>OFGM01000114.1_pt1 | contig 83928 bp, 60 predicted proteins | sample 1521741 | NCBI WGS metagenome assembly OFGM01 (sample SAMEA3504079, study PRJEB24116) | mouse gut metagenome | biome: mouse gut; feature: mouse-associated habitat; material: faeces | place: Denmark | collected 2011
ATCGAGTTTATCAACCTATTTTATCAGTTTAGGCTTGCACAAATCATAAAAATATGAAATCTTTAGAACACAAGACCAATCTCATATTTGATCTTTTCTTCTGCATCATTATCATGCCTCTCCTTGTAATCTTGGGGCCGGCACGGTTTTGGTGGGGAATATCCCCTGTGTTTTCATGTCTGGCCATAATTTATCTGTATGCGTGTTACTTTATAACTAAAATGTTGCATCTGCCACAGCTGATACTGTCCAGGTCGTATTATAAATTGGGAGGCCTCTCGCTTGTCTTCATATCATTGACATATCTGTTGACTCTATATCCTTTTCCGGAAGTGGATTTTGTCATTCCCTCCATGAGCGAGTATCAGACACGGGTAAGAAATTACAATGTCACAATAACTGTATGGCTCATGTTTCTTGCTGTCATGTGGTATTCATTGACGGTAGCTTTTATCAAAGAATTGTATCATAGACTATTGCTGCAGAATATAGTGGAAAGCCAGCGTGATAAGGCTGAACTGGCACTCTACAAGGCCCAGATAAATCCACATTTCCTTTTCAATACGCTGAATTCGTTGTATAGTCTGATAATCGGGACTTCACAAAAGGCAGAGGACGCATTTATCAAATTTACCGAACTGTTAAAATATACCTATACGACAGCCAATAGAGATTGGGTTACTATTGCGGATGAAATTGACTATATCAACAATTATATCGACCTGCAACTAATTCGTTTCGACAAGCACACCAATGTTGTCCGGACTTATTCAGTGGATAACCATGCCGCCGCTATTCCTCCGATGATCTTTTTGACATTTGTGGAAAACGCGTTCAAATATGGTGCTTCTTCAAGTCGTAACTGTGACATAATAATAAAGCTTCATCTAAATAGAGGAATGTTGCTTTTTGAAACTCAAAACATGATAGTAAGACATTCTGATGAGTTTCGTAAAGATATGCCGATAGGAATAGACAATTGCCGGAATAGATTGTCGGGGTTATATCCCGATGATTACTCTTTGAATATTAAAGATGAAAACGGATTGTTTAATGTTGAACTGAAGATCAATCTTAACAGAAATGAGTGAGCGGATCAGGTGTGTGGCTATTGATGATGAACTGCTGGCTCTGGATATAATAGAAAAGTTCTGCCAGCGAATGGGGAATATAGAGTTGCAGACCTTCTATGATCCCGTAAAAGGTCTGGACGCAATCCTGCGGGATAAACCGGATATTGTTTTTCTCGATATTGAGATGGATGGGATTAACGGACTGCAGATAGCGGCTCGGTTACCGGAAAACACATGCTTTGTTTTCACCACCGCTTACCTGAGGTATGCTCTTGAAGGGTTCGATCTTGATGCTGTTGACTATCTTCACAAACCATTCTCATACAACCGTTTCCAGACAGCCTTTTCTAAAGCGTTACGACGCATAGGACTTCACCGGTTGCAAACGGCCTCACAATGTATCACGGTCAAACAGGGCTATAGTAATATAAGCATTCCGATAGATGATATTCTCTATATAGAGGCTGTGGAAGGATATTCAAAGATTTTCAGGGCATCAGGCGAATGCATCATGTCAAGGATTCTGTTAAAGAATATTCTCGCATTATTGCCACAGGATTATTTTTTGCGTATACACAGGTCTTTTATAGTATCAAAATTAAAAATAAGGAGTTTCAACAAACAGGAAATTATACTTGACGACGGTTTTGCTTTGCCAATCGGCAGACAATATGCTGCTGAAATTTCAAATATACTTTCCTGATAAAAAGCCCTCATTTAGACACCCACAGTGGAACACTACCAAGTTGAATCCGTATGGCATGCAAATATAATCAATTTAATCGGACTTGAAAGCGAATAAGGATGAGTTGCTGTATTAAACAGGATGCAAAAAAGCGGAGTCATGCGTGGGACTCCGCTTTTTTATTTGAAAAATGCCGTGGCTTATCTGACGGCTATCTTGACGGTGCGGTTTGCGGCGGAAACGATGTAGACGCCTTGTGCGACCGGTATCTCGACGTGGCCGTCACCGCTGCCGGAGGCTACTGTCATGCCTGAAACGGCATTGACGCGCCAAGCGGCTCCTTCGAGTCTGTCGATTATTATCATTCCGCGACTGGAGGTTACTGAAACTCCATTGCCTCTGATACCCTCTATGCCCGAGCCTTCGATGGCCTTGACTGCACGCGACTCGCCTGTGGCGTATACGGCAGATACGGCATAATTATTGTTGCCCGAAGGCAGTTCCACATATTCGAGGTCCTTCACCGGAGAGGGGGTCAGCAGACTGTTGTCGCAATAGATGTGGTAGCCCTTCAGGTCAAGGTCCTGAGGCGATCCAGCGGCAGGGTAGAACGTCACGTTGTCGATGAATGTCTGTGCGGTTCCGGTCACAGCGTAAGAGCATCCGCGTATCGCGAAGCGGCGTCCTCCCTCGGGAACCACAAGCGCATACTGTGTCCAGTCGCCCGGCAGCTCCTCGATGCGTCTGATGAGTCGGAATGACTGCGGATCCGTGCTCCCTTCGCTGTAGAGGAACTCCACTGTTTCAGGAGTTGAGCGGTTGTAGCTTCTGGCCCAGAGGGTAACGAGCTGTTCGCGTCCGCAGAGTTCGGGCGTTATGGCCCAGTCATCCTGCTGCACGCCGGCTGTGTACGAGTCGTTGACCACATACATGTTGGCCAGATACTGCAGACTGTTGTCGTAGCCGTAGTAAGTGTCGCTGAACTCTTCGAAGAGTCGGCTCTGTACCCACCATGACTGCGCCGAGTGTGTCGGGATGCCCGGGAAATTGATCATCTCCCATGTCGATGAACTTATCATACCCCCTATCGGAGCCTGATCGACATCAATGAATATCCAGTCGCCGGCCTCGGTAAGGAAGGATTCCTTCTCTACTAAGGGGTAAGACTCAAAGTCATCGGTGAACGCTTCGGGGACAGCCTTCGAGTAGTCAGGCTCTTTCCATTCGAGGCATGCGCCTTCCGGATTGATGTAGACATTCTCGGGCTCGGGGAGAAGCTTCAGGTTGCGGGCCACGGTCACTTCGGCAGAAGTGTTGTTGTCCAGAACCTCGTCACCTTCGACCTCGATAACGATTTTGAACACGTTTCCGACCGGATCCTGAACGCCGAGCGAGTGGGTGAACCCGATGTTCTCGTTCTTGCTGAATCCAAGCGGGCCGAGATCCCTGACCGCGGCTTCCACACCGTTGTGATAGAGAATGGCCTTGTGTGCGGCCACATCTGACGAACCGAAGTTGGTGACGCGGGCCGTCACTTCAAAGGCTTCATTGGGTACGGCCTGTACGGGAGCCGATATGTCGGAAACCGCGAGATCCGTGGCTGGAAGCCGGTCGATAGTGATGTTGTCGATGAGTATCCAGTTGTATCCCTGTTCGCCGTTGGCTTTTATGGTGCCTTTGAAGATAAAGGATACGGTCTGGCCTTTGAAATCCGCGAGATCAAGTGCGACATGTTCCCAGGTCTCGATATCGCCGAGTTGGCCGATCACGAGATGACTTACGAGGTGGCGTGTGCCGTCGGATGTCACTGCGTATATGTCCAGCTCATTGAGATCGGGGTTGCCGTACTGGTGCCAGTTGTATGTGTAGAACGAGAGTGCAGGATTGTCCACACCCGAGAGGTCGATGGCGGGAGAAAGAAGTTCTGTCCATTCGTTGTGATAATTGCCGGACTCGTCGTTGACGTAGCTCCAGCCGAACATTCCGGCGAAACCGTTGTCATGGTCCTGCGAGCCTTCGGAGTTCTGGAACGAGGCGTCCATCAGCCTGTTCCATCCGTTATACTGCTGAAGAGCCAGCGCGCGTTCGTCATCGGAGATCGATCCGATCTTCGGGCCGTTGGACTCGCCGTCGCCCCAGGGATGCTCGAGAGTATAGTTAGGGAACGACTCCTTGAACGGCAGCGTGAGCGGACGGCCTGCGAATATGTTGGCACTCTTGTTCGCGTAGCACTGTCCGGCACTGTTGGCGGCACGCACCTTCACATATACGAATCCGTGGTCGAGTCCCGAGTCGAATGTCGGAGTGAAAGTGTAGCTCTCGCCCTCGATGTTCTCATATGTGTGGTTGCCATGATAATAGGCGTTGTCGGGGAAGACTTCCAGACAGTATGTCACTTCACCGTTGAGCGGGTATCCGAGCCAGTCGGTGGCGGGAGCGTCCCACGATACGGTCACCTTTGACGGATCGTCGGCGGCGCGGACTATTGTTATGTTGTCGAGGTCGGCCGGACGATTTATTCCGACAAAGGTTTTGAACTGATCCGACACGGATCCTTTCATGTCACCGTTGTATGCCACAGCTTCATAGGTGTATTCGCCGTCTTCGGGAACAGAGAGGTCGGAGAATCCTACGGTCTCGCCCGGAGCCGGATTGTCGATCACGGTGACAGTCGTACCGTTGCGCGTTACTTCAAGACGGCTTACAGATGCGAGCGACGAACCGTTCTCTGCCAGAGCGGGCACGGTTACACGGCCTTCGGCGCGGAGCGCTCCTCCGCGGTCGGCGGTCAGCTCCGTTATTACTGGAGCGGCGGGCGCGGCTTCATTGACCGGGGCTGTTATGGTCAGTTCCACGATCTTAAGTTTGTACATGTTGGCGTCGCTGACAGCGTGGAATCCGATGAAGAGCTTGCCGTCGCGGTCGGGCGTGAACTCGAAATCAAACGGCATAGGATCTGACTGGTCGATCAGGGTTTCCTGAAGAAGTGTGACCGTCATCGCCTCGGCCGAAGGCGCGTATCCGGCCTTGACCTCGATTTTCTCGGGGCAGGAAGCCAGCTGACAGCTGAAGGCGGCGTGTATCCTGTATTTGCAGCCTTTGAAGGCCTTTATTGGCGGTGTCACCGCCCAGTCATCGGCGGCGTCGGCCGAGGTGTAGGAGTAGTATATTCCGTCATAAGAGTTTGAATCCCACGTGCGGCCATCCTCGTTGCTGTCAATGATGGTCCAGTTGTCAAGCAGGTGATACATCTCGGCTTCCGCAAGATCGTATGGAAGCGCGAGCGCGCCCGACATCACCGGTGTGCTGACTCCGGGGTCCGACACAAGTGCGCCCTGTGCGGCAGTGACGGAGAATATGACAGACTCTATGCCTTCCGGCTCATAGACGCATGTGGCCGATGCGCTGGAGATATTTTCCGCCACAACGACATCAGCTGGCAGTCTTCTGACAGTGTATGTGATGGCGTCAGGATCGACATAGCCGCCGTTGACTCCTGCAGTCACGGCATCCCACGTCACGGTAAACGAATCGGCGTTCTCGTCGAAATCAACGTTTATGTTGTCGGGAGCCGCAGGCACGTCGGGTCCGATCCACATCGACAGTCGCGCCTTCTTGCTCTCACCTTGGGCGTTTGATGCCGTGATGACAAACGTGTGTCTGCCGGCCTCAGCCACCGATATGGCGGCGTTTACAGTCGCGCCGTAGGCGGCAGTTCCGGATGCTATCTCCTCTTTGCCCTCAAGCACACGCCACGAGGCAGACCCCGATGCCGGAGAGCCGTCACAAAGTGTAGAGGGCATGGTGAATGTCAGCGTTCCGGCGAGAGATCCTCCGGCGAAATCACCTGAGAGTTCTTCGGGAACGGCGGGTGCGCCGTCAGACACGTTCTCGGGCGATACGAACATTGAGGTGATGCATTTCCCCTTGAAGTCGGCGAGAAGTGTGTACTCACCCGATTCAGGATTGATCGAATAGAGGCGAGATTCATGAGTGGATCCCCAGTCGGGCGAACCGTTGTACATGAAAAGGAAATTTCCGGAGTCGGGATCGAATGTTCCCGTCCAGCCGTGTTGGAGGTCACCGGATTCTTTCAGGTCGCATATTGCGGAATTGACACCGGTCTGAAGGTCTACCTTTCCGAATTTGCCACCTTTGGTTACTCCATAGAGTGTGCCTTCGCTGTCGAAAGCGAGTGCGCGCGAGTCATCGCTGAATACGAAATTCGCATTAGGTGTCAGGTCGGTCTGCTCGCCGGTCTGCAGGTTGATGCTGTAGAAGTGGAACATCAACGAGCCGTAGTCGCAGAACGCATAGCCGGTGCCCGTGGCAGGGTCTATGGCGAGATCTCCCGCTCGGTACGTGGACAGATATATCTCGTTGCCCAGAGGCTGCCATGTCTTTATGTCATAGGCCTGTATCCTATGGCCGTGGGGATCGGAGTCAGTCTCCCAATAATCTTCATATCTGCCGTCGTGACACGCATAATACAGGTTGCCATGAAGCGAGCCGCCATAGTAGGATGATATGTCGCTTACCCGTTCCATATCGCCTCCTGACACTTCGGGCAGGCTGTACATGCCTATGGTTCCGGTCTGATAATCGTAGACCGAGGCTATGATCGGGGGCAACTCAATGCCCTCCGGTGCAGAAAGCGCCCTGACGGGTACTTTCTGCGGGTCTTCCGGTTCGGAAGACTTTAAGTCCACGCCTTTTGGAGTTTCCGTCTCCGCAGGAGGTTTCGAGAACTCCTTACTGATGACAGGCGAGTTGCCGAGCGCATTGCGGTTGACCGACAGGAAGGCCATGGCAGGGATGGCTGTGATTGCCGCCGCAGTCAGTAATAGTTGTTTTTTCCTCATGTCGAACTATCTTTTATGGTTATGTCTTGTTGTGAGAGATTATGCCGGTCAGTGCCGGGAGAATATGCTTCACACGGCAAAAATAAACTTTTCAGCAATCTTAAAAAATAACTTATGTTAATTCTATAGGTAAATCACTTGTATATATTGAAAAAAGTTAAGGTTTTTCTCCTTTTACAATCATTTTGCGAATACGGCATACGTGGACTTCAGTCATTTTGAGGCAGGAGGCTATAGCCTTCAGAGGCACATTGCCGAAAAGTTCAGGACGGCAACGCGCAAGCCATTCGTATATCCATCGGGCCAGCTCATCACTTTTGCTTTAAGTTCCGCATAGATGACAACTCTGATATAATATCTTCAGAGAATTATTCTGTTTCAGGAAATATTATAAACGCAAATATCCGGATGCGGTATCACTATGACAGCATATAGTCAAAGACAGGCCGGATGGCTATGGTATATCCATCATGTGTCACATCCTCATCATTGTGGTCAGTCAGCAGGAGCAGCTTCTCGCATCCTGTATTTCTTGCGGCCAGTAATAAGCCCGCGATCTCCCGCTTTCTTGTTTTTTCAGATGAAATGTTGTAGGAGACCTGTACGGCAAGCACCGCTTTCCGTTCTTCACATACCACGAAATCACATTCTCCATACCGGTTACTGAAATAATATAACGTGGGTTCGATTAAAATAATTATAAGATCGTCAGTTGGTTATCATACACTCGTTCTAAATTTATCATAGGTATCTTTGGGAACAGGCAATAAGCCGCAATACCGTCAATGAGGTTTACGATGAAATTGGGGAATGAACGATGGCGCGAGTGTTCTATCTGTGCGCTGTTTTTGAGTTCGTCGTTGATGGACTCGATAAAGGCTCGTTTTCTCAGAAGTATTCTGTCATACATCGATCTCAGTCCGCCATTGTCGTTGCATATCAGATGCAGCCTGAATCCGTAAAACCAGCCCAACGAGCATTTGCCGCGTTGCGCTATTCCCTTGAACACCTTGTGCATGTGTATCCGTTGGTTGCGGCACACGCGTAACAGGGTGCTGTCGACTAAACTTATGCCCGTGCATTTCCCCAACAGACATTTCTTTACGAAGATGACAAACTGCACCACAACGGATTTCTCCAGTTCCGTGAATCTGCTGTACGAAACGGTTTTGGGGCACAGATGCCTGTATCGCCGACATATCTCGTTCAGATAAAAGTGTTTGAGGCACTTGTGGTTGGAACTGTGGAACATTATCATGATGACAATGACCTCTGCCTGTGACATACGGCAATCCCTATGGTACTTACGCTTCATGTCTTTCCGGGTCTCAGAAAGCCCTCTGCGACGGAGCATCGCGTTAAAAACTTTGCAGAAATCATCGGCCATTACGAAAATTTCAGTAATTTTGTCCACGGTGAGCATAGCGATAAGAGTATTGGTTTGAAATTGAGTCCTTTAAATTTAAATACTTTTATCGCTAATCACCAAATTTTCAATCAGTTACTTTTCATCGAACTCACGTTAGATTATGAGAATGTTTATTACATATCTGTTTATGCTTATGGTAGTCGCGGTATATGCCGACAACTATGTAAAGGATCCCGAACCGGCAATCCTTGAAGCGCATTATACCCGTATTCAGATTACCGACACCACACAACGACACACACACTTCTCTAAAGATCCGGTGATGCTGCGCGTCGGAGCAACTAAGTCACTGTTCTGCGGAGTGAAAAGATTATGGAAAGATTCCCTTGCAGCTGTAAATCCGAGTCTTGAATCCGAATATATATAGCCACACTGGAAGAGAATAAAAAAAACGGAACTCATAATCTGCCGGGTGGTTATTATTGGAGCTACATTTATAAAAATTATCCGGATGGATGTCTGACGGAAAGAAATTATTTTGATGGAGAGCGACGCATATATGAAGAAGAGTGGGAGAAACCGCAATGGGAAGTGACCGATTCAGTAAAAAATATACTCGGATATGACTGTTTTAAAGCGATTGCGCCTTATCGTGGCCGAAGATGGACGGCATGGTTCGCTCCTGAAATCCCTGTTCAAGATGGCCCGTGGAAACTATGCGGATTGCCGGGGCTGATTCTCGAAGCATACGACACTAATCATGAATACAGCTTTACAGCAACCGGGCTATGGCAGAACGGAATTCCAGATGTCGGGTATATGGCTTACGATGATAAACGAGGCGTAAGAAAACAACACCGGAATAAGTATTTCAATGACTGGTGGAGGTATAAGAACTCTAACTTCGGTGCAAAAATGAACGCACTATATGGAAATGGGAAAATGCCTGAGAAGAAAGACACGGCACCCAAATATGACTTGGAGGAGACCAACTATCCACACGATTTTGTGAAGTAGTCAAGACTTAATCTGACAAACACGGATAAAAAGATTACCTTTGTAAAAATAAAAAGATTAAGCCATGACCACATCAGAAAAAGTCATCAAGAACAAACTGGGGCTTCTTGAGTTGTCCCAGCAACTGGGCAACGTGTCGCGAGCCTGCAAGATAATGGGCTACAGCCGCGACAGCTTCTACCGCTTCAAGGAGCTGTACGAACAGGGAGGCGAGCTTGCATTGCAGGAGATATCGCGCCGCAAGCCCGTGATCAAGAACCGCGTGGAGGAACATATCGAGAACGCCGTCGTGCAGATGGCGTTTGAGAACCCGGCTCTCGGACAGGTGCGCGTTTCCAACGAGCTTCGCAAGAAAGGCATCATGGTCTCGCAGGGAGGCGTGCGCTCCATTTGGCTGCGCCACGATCTGGAGACATTCCAAAAGCGGCTGAAAGCACTTTCGGCCAAAGTCGAGCAGGAGGGGATAATCCTGGACGAGACGCAGGTGGCGGCCCTCGAGAAGGCCAAGGCCGAGAAACAGGCGCACGGCGAGATCGAGACGTTCCACCCCGGCTTCCTTGTGGCCCAGGACACATATTATGTGGGTCATATCAAGGGCGTGGGACACATCTACCAGCAGACCGTGATAGACACATATTCCAAAATCGGCTTCGCCAAACTGTACGACCGTAAGAATGCCCTTGTCGCCGCCGACATGCTCAACGACCGCGTCGTGCCTTTCTTTGAGCAGCACGACCTCAAGGTGATGAGGATGCTCACCGACCGGGGAACGGAGTACTGCGGCAACCGTGAGACCCACGAGTTCGAGCTGTACCTCGCAATCGAGGACATAGACCACTCAAGGATAAAGGCCAAAAGCCCGCAGACCAACGGCATCTGCGAGAGGTTCAACAGAACCGTACAGAACGAGTTCTACGCCATTGCGTTCCGCAAGAAGATATACACATCCATCGATCAGCTTCAGGCTGACCTCGACGCGTGGATGAGCCACTACAACACCGAGAGAACCCACTCCGGAAAATACTGCTTTGGCAAAACCCCTATGCAGACTTTCATCGAGGGTATCGCCGTGGCAAGACGCTACGACATACAGCAACAGGGAAAACAATACCAACAGGGGGAGACTCAATATATCTCCACATCTTGCGCAACTGAGAACGAATCACTAAATTTGTCAATGCAATCTGACAATTTTTTCTCAGTGCCTTAATTCGTTTGTCAGATGAAGTCTTGTCTATTACATATGATATGGGCGGCAATGTGTCCGAATGGGTGCAGGACTGGTACGGGAATTATTCAGAGAAAACCCAAAGGAATCCCCATGGAGCTAAAAAATCAGACATAGGAAAGATATTCCGTGGTGGCAGCTGGAATGTCATTCCGGATTATAATAATCCTGGTCGTCGGTTTGTAAGCAATCCTAATTTCAAATGTTCATCTATTGGTTTCAGATTAGCAGAATAAATTCAGATGAAAAGTATAAGGATAAGTATGGCTCTCTTAATGTGCCTAATGGCGACAGTCGCTATCGCGCGGATCGGAGCTGACATTGAGGTGAGCTATCGATACTCCCATCCTGTGCAGACTATGAGAAACGCGGAGCCGGATGTAACAAATCAATACATACTTCTTACAGACGGGAATCATTCGAAATTCTATTCTCCGAAAACTGAATATATAGACTCAATCGAATCTACCCCCGAGGGGTTCGAGAAGTTCAATACTTTCAAAAGAATATGCTACGAAAAGAAGCAGTCTGACCAGATTCCGAGGGTAGACGGTTCTTTCTATATAACCAAGTCCAATAATGACGAAAAGATCCATACCTACGACATTGCCAGTGCCACAAAGTTCAGGTGGGAGGAACCGATGCCGCATATCGAATGGGTTGTAACCGATTCCACAATGACAGTGGCAGATTATGAGTGCTTTATGGCGACTGCCGATTATCATGGACGAAAATGGACTGCATGGTTTGCGCCCGAGATACCGGTAAGTGACGGCCCGTGGAAACTCTGCGGACTGCCGGGAATTATTTTGCAGGCTGAGTGTGATGGGGGGCAATACCGATTTGTAGCCGATGGCATACAGCAGGCACGAAATCCTGAATATCGTATATATGGCAAAGAGAAATGGGAACCAATTAAACGAGAGGAATTCTGGCTTTTGCGCAGAGAATGCCTTGAAAATCCATCACGCAACAGAGGTGTCGCGGGCTATACCATAGTATACAACGGAATGAACTATACAAAATATCTTCCGAAAGAAATTGTTGATTACATCGAAACCGATTACTGAGAAATGAAGCATCTATTAACAGCATTGGTAATGTGATTTGTTGCGATAGCAGCAAAGCACAGAACAAAGCCGACATTGAGGTCAGCTATGAGGCTCATCATCCCAATCTTCGCAACAGCAAAGATGATCTACAAGCCAATATATTGCTTGCCAACTCTGATGAGCCAAAATTTTATTCACCAAAAACAGAGTATGTCGATTTGCTCAATTCAATACCTGACGGGAAAGCAAAGCTGAATGAGATGACGCGGAATGCCTATCTTGGGGGAAATTTGGACGATATTCCCTGCTCCGACTTACCAAATTTGGCGATATTTTGGAGTTGAAGATCAGGAAAGTGTTTGAATTTAACTTTCATTCACAGGAAAGACCCTTTGGGTGGATAAAAAGAATTAAAAAAACATTTCAACATAAAATTCGTGTTAAATTCAAACTCTCTTAAGGAGTGAACAAACTGTTTCGGCGAATGTTTTTATGTAAAAACAAGCGTTCAGATTTAAACGATAACAAGTCTCTGTTTAATCTGAACACTTACTTGTAGAATCAAATTTAGTTATATGGACAAACACACACTTACCTCTGGAAACGGCAGACCGATTGCCGATAATCAAAACATTCAGACAGCCGGGGTCCGGGGACCGGCTCTGATTCAGGATCCATGGTACATGGAAAAGCTGGCTCATTTCGATAGAGAGGTGATACCGGAACGGCGCATGCATGCCAAGGGATCGGGGGCTTTCGGCACTTTCACAGTGACAAACGATATTACTGAATTCACACGCGCGTCCATCTTTTCTGAAATCGGGAAAAAGACCGAATGTCTTGTCCGCTTCTCGACAGTTGCCGGAGAACGTGGTGCTGCAGATGCGGAAAGAGATATACGTGGATTTGCAATGCGGTTTTATACCGACGAGGGAAACTGGGACCTTGTGGGAAACAATACACCGGTCTTTTTCTTGCGCGATCCGCTGAAATTTCCTGATCTTAATCACGCAGTGAAACGCGATCCGAGAACCGGAATGCGAAGCCCGACAAACAACTGGGATTTCTGGACTCTGTTGCCGGAAGCTCTCCACCAGGTGACGATCACGATGTCTCCCAGAGGAATACCGGCGTCATTCCGCCACATGCACGGCTTCGGAAGCCATACGTATAGCTTTTATGATAAGAATAATAAACGGATATGGGTGAAATTTCATCTGCGGACTCTGCAAGGCATAAAGAACCTGACCGACGAGGAAGCGGAGAAAGTGATTGCCAAAGACCGGGAGTCCAACCAGCGAGACCTCTTCGAAGCCATTGAGCGTGGTGAATATCCCCGCTGGCTGATGCAGGTGCAACTCATGACCGAGGATGAGGCAAGACAATATCATATCAATCCTTTCGATCTGACAAAAGTGTGGTATCACAAGGATTTCCCGCTTCGGGATGTCGGTATTCTGGAACTGAACCGCAATCCGGAGAACTTCTTCGCCGAGATTGAACAGGCGGCGTTCAATCCCATGAATATAGTCGAAGGTATCGGTTTCTCCCCGGACAAGATGCTTCAGGGAAGACTCTTCTCATACGGGGATGCCCAGCGTTATCGCCTTGGCGTGAACCATAATCTCATACCGGTAAATCAGCCCAAATGTCCTGTGCACGATTATCACCGTGACGGACAGATGCGGACAGACGGCAATTTTGGCCGTACGTTATCCTATGAGCCTAACAGTTTCGGCGAATGGAAAGACTCTCCGAACCTGAAAGAGCCGCCGCTTGAACTGCACGGAGCCGCCTATAACTATGATGAGCGTGAGTATGATGACGACTATTATACCCAACCGGGCAAACTGTGGCGCCTGATGTCACCGGAAGACCAGATCCTGACGTGCGAGAACACTGCGCGTGCCATGGAGGGAGTGCCATTGTTTATAAAACAGCGGCATGTCAGAGCCTGCTACAATGCGGATCATGGCTATGGTGAGAAGTTGGCGGAAGCACTCGGCATCAGCCTCAAGGAGGCTCTCGTGGCTGAAGATCCGGCCCATCCCAAATGGGATAAACGAAAGATCTAAGTAGATTTTAATTAGATATATGGACCGCACTCAAGAAGTTAAATACTTTTGGAGTGCGGTCCTGATGTTATTGTCACGCAATCTGTCATAAATTTCCTCAGCGTGTCCGTCTGTCGGATTGACGGTGCATTCTGGGGAACATCTTGCGGACATGGAGTATCAGTCTGTCAACAGATTTGTCTCCTATTACTATAGTGGTTGCCAGCACAATCAGAAGGCCACCGAAAATATCACGCATGGTGATGCTTTGACCAAGCACGGTAACGCTCAGAATTACTGCGGAGACGGGTTCAAGAGCACCAAGAATGGCTGTGGGAGTGGAGCCGATAAGCTGTATGGCCCTTGTGGTGCATGCGAGTGACAACACCGTCGGTATTATGGCCAGGGCCATAAGATTCAGCCATCCGCTTTTTACGGCCGGCAAAGTCACTTCGTGTCCCAGCGGTATCATTGCCAGATACATCACGCATCCCCAGCAAAGCACATAAAAGAGAAGTCTGGTGGTAGGGATACTCCTGACTGTCTTGGAGACATTGACAAAAACAATGTAAAGAGCATACGTAAGGGCTGACATCATGACAAGCAGACATCCTAATGTGCTGATAGATTCTCCTCCCTGAGGCTTCATCAGCAGCATGAGGCCTCCGCACATAAGAAGAAGGCACAAGGCAACGGTAAATCTGAACTTTTCGTGAAAAAAGAAGATCATCATGACAGCCACCATTATCGGATATACAAACAGCAGGGTGGAGGCTATGCCGGAATTCATGAATCTGTAGCTTTCGAAAAGAGTGAGTGATGACATAGCCATAAGTATACCGAGAATGGCTGTCAGTCCGACTTCCTCCTTTTTCATTTTAAACGATATCTTCCGTGCCGTCATCACCAGGGCAAGGAGAGGGATTCCCATCATGTATCTGAACAACAGCACAGTGTTTGGATTCATCCCTTGGTCGTAAAGAGGAATGGCGAAAGCCGGATTGGTTCCGTATGCGGCAGCTGCGACGGCAGCCAGGAGATACCCTTTCAGGTTGGAAATTTTCATTTGTTTACGTCGATATTTGCAGACTCCAGTCTTGCGTACATGACAAATATCCACAGATTTTGTCTTGTGGGGAAAACAGCAGGAGATATTGCGCGGCCGGACCATCAAGGTCCGGCCGCGCAATGTATTTTTTAGGGTCGGTGCTTGTTACTCGGCTGTCTTGGCTGGCTCTGTGGCCTTGATGAGCATTATGTATTCCGACGGCGTGCGGCCGCATAGACGGGCCACCGAGTCATTCTGTACGTCGACGGTTGCGATGCCGGGCAGAATCTTGCGGAGAGCATCCTCCACCGCCATGTTCTCGCAGGCCATTTCGGTCATCAGCGACATAGGGAACGAGATCGAGTCTCCGGAAATACGGTATTCTCCCTGAATGGTATTGCAGTTGGTCTGGATTGAGAATGTTGAGTCCTGGAATGTGATGTACTGACGCACATCAGGAGTCTGCTCTGCCGGACGTACATAGGTTGTGTCATCGAAAACGATGTTTTCAAGACACCACTGTCCGCGCAGATCCACTGTATTCTTCTGAATCTCTTCACTATTGGCTGAATCTGTCGTCTGTGTGCCCTTGTTGCCCGAGCAGGATGCCATGACTGCGGCTCCCAGCAGTATGAATAAAGATTTCCCTTTCATGTTGATTATCTTTTTAATTGCGACTGCGAATTTACGAAAAAATATTCATTCGGACAAAATACAGCAGGTATTGGGTTGGGGCGGCATGAAGGCGCCATTGGTATAAAATAAAGAGAGGCACGTTCCTGAAAGGTCGTGTCTCTCTTCTATTATTCCTCGGCTGCGGCCTCGTTGACCGATTCGAGGGCCAGTCCTGTCAGTTCCTTGTCCGATTTCTTTTCGTCGCGGAGAATAGATCGGAGTTCTTTTGCCACGTCCGGCCTATCCATGGCATCGGCGAATGCGGCGAGAGTTCCGTATGTGGCTATCTCATAGTGCTTCACCTTCTGAGCGGCCAAAATCAGGCCGGCGTCGCGTATGGCCGAACCTTTGTCGGTGTCGGAGATGATACTGTCTGCTTCGGAGAGAAGACCCTCCATCGCATCGCATTTCTTTGTGGCGGCCTTCGCCTCCATCATTCCGAAAACCTTCTCGACAACGGCTATCTGGGTCTCGGTCTCCTTCAGATATTCATCGAACGAGGCGGCCAGTTCCTTTCCCGAGGCAGCCTTACCCATCTTGGGAAGAGCCTTGAGCAGAGCTTTCTCAGCCCACAGGATATCCTTCAGCTCATCGATGAAGAACTCGCGGAATTCCTTGCCTTCATTGCTGTTGTCCCGTTCTGTGGCTTTAGCGGCCTTGGTCTCTTTCGCGGATTTGTTGTCTGTTTTAGCCGAAACGTATTCGGCACCCTTGGCATTCGTCTTTTTCTGATCCTCCTTCTTGACCGGAGCATCCTTTTTCTCTTTGTTTTCCATAATAATAAATTTAGTAATATCTATAATTCAATGACATCAGCTATTGCTTGCCGCCAATATCGCCAATATATAGATAATTCGGCGGTGTCACGGAATGAAAACGTCCGTAATTCCCCAGCGGTTTTTCCACCCCGTTCTAAAAAATTATAAAATACCTTTAGATATGAAAATTCCGGGAAGTCCGCAACCGCGGTCCTCCCGGTAATTTTCTAAGGTAGCTAACGGGTCAGGAAGTCCGTGCTGCGACGCATAGATTCATTATATAGTGCAAACATAATGTTTTTTACAGCATAATACAAAATTTCAAGATGTGCCGGAGAGGGTGTACGGAAGTCGTTCTTCTATTTCAAGAAAGCCTGTGCCATGGCGATTGGGGAAGGACTGATGAAGAAAGACCCGTGCAAAGGCATCGTGATCAGATGCGACTCCAATGTGCTGACAAAAGACATTCTCACAAAAGAGGAAATCGAGCGTCTTCTCTGTACTCGCTACAAGCAGGAACGCCCGGATATTCAGAGAGCCTTTGTTTTCTCGTTGTATACAGGTATCCGGTTCTGCGATATAATCCGGCTGACATACGCCAACGTGGATTTCAGTTCCCGGACACTCCGTTTCAATCAGGTCAAGAGCGAGGGGCGAAGCGCCCACAGTGCCGTTGTAATGCCTCTCAGCGATGACCTGATGGAGATAATCGGTTTCCCGCGCGACCCGGAAGTGATGTCGGAAAAAATATTTCCGCTTCCCCATAATTCCATTTGCTGGAAGCATCTGAAAGAATGGGTGAAGCAGGCTGGTATCAATAAACACATCACATGGCATTGCGCGAGGCATAGTTTCGCAGTCAACGTGTTGAGTGCCGGAGCGAATATCAAGACTGTTTCCTCGCTGTTAGGCCACGCCAGCATAAAGATGACGGAGTAATATCTTCATGTGATAGACAACCAGAAAAAAGACGCAATGAACAGCCTCGGAAGAATCTCGTTTCGCAGAGACGATGTTTTCTCAAGGGAGGGAAGCTCCGATTTTGAAGAGTGATTGATATTAAGCTATTGGCATTTTCGTCACTTTGGCATAATCGCCATGCAGGAGTTGCGTAATCAGCGAGAAAAAATTAACTTTGCTATAAGATTCAACGTCATCATGTTTTTGTTTCTTTGCGGAGCAAAGCGCTTCGCGGTTACATTTTGACGTGGATTAGTGGTTGGACATCGGGAGGGATACCCGGTGTCCTTTTTCTCCATGTTGCCCAATCCGGCTGAAATGATTATCTTTGCGCTTATAAAAAAACTAAACCCGATAGCTTGACGAGTCAGGGGCTACCGGGAATCAACACTGCAAAAGTAGTGCTTTCTTTTGATTAAAACAAATTCCGGCTCATAAAAGATTGTAAAGCAAGTGAAATTCGCCGATTTTCAGAACATATTATCCCCGGAAAGGCTAAACAGATATGTTACGGCCTGTGGCAACGACACTCGAAAAGCCATGTCGCTGTATCGTATGAACCTCAATCTCTCGCAGGAGGTCTTTACCTTGCTGAGCTGTTTTGAGGTGGCTTTGAGAAACGCAATAGACCGGGAACTGACGGCTCGATTAGGATCGGACTGGCTGCGTGATTCTGTATTGAACGGCGGTATATTCGACATTCCGGGTTGCCGTGACAGCGCAAGAATCATCACTAAGGCTTACACCAGATTGCAGCGAAACGGAGAATACACCCACCATAAACTCCTTGCCGAAATGGAATTTGGAGTGTGGAAGTATATGTTTGCCAATCCCCAGTATCGGGCGACAGGTCAGATCCTGTTAAGAATATTCCCGAACAAGCCCCGTTCATCGGCGGCTGTTCAATATAACAACGCTTTCATGTTCAATGAGCTTGACGGAATCAACATCCTGCGAAACCGCATAGCCCACCATGAGCCGATTTGTTTCGCTCGCCGTCAGCCGCGCATCGGCACTGTCTATATCCTCAATGCGTATCAGACACTTCACAAACTTTTCATGTGGATGGGGATAGACAGCCATTCCCTGTTGTATGGTCTTGACCATGTGCAGCAGGTGTGCAATAGGATAAATGCGATGTAACCGACTGCATCTAAGCGAACAAACGCTTTCATTTTACTCATAAACGCGGCCACAGTGGCCACAGCCTCCAAAAATTTAGAAATTTCGTAACTGTTTTATAACTTAGCCGCCGAAAAATAATCAAGCCGGAATTATGAAAGACACACATCGGCCAATGCGCGACTAATGTCTGACACGCCCGACAATTTCATTTTATCCCTTGTTTGGAAAATATCAAAGCGGCTAACGTGGCCTTAGCCCTAACCCCTCGCGACGACGCGAAGCACCGACCCCGCAGCGGGCGGTGACGGTTGTCGTATCCTTGCCACAACCCTTGCGAAAGGGCGAATTTATGGATCATGACTTTATACGAGACCTCGCCGAAAGCGCGTCCGCACAGACGTATCGGTAAGGCCCCGCTTTTTTATTGCCCGTCCGGAAGGGCAGCGGGACATGTCTTACAGTTCATATTTCAATGAGATTCGCCGTTTTGCGCACTTTCAGGACACCGCAGAGAGAAAGAAGAAAGCGAACGAGACGAAAGCCAAGAAAAGCTGCCGCACCAAATCCAAGGACGGTCCCCGGCTTAGCGCCAACGACATCATGACCCGCGAGAATCTTATCAGGTTTCAGGACACATACGCCGAGACGATGGAACGTTTCGGGCTGGAACGTGGCATCCGTGGCGCCGAGGTCCGGCACGTTGACCAGCACGAATACTATCGCCAATGCCAGATCAAGAAGAAAGATTTGGAGCAGGATGTGGCCGGTCTCTCCGCCGAGAAAAAGCAGTTCGATACCGAGACGCAATCCTTGGAGAAACGCAAGAAGGAGCTTGAACGCGGCAACCTCTGGATGGACAAGACATTCGCCGATACCAGAGCCGCCAACGCGGAGATGACCCGACAAAACAGCGAGCTTGAAAAGCGTAAGACGGAACTTGTCAAAGAAAATTCTTTTCTCGTCGCCACCTATACGACTTTATCCGATGAGAAAAGACAGTTGGAGGCCGACAAGAAGAAAGTAGCTGACGAGATTGCCGACATCAAGGCTGACAAGTCCAAGTTGATTGAAGAACGTTCTGCCTGTGTCAAGGAGACAGAGGCGGCAAGAAAAGAGAAAGAGACAGCCTTGCAGGAAGCGGCGGAAGCGAAAGCGCAGCGCGATTCCAACCGCAAGGATGCCCTCAGCAATCTCGCCAACCGTTTCACTGGCAGCAAGACCAAGAAACTTGAGTCCGAACTCGCTGAAAGCCGTGAGGAAATCAGGATGCTCAAAGAGCGGGCAGATGAAACCGCCAAGTCCTCTCGCAGCTGGATATGGAATTTGCAACAGCAGCTTGACAGGCAGAAAGAGCAGCATGACAGCATAGTCAGAGGACATAAGGAGACCGAAGACCTGATTCAACGGTTCTTTCCCGGTGCCATTGCTGCCCTGCCAGCCATTAGAGACTGCATTCAGGTGAGGATGTCTGACTCACATATCACGGCTTTACTTGATGGGAAACCGAGGTCATTCAAAACAGTCTCAATGCTCTATGACCCCAATGAGGAGAAAGATGTCGATGTCGGAAATGTCGAGGTGCAAATCAAGCGAGACCCGACCGATGACAACAACTACCGTCTTCATCTCGGTGGCAAGAGAGTGTTCCAATGGTTCAAAGAAAAGTGAGTTTTTCCTAAGCACGTTTACATGTATTCATACAGATATGAAAAAATCCGCCAGAATGGGCGGATTTTTTCATTTATAGTTCGATAGTCAGGTGTCGGCTCCTTATCTGCCAAGGTGGCTGTTTTCCCGGAAGTGAGGTTGCAGATTTCATCTCATGGTCTTGGCGCTTCTGCGGGTTCCGCATACGGTGAATCTTACCACGTATAATCCTTTGTCGAAGGTTGCCGTGTTATATCCGTCGGCATCGGGGAACGATGCAATGACGCGGCCCGTCATGTCGAGGACCAGAATATCCGAGGCATCCGGGGGGAGAGTCCCTTTTCCGACTTCCATCTCGGTGATTCCGGTGGACACCGGTTTCAGTATCTGGAACGAATCCACTTTGAACGAGCCTTTTGTGCGATGATGGAATCCTATGGTGGTTATGCCGGCGGGAACTTTCACTGTTTCTGCGACAGGTGTGTCGTTGTCTGCTGTCGTTACCACATCGGATTCCGAGGGATCAACAGCCGCGAGGCGGAATGATTGTACCGTGGCAAGGGCCTCGGAATCATCCGTAATTATGGTTGCAATCTTACGGGTCATGTCGGTGTACGCTGTGGAAGTGCCGGCATAGAGGTCCCATTCCACAGGAGACGTCTGACCGGAATAATTATAACTCCTGAGCGATATCTCGTAGAGATTATCCTTTACGAAGTTTAATCTTGGCGAAATCAGCCAGTCGTCGGCTATCTTTGAAGATGATATCTCTGCAGCATCGGATGAGGTTATGGTCTCCCATGTGATATCATAATCATCCCAGTCAGTATCGCCATTTACATTATGAGCGGTCCATTGGCTGAATGTCTGCGGATAATAGCCATTCTCGATTGAGAGTCCGCCGCCTATCCATGGGCTTCTGACATTACGTTCGCTGCCGTTGTTTCCTTCCGGTCCGAATATTTCAATGCGATAATTATATTCTCCAGCCTCAGGAACAGTCTCGTCGACGTAGGTCGATATTTCTCCGGGAAGGAGTCCTTCAGTGATTTCGGCCAACAGTTCACCCTTACGGAGGATCTTGGCCGATGTAATCACTGGCTCAATTCCAGCGATATTGGAGGTGGAGGGATTCTTCCAGTTCAATGTAGCTTTAAGCCGAAAATCCGGATCTGGAACAATCTTGATGTCGGTGGCGAGTCCCGGAGTCACCGGGAGATAGGAGATCTCGACACTTTCAATCTTGAGTGTATTGTCCTTGTCTTCCGCTCCGTTGCTGTCGGCGAGGAACGCGAAGCGATATTTGTCGCCTTCTGTTATATGGATGCGAACCTCATAGCCTGAAGAGTAGCTGTATCCGTTGAGGAGCACTGTCTCTGTGCCGATAAGTGCGGGAGAGGCAGTATCGTCGGCCTTTACAACTCCAACCTTGAAAGGATAATTCTTTATGGGAAGTCCTATCCGGAGCGTTACCTTATAATAACCGGCCTTAAGGTCGAACGGCGGTGTCATCAGGACGTCTTCCGGTTGGGCGGATCCCTTATCGATATTTAGCTTGGCACCGATGGTTGTCACCTGCCACTCATCAGTGTCGCCATTGATATTGGCCGTGCGCCAGAGGCCATGAAGCGAAGCGTCTTTGAAATCGCACTTGTAGGGGAGTTCCTGCGTCTCGTCACCTATCCATGGAGAGCATACAGTAGCCTGTTCTCCCTCCGATGCGCGTTCTCCAAGCCAGGGCACGACTTTGTAGCTGACCACGCCGGTTAATCCTGGAATATCGCTTACCGATACCGTAGCACCTGGAATGAGTTTTGCCGCATCCGTCACCGTGATTGCGGGAGTCTCTTCGTTTCCTCTGTATATTTTGATTTCCGATAGATTACCGCTGAGGTTCTGCCCTGTGTTCGACAGTGTGGGATTCGTCCAGGACAAAGTCACTGTCTCTCCATCTACTGCAGCGGCGAGTCCGGTGACGGGAAGAGGAGTCTCATACCATTCCTCCACGCCCATACCATAGATATTTTCCAGACTATAACCGGGATCTGGCCACGTTTCCCTTATAGTGATATGGAATGTCGTAGGCTCGTCAATCATGAAATAGACGAAGTGATCCGCCTGTGTACTCCTGAATGATAGAGTAGCTGCCTTGCTCGTATCATTATATCCGGAACTATCGGTATCAGTCCCGATATGAATCTCCGTTTGGGTCGGATTGCTGTCGTTCCCTTTTGCGTTGATCCTGAAGCGATAGATTCCCGCTTTATCCGATTTAAGCGGCGGAGTAATCAGCCAGTCATCGGCCTTCCCTTTAGGATAGAACTGTATGTTGTTCCCGGACCAGGAGCTTTCCTTGAACTCCCATTTGCCGGTTGCCTCCGAATCTGCGGCTTTCCCGGTTGTAAAGAAAAGATCGAAGTCCTCTTTCGACATGGTCTTGATATCCGGATCCCAGGGTAGCGGAGCGGCGGCAATCGGACCCACAAAACCGCATTGCGTCTGTTCTTTCACACTCATCGCTCCGTTCACCTTGACAGCCACCTCATACGAGTGGTAGCCCCCGGTAAGTCCGGTCGATTCAGTATCTGTCCAGCTTGTCGCCGTACCGTCGAGTGTGGCTACAGGTTCTTCGTTTCCGTCGCGGTAGACATAGACGTTATCTATCGAATATCCTTCAGACAGAGGCTGTCCGTCGCTGTCCACGGCAGGAAGCATCCATGAAACAAAGACTTCCATTGCCTTCCCGGCATCCGGCACAGCTGTAAGTTCGGTAACTTTGCCAGGAGCGAACACATTTTCAAGAACCTCAAAACCTGTTACTTGCGAGCTGTATTTATTGATGTCTGAACCTTCCCAGATACCGAAATACCAATCTCCCGACTCTTCAGGCGTAACGATGAATATCTGGGTGTTCCATTTATCATAATCGGTATCACCTTCCGCTTTGTCAAACAGAATTTTTCCTGCCTTCAACACGTCTGGAGTGTCATGGATAGCCATGAAAATTTTAACGATTTCCTGTTTGTGGATGTTGCAGCGAATCTTGACTTTGTATTCCTTGCCGCCTTCCAGAGAAACGGCGGGTGAAATCAGCCAGTCATCGGCGGCATGTCGGGTGTCCCAGTTGTATTTCATCACCTTGTCGGTATCATATCCTGTTTCGTCGGAAGTCGTTTTGACTTCCCAGGCATTGCTGCCTTCCACCACATTGATTATTTTCCATGCTGAATCATCGGCAATTGGGGTGGAATAAGGAACGGGTACTCCCGCCTGCATCGTCTGCGCCAATGCAATACATGCCGTTATTATTGTAATCTTTTTCATACGCATATATGTTTTGTTGATATTGTTTTGTGTACGGTTTTGTGCCGCTGAAAAGCGGCACAAAACCGTCTTGATTTATCTTACAGCGATTTTCACTCCGTTCACCACATAGATGCCCGGAACAAGTCTCAGGGTTTCGACATCTGTGCGGATACGGCCTCTGAACACTGTAAGCCCAGACGCGTTGCACACCGTCACATCCTTATCCGCGAATCCTTTCAGCATGATTCCGCCTGAAACCGGCACAACTTTACCGCCGCAGTCTCCTACTGTCTCGATGCCGGTGCTCGGGAATTTGGCGACCTTCACGTTGTCTATCGCGAGCAGACTGGTGGAGGACGGGTAATAGACATTGAAGAAAAGCTGAATCCAGGATGCCTTGGTAAATTCCTGAGGGAGTATGAAAACAAGTGTCTTCATCATACTGTCGTCACCTTTGGAGATACGGCCGATCTCGACTTCGTTGTCAATGCCTTCGCAAAGTCCGGTGATGGTAAGGTCCGGTGTGTTTGCATTGATGAACGCATCAATCGAAAGCTCCAGATGCCCCTCTTCGGTTCCTGCCGCGAATGCTGGCATTCCCATCAGTCCGCGTGTGTTTGCCTCTTTCGGCTTTCCTACAAGACAGTTGCCGGTACCGGAGGGAATCACGTTTTCTGTTGGCCATACCCACCAGTTTGCCGAATAGTCATTTTCAGGCTGATATTTCACCCAGGGAGTGTATTTGAAATTATCCGATCCGTTTTCGAAATCTTCGTCAAACGGCATTTCGTACGGTGTTCCGAGAAGAACTTCGCCACCCGACATCTGGTCGCCGTGTCCGGCCACGTTCTCGGCCATAACAACAAGGGTATGGACATTTTGCATTCCGTCTTCGGCCACGTAGGTGAATTCAGTGACGCCTTTCGCAGTCTCGCCAACTTTCTTCCATTCCATCTCGTAGAATGACTGGACGGCCTCATATATTGTGTACCAGGTTGTTGCTGGATCTACATATCCTTCTGAAAGTCCTTGTGATGGAGCTTCCCACGTCATCTTCACCGAGAGCATGTCGTTGGCAATTGCAAAATCGAGATTCTCCACCATGTCTGGCACTACAACTCCGGTATATACCTCGATTTTCGTAGGTGTTCCGGTCGTTGAACCTATTGAAGTGGTGACGGTGATTACATTTTGTCCTTGGCTGGTGGTCACTTTCAAACTCTGTGCGGAGCCCGGAGCGCCAGTCACGCTCTTTGTCTCGGCCCCCGCCACGGTGGCGGTGACTTCCGGAGCAGTTATCGGTTTGCCGAAATATGTCAGTTCGGGCATTCTGAAAGTCACGGTGGCGTTCAGTGCGCCTTTATCTCCGCGTACGGCGGAAAGTTCGGTGACGGCAGCGGGAGAGTCAGTGCCTATTTCAGATTTCGTTATCTTTATATCCTTGACGTTGATACCGGTTTCCACTCCAATCTCATATTTGAGAGAAGTCGCGTGAAAGGCTATGTACCATGTTCCGGCTTCGGGAACGGAGAACACCTCCTTTGTCATGGAGTATTCCGACAGCGGCTCATACGTGTCGACGAGCACTGTTGTCATTGCTTCCGGGTTTGCCTCGCGGCCTATCAGTATCTGCAGCTTCTCGCGGCCGGTTTCAGGCATGTTCCGTTTTGCGGTGTATTCAAGCGAATATACCGCGGAGGCTTCGGGAAATTCTATCGGGGCGAGAATCACCCAGTCATCGCCGCCATCCTTGGAGAGGGCCCACATGGATTCCATATAGCCGTCGCGGACTTTCCAGCTGTAGCTGTCGCCGTCCATGTCGAATGTCTGCATCATCTCGAATTGCTCCCTGGAGGGAATAAGGTCTACCGGAAGCGTCAGCGGTTTGCCGGCGAGCTGGCGGTTGGATACCGCCGGCTCGGAGGAAAGATTTCCCGCTTTGGCTGTTACTTCGGCTGTGTACCATTCCAGAGGCTTGTTGATAGGGAGGATTCCTCTCATTTCCGTGGCAGATGTCTCTCCTTTCGACTCTCCGTTGAGTGTCACGGCATATTTCACAGCCGCGGCATCGACATAACCTCCGTTCACACCCGTTGTGACAGCATCCCAGAAGAGTCCATCCTGCGTCAATCTTGCGTTGGCAGGAGCGAGCGGAGTATCGAATCCGATATATCTGTTTTCGAATGCCTTTTCGCTCTTTGCCTTTCCGGCCGTAACCGTTACCGCAAACGTGTGCATTCCCTGACTGACATTCAAGATCTCCACCGTCTGTTTCGACCCGGCACCGCTACTTCCGCTTTTATACGCCGTGTCGTCGAGCTTTACTTCCCAGTCGAGGTTGCCCGCCAGCGCGGCGCCGTCCACATCTTTCGATGGAAGCGTGAAACTCAGAGTGCCCGACAGGTTCCCTTTTGGGAAAGAAATTGCATCGATTATCGGCTTGGCCGGCTGCCCCGTCACTTCCACGGCATCGGTGCAGACATATACGGAGAATTGCTCTTCGTTGGTATATGTGCGTACGGTCTTTGATGTTCTTGTGACCACATCGAGAGTGACGAGCGAGGATTTCAAGCTCTCCTCTCCCTCGTATTTGTTCCAGTAGAACACGTTTTCCTTCGGAGCGTAAACAAGTCCGGTGACATAATCCCAGTTCACATCGGATGCAGAGGGAACTTTCATTACATTGGTCTGGATTCCCGTGACATCCACCGTAACGAGATTATGGTTGTAATCTTTGGTTATACCGTAAATTTTACCGTCTGCCGGGTTGAACGTGATCGAGATGAAGGCATCCTCATCGGAGGCCGACGTGACAAATTCTATGGCAGTCGGATCGGAAGCAGGAGCCTTCAGGAAGCCTTTCTCGCCCGAGGCCATACGGCCGTAGCCGTATATGTATCCGTCATCCTCGTTGAGAGTGGCCGTTTCGAACCGGTTGCCGTTCACCTCCATTTCCTGTCGCGAAAGCAGACGCCCGGTTGCGAAATCGATTTCCTCATAAATGCGTCCTCGCACCGTCATGCCATATTTGTCCTCGGCATAGCCACATAGTTTGCCGTCCTTGAGCCAGCCTGCTGTCATCGCGTATGCGTCAGGTCTTGCGAATTTTAGAATAGCCCCCGATTTTGTGATTTAATATACACCATCACGGGCATCGTCATCCCATGAATAGACAAGCACGCCGTAGATGGATGAACCTCCGGCGGTGACCCGCTCCGGAAGCGGATCCGGTGACCCGGAACTGCCCGCGAACGATACCGCGGCAGAGAGCAGTGTCGCTGCTGTGAGCAACCCGCATATCCCAAATTTCTGTAATCTGTTCATATTCTGTAAATTTAGTTGGTTTTTAGGCTGTATGATCCGGCCCTTGCTATTATGATCCCTTCAGGAACGGGAATCCGTTGGATGTCGCTTTCGATCACGCCGGTTGAAAGCATTATGCCGGAGGACGAAAATATGCAGTAGGTCTCTCCCGGCAGTCCTTTGAACACCATCTCTTTCCCGGAGTGATATATGCCGGCTTCGCTGTCAGAAGATATTTCGGTGACACCGGATTTATTTCCGGTTATCTCCAGAGATTCTATGCCAAGCACGCCCTCTTCTGTCGGGAATGTCGCTTCTAAGTAAAGCTGTATCCAGCCTTGGTTATCCCATTCTTCGGGGAGTGTTACGATAACTTTTTCCAGAGTCGAAGACGATTTCATTTCGGTGATCTTCTCGGCGGAATCCATACCGGGGCGGAGTCCGTAGATTGTCGCCGGCACTGAATTCGGGCCACCGTAAAGTTCAAGAGTGAAACGGATATCGGTCACACCGGATGTCGAGAAGCGGGGGATTCCCAGTCTTCCGGAAGTTCCTGATTCAGAAGGAGTGCAGATTATGCCGTTGCCTTTTCCTCCGGACATGAATTGGGAAAGCGGACCGAAGCCCCAGTCGGTCTTTCCGTTGCCGGTGGAATATATGATCCATGGATTGATGGCCGGACCAGCATTTGATTCGAAATCTTCATTCAGAGGCAGTTTATAGGGAGGTCCCATTATGTCCTGAACTGTCGCTATCCGTCCACTGTCACCGATACTGTTGCAAGGCAGCACTCCAAGCTGCACGTAATCCTGCGGTTCGTTGTCGGGAAAATTGAATGTATATGTCAGAGCCGCTGTCTCATCTATAAGTTGCCACCCGCTTGCCGCTCCGGAACTGTTGTAACGGTAAATCTGATACGTTATTCCCTTCGGGTCGAGGTCTCCGCCGTGAGCTCCCGTCACCGGAGCTGTCCAGCTGATGTCGAGCGACATCATGTCGGATGAGAGTGTGCAGGTGATGTTTTCAATCGGAGCGGGAACATCTGCGCCGGTGTATACGTCGACGGAAACATCCGGTCCGATATGGATACCGTCTGACACGCTTACCGTAAGAGAATTCATACCCGATTCGGTAGAGACCACTGTACAGACATTCTCCCCGGGGAGTCCTGCCACGGTGGCCGTAGCGGTTCCGCTTTTCACAGTAGCCGTCAGCGTAGAGGAGGCAGGAATCGGATCGCCTCCCATAGTGCGGACTGGCATTGTGAAAGAAACCATTGCGGAGAGAGCGCCACTGACTGGTGTCGCATCAAGCCCGGTCACAGCAGCTGGAGAAGAAGGGACAATCTCTGTTGCTGAGATCTTTATGTTTTTAACCGAGATTCCGTACTGTTCCGGAAGCGATGCGGTGTGGAAGCCGATGTAGCCGGTCGAGGCGTGTGGAATTTTGAAGTAGTCTCCATACTCAATGTACCCTTTTTTGTTTCCGGGATTGAATTTTTCCACGATATTTACCGTCATCGCCTCTGGCGCGGGGAATTCGCCGTACCAGACGGCGAGACGTTCTCCATTGTAACCGTCGAGAGCCGGTGAAGCAGAGAATGTCAGTTTGTAAAGAACCTCGGGATCCGGGAATTCGATAGCCGGCATAAAGACCCAGTCGTCCATCGGTCCGGCTTCGCTGTAGTCAGATTGCAGAGCGCCCTCTTCTGCATTGTAGAACCATCCGAATGTGTCGCCGTTCACATCGGCTGTGGTCATCACCGAAATCTGGTATGCGGTTGGTTCTATCTCCACGTCGAGCTGCATAGCTCTCCCTGCCACTACCGGATTGGAGGCTGCACGCTTCGACACAAGCGACCCGCAGACTGCCTCGACTTCGGCCGTGTATCTGGTAAGCGCCGTATTTTGAGGCAACGCCACCGGCATGGAGGTCTCCCGGGTACTCCCCTCGAACGCCCCGTTTAGATATACCTTATAGAGCACCGGTTCATCCCCGATATACCCTCCGTGTTCGCCTGTGATGACGGATTCCCATTTTACAAGTTCCGGGGTCAGAGTCACACCGGCGGGAGAGGCAGGGATATCCAGGCCCGTGAATAATTTCCTTGCCGCGCTTTCCGAAGCAGGTCCTGCGGCACCTCCCGGCAATACCTCGGCGACAGTGAATGTGAACAGATGTTCGGCCTGCGGTAGATTCAAGTATTCCACGGTAACTTCCGACCCTGGAAGAGCTGTGCCGGAATCCGCCCTGGCACCATCCACGTAGGCCGTCCATGCAAGTTCTCCGGTCAAGGCTTCCTTGCCTTCGGTGACGTCAGGAAGGCGCCATGTCACTGTTCCGCTGTCGTTCCCTTCCGAAAAAGTATCGGACACGTATTGCGGAACTGCCGGTGCCTCGCTGTTTACCGCTCCGTCGGTTGTAGTAAAGAACATGAATTGCTCGGCATTTTCATATTCATATATCTGGGTAAATGTCCGATTGCGCGTATCTATCTTGTACAGCGAGGAGACTTCCGTCATGTAGCCGGGGGCCTTGATTATTCCGTTCCAATAGAATTTGTCCTCTTTGGGTGCGTAGCACAAACCGGTTATATATCGTTGCGCATATTTGTTGAGAGCCATCACTTTCCGTTGTACCCCAAGTGGCGACACCGTAACCAGATCGTTGTCGCCGTTGACACCGTATAGTTGTTTGTCGCGCGGATTCCATGTCATTGCCGCGCAAATATCATTCTCCTCATTTACGGGAAGTTTCTTTATATATTCCACATCGAACGGTCTGTCACCGTGGGATTTCATGAAGAACCATTGCCCGGTAGAATCGAATCCGTAGCCATAGACCATATTCTCGTCGGAATTGTATGCACATATCTCATAGCAACCTTGTCTGGCATCCTGATCCTGGAACATATACACCTCGCCGGTGGTGAAATCGAACTCGACGTAGATTACCGAGACGAGTTCGTTGAGATAGTAATACGGAATGAATCCGCACACTCTGTCACCGCGTTTCCAGCCCGTGTGGAGCGAGATAGTGGCGTCAGCGTAAATCGGATCATCCCAGCATACCGATATCCCGTCCGGGCCAAGTCTGCAGAATTCCGCCTTGAAATCGGAAGAATCAGAATAACCGAGATACCCGTAGAGCGACGTGGGTTCCGTGGTTGCTGTAAGCGCTGAAACTGATGCGGTATCAAAAGCGGCGAGAATCAGTAATACAGATAAAAATAAATGCGTTCTGTCCATGGTTTATTGAAATTTATTCCATCGTGCTGTCGATGAAAAGTGCACTGCAAAATAAGTTGACTTTGGCAAAATATCAAAATAAATTCGCTTTTTCAATGTGTCAGATTAGGAAATAAACACATTTTGCGACAAATTGTCATATATGATGTTGGTTTTTTGGGGATGCGATATCAATACTATTATTATAGATATTAGAAAGTTATGCGCCAACTTCAGATGTCGACTTCGATATGCGCCTGTTCGCTGCGATTTGTGACATATTATTTGGCGTACAGTGCTTTTTTCGCTATATTTGTCGCTGATTCGTCATGAAGATTACCGGTTATACATCAAAAACACTAAAGATGGCCTTTGCTGTGCTGCTCGTTGTAGTGGCGTGTGGGATTGCCTTTATGGCTTGCCGCGGCGGCAGAGACCCCGGTGACGGTCGGAATTATCGCGACCTCATTTCAAAACCGGTGAAGGAACTGGTGGATTCCGGTCGTGCTCTGATGTTCGCCGGAAAGAATGACAGCGCCTATATATTGTATCTTGCGGCAATCAATCTTTATTCAGACAAAATGTCGGAAGAGGAAAAGAAATTGTGCGAGCTGGCATGCAACAATGCCGGGCACATCTCCTCTTGCTATTTTCACAATTATCCCCAGGCCTACTCTCATCTTCTGAAGGCTCTCGAGATTGCCGAACAGATTGATTACAGGTATGCGTATCCATACATACATGCAAATCTGGGAAACCTCCTATGCTACACCGGACGGTGGGAAGAAGGAATGGCGCATCAGGTGAAATCGATCGAAGCCGCATGTGCCATGGGCGACACAGCCATGTATCTCGGAGGCATAGCCAATCTCGCCATAGAGTCGATGCTTATGGGGAAGGCCGGGGAGTATAATAAAACTCTCAATGAATTTCCCCGTATCAAAGGGGAGGGAGACCTGTTCGAAAATGCCCGGTTGCTCTGCACTGCCGCACGCCATCAGATGGCCGGCGAATGGAGTCTGGCTGGTGGATGTTTCCGCAATCTGGCCCGGTATGACAGCTGCGGAATAGCCGATCCCGAGCGACTTGTCTTTTTCCGGCAGTATCTGCTCGCCAGACAGGAGAAAAGGCTTGGAAATACCCGCCGCGCCCTCGCCATCCTTGACAGCATTGCCAGACAGCCGTTGAATTCGCCAGAACTGAAATGCTATCTTTATGAAGACCTTGCGGATCTAAATAAAAGAGCGGGTAATCTTGCTCCGGCAGCTGAATGGAAGCTTAAGTTTGTGGATATAAAGGATTCGTTGATTTCCGATAACAAACAACGCACCATCTACAATCTGCAACGCCGTTTCGATGAACGCGAAATCAACTACCGGATGGAACTTCTCCTGCAGGAACGCAGAAATCTGGTGCGGACAATATGGATAGTGTCGGTTTTCTCAGCAGTGGTTGTTATTCTTCTTGTGGCTGCGTTCATTCTGCGGCGGAATACAATCCGGGCGAAGAGGGATGTGTTCGCTGCAAACCAGCAGATTCTAAAGAAAGAGGATCTTGCCCGCGAAGAACACAACGATGAGGAATTGCGCGGCGATATCGAGCTGGTGAGAAGTTTCTTCGAAAAGTCGGAGGAAATCTATACTCCTGATTTTAATATTGAAAAAATGGCCGCGTCACTTGGAATCCCGGCCCGTCGCGTCTCGAAAGCAATCAACAAAGGCTTGTCACAGAATTTCTCCACGGCTTTACAGACTTTCAGGATAAGGGAAGCTTGCCGACGGCTCTCCCCCAGGTCCGAAGGCTTCTCCAATTATACTATCGAGGCAGTGGCCGAATCTGTAGGTTTCCGTTCCCGCTCCAATTTCCACAGCATTTTCAAGAAAATTACGGGCCTCACTCCCTCCCAGTACCAGAAACTGGCCCGGAAAGAGAATGTCTGACCGCATCCGGTCGGTGGGTGACTGCAACAAATGCGGCGGTCTGTGTGTTGAAGAGTTGATGAAGCTGAATGATATTTTACTGACGCTCTGTGTTATGGTGATGACTCTCTTTGGCGGCGTATCGTGCGTCAGGGACGGAAACGCCGCCACTTCATCTGTAACACATTCTGAACAGGACTCAATTTCTATGAATATGAAAGAGATTTTCTTTGCCGGAGGGTGCTTTTGGGGTACCGAACATTTCTTTTCCAAAGTGTATGGCGTGACGCAGACCGAAGCCGGTTATGCCGACAGTCGGGTGCCCGATCCCTCTTATCGCCAGGTCTGCACCGGGAAGACGGGCGCCGCCGAGACGGTCAAGGTTACGTATGATCCCGATTCTGTATCGTTGCCATTCCTGATCGATTTGTATCTTAAGACAGTAGACCCCACTTCCGTCAACAGGCAGGGCAATGATACCGGCACACAGTACCGTACCGGCATATACTATACAGACCTCTCGGACCGTGATATTATCTCGGGTCGTATCGACCGTCTGGAGAGGGAACTGGGGCGCCGCGTGGCGATCGAGGTCAAGGAGCTGGAGAATTTCTATCCTGCCGAAGACTATCATCAGAAATACCTCTACAAGAATCCCGGAGGATACTGCCATATCAATCCTTCTCTCTTCCGGGAGGCGGCTGAGGCCCGTGATCCTTCGGTCAGAGCGTCCCGTAAGGTATATGCCCGTCCCTCGGACGCCGAACTCCGCCGGCGACTTACTCCGGAACAATATGCCGTGACGCAGCATGCGGCCACCGAGCGTCCCTTCTCCAATGAATACGACCACGAATTCAGGGGCGGAATTTACGTGGATATTACTACCGGTCAGCCGCTATTTGTCTCTACCGACAAATTCGACTCCGGTTGCGGATGGCCTGCCTTCAGCAAGCCGATCAGTCAGGATGCCGTGACGGAACATGCCGACAATTCCCACGGGATGCGTCGCATTGAGGTCCGCTCCAAAGATGGCGACGCCCATCTGGGACACGTGTTCAGCGACGGACCGCGCGAGAGCGGCGGCATGCGGTACTGTATCAACAGCGCCTCACTCCGTTTTATCCCCGAAGAGGACATGTCCCGGGAAGGCTACGCCGAATACCTCCCGCTGCTCCGTCGCAGTCCGGACAAATAAATGGCAGGTTGGAAAACGGAAGTTTTCCAACCTGCTCGATTATATGCCGGAAATATGTATATTCCCGTAAAAGATCACTTATTTTATCACGGTCTTGCTGCTTCCGGAGCCTTTGCGCACTATCACTACATCTCCTTTTGCGGGAACGGCGATGCGTACGCCCTGAAGACTGTAGAATTCCGTCTCCGTGTCAGTCACATCTTCAATGGTATCGATTCCTGTGTTCAATCCTCTCGTGCCTGTGACCGCGTTGCTGTAGGATGATTCTCCCTTGTCGTAGAGACTGGTCACATGATAGGTGTTCTCGACCCCGTCGGTGGCTTCCGTGTCGGAGTGTGCGGTTGTCCCGGCCGGAAGAGTGGCGATAAGTTCATGGTTGCGGTAGATGTTGTAGCCGGTGTGTACCGCCGGTTCGGTCATTGCCGTGAAGCTGAACGCGTCGAAAAGAAGCGCGTCGCCGCTCATGCTGCCGTTGAAATGGATTGCGAACCGTTTTGCAGCTGCAGGAAGCTCATAGACGCATTCCGCCCAATCGCCGTTTGTCGCGATTTTCGAGGCAAGAGTCTGGAATCCTTCCGGCTCGGCGCTTCCGTCCGACCAGAGTATCTCGAACGTGTTTGTGGCACTGTAGCTGTATGAAGTCCTTGTGAAGAACCTTATTTCCGACCCTCCTTTAATCATCGGGGAAACAATCCAGTTGTCGGTGGTGCCTCCGTAGGAATATGAAGGAGTCATGGCAAGGCATTTTTCTCCGTTATATGCGGTTACCGACGGATCCCATGAGTAATTGCCGGAGAAGTTACCGATCACCATTGCCGCAAACTTCGAGTTGCTGTTGAAGTTGTCAAGGCCTTTTTGGGCGATTCCGTCCGCATCGATGAAGACCCATCCGTTCAGGGGTTCGGTGGTGCCGTTTTCCCATGTCTCGAAACTTTCGGTTACGGGACTCGTCACGGGATCCGGGGATACCTCGGGGGCGGTCCAGCTGAGGTTCACGCCTGACTGTGTCGACTCTGCGGTCAGTCCGGTCGCTACGGCAAGGTCGTTAATGGCCACGGCAACTGCAAATTCCGTCACGTTGTCTGTGGCATCCATGTCGTTATCCATATCAAGCGTCGCGCGTAAGCAGACATCTTTGCCGGCATATTTCGGAAGAGCCGTGAAGGGAAGTGCAAGCACGGTCTCCCCGCCGGGAGCGAGCCGCACTCCTTCTGTTGCCGACACTTCATTGTCATCCGCGTAAAGAATCACGGTATAGTCGCTTTCGCTGTTCACGCCTTTGTTGGTGACAGTGACCGGAATGGTAATCTCTTCGCCGATCTCGACACTGTATGCCGTAGGTGTCCCGCTTATGGCGAGATTATGGTCGAGATAGCTGAGAATGGTGATGTTGTCAAGGAAGATCTTGTTGTATGAGCCTGCCCCGGTCCCTTTGAGGAAGAGCTGCGTATTGCCTGTCAGGGCGCCTTCGGGAATGTTGTAGGAGAATTCGGTCCAGCCTTCTTTTTCTCCCGATTTCAGGGAAACCGGTTCGCCGATAAAGCTCTCCGTTCCGCCGGAAATGAATCCCGGCTGGATGTAAGGTTCAGAGTATGCGGCCGGCTGGATGTAGACATAGAATTTAAGTATGGGGTTGACGATGGAAGAGAGGTCGAGAAGCGGAGAATAAAGTTTCAGCTCCTTTCCCGCGTCATGGGCGAAGGAGAGGCATCCGTTGTCGTTGTCCTGAGGATTGATTGCTGGATAGCTGTTGCCTGCCGATGGCATCCATTTGTTCTTTGTATCCCCTTCGACGGTCCATCCGCTGTTGTCGTAGGAGTAATTGGAGAAAGACTCTCTGAATTCCCCTTCGAGTGGTTTCCCCACAAGATATGTGGGGGAGGCGTATGCTTCCGACTGGTTGTTGCCCAGAAGTGCCGTCACTGAAAACGAGAATGCCGATTGTCCTTCCTCAGGTATTTCGGCTGTATACGTGACGGTGGTTTTGTCTGTCCTGTCGGCGATTGTCGTCGAACCGCATTTCACCGTGTAGCGTACGCCTGCGGGGAAGAACAGGGCTGTGGCGCTCGTGGCCTCCGTAACCGCATCCCAGCTGAGCGTGAAGACGTTGTCCTGTTGGGTGGCCTTGAAACCATCAGGTTTCTTCGGAGTGCCGAACGTCGGTGCCGAGTCTGCTTTCGCAGCCACGCCCTCCACGCCTCCGGCTGTGCAGGTCACAGTGTAGGTGACGCGCTGTGTGGAGGCATCCACGTCGGTATAGACCACTGTGGCGCCAGGAAGGGCGCTTACGGTGGCCGCCGTCTCATTGTCGGAGCGGAGGATGTTGACTGCTACGGGTGATGTGCCGAGCGATGAGCCTCCGACAGTATGTGTGGGCAACGTTATGTCAAGGGAGGCGGTCAGCTTGTCGCCCTGCACCGTGAATGACGGTTCGCTTACCGCCGGAGCTTCCGGCATTGATGCGCCGATTCCTTCCGACACCTTGAACTCATCGAAATAGAAAGTACCCTGGTCGGCAACTCCCGTGAGGTGCAGTCCGAGATACCAGTCGCCGTCGGAGGGAACAGTTATCTTCCGCGTTACTTTCTCGAAGGAGCCGGACGTGTAGCCATATTCCGTCTGTGCGGCCACAGAAGTGACCATAGCTGCAGTCTCTGGAACGGTACCGGCCTTCCATTCCACATTATAGGTCTTTCCCGAATCGGGAATCCTGTACATGTAGGACAGCTCATATACCATTCCTGCCTTGAGGATAAGAGCGGGAGAGAAGAGCCAGTCGTCGGCACCGCTGTCGGGCGTGCCTACATAATATATACCCTTGGAATAGTTGTATCCTCCCCCGAAGTTGAGGTTGGCCTTTATCTTGTTGCCGTCGTTGTTTGCGTCGTATGCCGTGAATCTGCCGAGTCCTTCCTCGAAAGATTCGGAGAAGGGCGGCGTGAAGGAGGCCTGTCCCATCGCTGCCATGGCCATTGCGAGTGCCGGTGCGATCAATAATGTTCGTTTCATCATACTGTTTGAGGTTTTGGATTGTCAAGGGGTGTGCCGTGCGCACCTTTCAGTGTGGTCGGCACACCCCTTTGTAATGGTCTTGTGTCAGTAATTATCTTACGATTGCCTTCAGCACGCGGTTGCCTGCCTTCACCATATAGATGCCGGGCTGAACAGCCACGCGGACGTAATCGCCTGCTTCCCCGTTGAATATAACGATGCCGTTTATGTCGCATACCGTCACCTCGCATCCCGCATACAGGACTTCGATCGCGCCTTCAGTCACGTTGATCCTCATAAGGTCGCCTGCAATTCCCTCCACTGAGGAGTAATCGACGAGGGCGTTGTTGGAAAGGCAGGACTCTCCCTTGTCGAAGATGGCGGTGACATTGTAGAGAGACGGCCCCTCTGAGGCGGATTTCGGGTCGGAGTCGATATACTCGTTTTCTTCAACTATGCCGGCATTGATCTTCGTGCCGTCGCGATAGATGTTGTAGCCCCTGAATTCAAGGACGTCGGCGCTGGCGCTCTCGTATGTCACCTCATCAATGAGCAGGGCGTATGTGATCTCCGACACGCAGTTGATGGCAAAGTATCTCGCGTCCTCGGGAAGCGTGAACTCATAGCGGGTCCATTCCGATGCGGGGACTACGTTGACTTTGCCGATAGGCTTGAAATCGGCTATTTTCACTTCGTCGCCGCTGGAGTAACAGAAGAAGAACTTGTCGAGGCCGTAGTAGTCTACGACGCTGCGGGCCATGAAGGTGACAGTAGAGCCCCCCTTCACTTCGGGAGAGATCAGCCAGTCATCGTTGTTGCGCTCGGCTGCGGCGAAGCAGACTGCCATCTGGTTGCCGAGATATGGGGTCCAGAGGTCACCCTTCATATTGATTGCGGACGGGTTGAACACCTGGAAAGCCATCTGATAGCCGGCGTTTGGATATTGGTAGTCGCCCGTCTCCGAGTCACTGCTCGAGATGGTGTAAGTGAGGCTGCCGTCACCATCGAAGAGCGACCAGGAACCGAAGTTGGTGATTGTGAAGGCCTCGTACGATTCGAAGCCATCCGTTACCGTACCTCCCTTGGTCATGTCGGGTTCGCTCCAGGTGAGCAGCACCTTGCCGTCGCTCATGTTTCCTTTCAGGTCTGTCACCTTGGGGAGGTCATTACCGGGAATCTGCACGGCTATGGCCTCGGAAACATTGTTGCTTGCGTCAGCGTCGGCGCCGAAGACGATCTTTGCCTGGTAGCTGTAGTTTTTGCCGGCTTCCGTGATGGTTGGGGTGAGGGGGAACATGAATGTCATCGACTTGGCGAATGCCAGTTCTGACTCCGGTTCCATGCTCGCCACCTTCTCGCCGTCGCGGTAAAGCTCGATGCTGAAGTCATCCGTGGGGAGGATGCCGTTGTTGAATACTGTTACCTCGGCATTGCGGGTGGAGTTGACGGCAATCATCGAGGGGAGCCTGAAGCTTTCAAGCATGAGGTCATTGTCAGGCGTATCGTGCACGGTAATGTTGTCGACGTGCATGTCATAGCTTATGTAGTTGTGTGTGCGGAAGGCGATCTGGAAGTCCTTTGATCCCACGGCTTCCTTGAGAGACAGGTCGTAGCGGTACCAGCCGTTTCCGTTGATAAGCAGGATTGGTTTCTCCGTAAGGGCCTTGAATTCTCCGTCGATGTATGTCTCGACGGTCATGGTCTCGTTCTCGGTGGAGAAGCCGTTCTCTGTATCGGGATTGTAATAATGGTAGAACCAGAATGAGAGCACGGGATTCTTAAGGCCGGAGACATTGATCTTCGGGGAGATCATGCGCGCCTCCACGTTGATGTAGTCTGTGTATGCCACGAGCATTCCCCCGTCCTTGTCCTGAGGCTCGGGCTTGGGACCGCGGTCCTTGTCGTTGGGATTGTGTCTGAAGCTGAAGTATCGGCCGTAGAAACCGTTGTCGTAGGGCGAGGGGTTGATTAGGGAGATCATCCAGTCGCGTGTGGAGGTACCTTTGCCTCCTGCAAATGATTCGGCAAATTCATTCTGGTAAGCTTTTCCATAGGTGATGAAGCCCGATACGGAACCATCGCTCATTCCGGCCGAGTTGGTGGCCTGTACGATGTAGAACATGTTGCGCTGTCCGTCGGATGTGTCGATCTTGTCATCGGTGAATTCGGTTCCGGACACTCCGTCGGCTACCACCCTGCCGGAGTTGTCGGTGATGCGGTAGGTCACAGGTTCATAGGAGATCCTGCCGCCGTTGACTCCTGCTTCGGAGGCTTTCCATGTGATCCGGGCCTTGATGCCGTCGCCGGTTGTGTGGGTGACTTCGGTCACAGCCACCGGAATGTCGAGACCGGCATATATTTCGGCGGTCACGGGGTTGCCGGCTCCGTGGGAATTGGAACAGAGCAGCGTGTAGGTGGTCATTCCTGCGGGAACACCGGTGTCGGTGAAGGAGAATTCCTTGCCGGGCGCCAGATTGTCGGATGCTGTCAAGGTTTTGACTGTCACGTCACCGCGGGTGACCTTGATTTCTGTCAGGTCTGTGAGTGTCTTGTTGAAAAGGTCGGTGGATGGAGCGTTGAATCTGATCTTTACCTCCGATGGAACCTCGCCCGGGGTCACCTGCAGGTCTGTCACGGCACCGGGAGCCGACATTGACACTCCGTCCTCCACTGCCACATCGTCAAGCCAGAGCCAGAACTGTCCTTTCTGGGTCACGGCATGGAAGCCGATGTAATAGTTGCCGCTTTCGGGAACGTCAAACACGATCTCGCGTTCCTCGAACTGCTGGTTCGGTGAAACGATGTCAGTGCGTGGCATAAGTGTCTTCGTGAAGCTTTCAGGGGAATATCCTTTTCCGATCTTCACTTCAAGTGTCTCCGGATAGATACGTCCTCCCTGCGCCTTGAAGCGGAGGCGGTATGTGCGTCCCGCCTCAAGCTTGAATCCGGGAGTGATCAGCCAGTCATCGCCGGGAAGGAGAGTGTGGTATTTGTAGGCGGCACACTTCTTTTCCTCATACCATCCCCATATTCCCTCGTCGGGACGGGATTTGTCTTTGTTGTTGTCGCGCACCACGAAAGTCTTGTAGTCGTTCATGGTGTCGAATGTCTGCAGGTATGGTATGGGTGTGGGCTGTCCCATTTCGATTTCTTCGGTCTGTGCAGTAGCTCCTTCTATATTGCGGTAGCATGCCGTGATTTCATACCAGTAGCGGCGCATCAGGTCGGCGGGTACGTTGTCGGTATAGCTTGTGCCCGTTTCCTCTTCGGTGAGGACACGGTTGTCGGGCTGGCGCACGATACGGTAATATGTGAGTGCGGGATTGATGCTTCCTCCATGTTCTCCTTCGGTCGGGGCCTCCCATGTGAGCTTGACCCGGGAATCGGAAATTTTCTCCACACGGAGGTCGGATACTGCGGCCGGACCGTCGGCGCCGACATAGAAGTCGAGTCGTACGCGTTCAGATTTTCCTACGGATGGATGGGTCGCCACGAGTTCCGCATAATGTGAACCCTGCTCAAGAGAGAACTGGCGGCTTGTGGTGGCGCCCGGAGCCAGGGGCAGGGCGAAGTTGAGGGTTCCGTCAATATATCCTGTCACGGTCACGTCTCCCGAAAGGGGAGTGCCGTCGATAGCCGTGGATGGAGCGGTGAAGGTGATGTTTCCTTCGAGTGAGGCTCCTTCGAATTCGGCTTTCAGTCCGGTCACGGGCTTGAGCAGCGTGATGTTGTCGGCTCTGGGTATATACAGAGAGGACATCGATTCGTTGTCGGGATAGAGCGAGATCAGGCTTGCCGCGCCGGTAGTCGTGTCGATCTGGTAGAGTCCTGAAAGCTGGGTGCCGCGTTCGTTGGTGCTCCAATAGAGTTTGCCTGTCTCGAAGTCGAAGCAGGCGGTTCCATTGTAGATGGGATTTACGCCCGTAGCTCCCACTTCGGTCACCTCGGCGTTCATTTTGTTGATCTTGACGAGTTTTCCATCGCTGTACCGTACTCCCCAGAGCTGCCCCATGTTGTCGCATGCTAGTGCCGACATACGGGCAATAGAGCCTATGGTGACGGGATAACCGGTCTCTATGTCATAATCCACAAGGATATACGAGGTGAGAGTCAGGTCATCGGGATTGAAGGAGACTCCGTAGATCTTGTCGCCCACGGGGTCGTAGGTCATGTCGGCGGCGATTGCCTGATAGGTGTCCGGACGTAGCGCGTGCCGTTCGATCGAATAGTCGGTGAGATCCATCTCGATGAAATAGAGATATCCCAGCGCGCCTGTCATGTCCTCGTAGTAGCTGGTGAAATAGAGCTTGCCTTTGCGGTAGGTTCCGCCTCCGTTCGCACAAAGGGTATTGTGGATCGACAGGGGAGACACAGTCATCGGTGATGACGCGTTGAAGGAGTAAAGTCCCCAGGCAAGTCCGTCGGCAGAGGTGATGTCCATGGAGTTGGAGTGCGTCACTTCGCCGTAGATGGTGGTGCCGTCGCCCGTGACGGTGGCACTCTGCGCGCGTGTGTCCTCGCCGGAAGGGGCTCCGAGGGCGAGTGTAGCCGACAGCGCGACTATGGCTGTGGTCAGTAGGTGTTTCATGTTGGTTTATTTTGGAAAGTTGGTAGATTTTCTAAAGTATCGCTGTCTTGTAGGCGCTGTTCCCTATGCGGATCACGTAGACCCCTGCTTCGGGAACCTCATAACGGAACCCTGCTGCATGGCCGGAGTAGAGGAGGCGTCCTGTCAGGTCGGTTACCGTGACGGTCCGTGACGGTATGCCGTCCACTCGGATGGTGCGGCCGTCTATAGTGATTCCGGAGTTTTCGGCAGAGATGTCTCCGATGCCTGATGTGGCTGTGAGCACACCGATGATTTCCGAGGGTTTCGATCGAAGCTCGCCGTTGCTTGCCGTCACGGAATAGCCGTAGTTGGTGTCGGGATGAAGGTCGCCGATGAGGAGCGAGCATTCGCTTCCGGCATCCAGCGCTTCCATGCCTGCCACGGGGGCGAATGTCATGTTGCCGCCGTATCCTACCTTTACATTGTCTATGGAAACCGAACCCGATTCACCGCGGCGGAAAGATATCCTCACTCTTGAGGATGGAGAGGGGATGTCGGTTATCTCCACGGTGGTGCCTCCCTGGGCTGTCACGAGCGGTGAGATGGTCCTGATTTCTTTCCATTCGTCGTTTGAGAGTACGGATACCACAAGTGCCGATCCTGCGGCTACGGAGTTGGCGCGATACCAGAAACTGAGCGAACGGATGCCGGTAAGGGGCGCCGTGGTGAGGCGTGAACCTTCTGTGGTCATTCGCAGGGATGGAGTCTCGACGGCGTAGGAGGAACGACCGTCGTAGGAGGCGTCGGTTTCCCAGCCTGAAGGCAGCTCGCGTCCGGTGAAATCCGCACCGGAGGTGAATGCCTCGCCCAGTTCAAGACGGTAGAGGCTCACTTCGTATTTTCCGGCATCTGCCAGCGGGTTCCAGTTGGCTCTGAAGGAGGTGTCTGACACGTCGGATGCACTGAGCGCGGTCACTGCCATATAGTCGAGCGTGGGGGGCAGGGTGGTCACCTCCACCTCATTCGATTCAGGCGAGTAGAAACGTCCGTTGGTTACCGATACCGTATAGTAGTAGGTTGTCTCGGGCTGGAGTCCCTCCACCTTGAAATCGGTCACTTTCCCCACCTCGCGTTTGCGGAAGCCCTCCAGATAGGTGATTTCTGTCGCTTCACCGGTTGTGCTCTTGGTGTACACGCTCAGGATATATCCTGTTGCCTTGGGATTCTCTTCCCATGACGCGGTGAAGTGCGAGGTGCGTATCTCGGAAGGTTCCCTGGCGATGATGTCGCCGAAGATGTTCTCTCCTCCCTTGAATGCGAATGTGATCACGCCGTTATGCTCCATGATTCCCGTTATAGGGGAAAGCAGCGGGTTCCCGCTCCATGAACGCATGGACGGAGAGGTGTCGTCGGTGAATTCCGTCACTCCGGCGGTGCCGGGGAATGCGTCGCCGCTGCGTGAGAATTCCGACTGTTCGTTGTCAGCCTCTACAATGTCGATATGCTGCTTCTCGATATTGACGATATTTAGATTCCAGATGTCCGGCACGAAATCGATGTGCCATACGAGCATACCGTGGCCCGGGATGAATTCGTCCCACCCTTTCTGCTGGCGGTTCTCGAGGAGATAGTATTCAGATTGTTTCTCGGTGTGCAGTATGTAGACATCGTCGTATGTGCCCACCTGTGAGACGGGGTAAAGCGTGATGTTGGCGGGTTCCGACAGCACCTTTGGTTCGATCCAGCCGAGGCAGTAGCGTTCGTAGCCCGTGTGGTATGGAGGAGTGTGCGAGCCGTTGTTGTATGATCCGTGGTCCATCAGAGACCATTCTCCCGGGGTGAATGCTCCGGTATAGGTGGTGGAATACAGGTCTGGCAGCCCCATCACATGCGAGAATTCATGGCAGAACACCCCTATTCCGGCAAGTTGCTGGCCTGCGCCGTTTGAGAGCTCGTTGGAGGTGGCGTAATGGTTGATTAATTTGCCGTTCATGTGGATCTCCATGCCGAGGTCATCATGAATGTTCCATGAATGTGGCCATATCGAGTTGGCCGGACCTCCGTCCGCCTCTCCGTATCCGGCATAGAAGAAATAGATGTTGTCGACCACGCCATCATTGTCGGTGTCGTAGATGCTGAAATCCACCTTGTCACGGAGCAGGTCGACGGCATGGGGTACCATCTCGTAGGGTCGTGCGTCATCGCCCTGGGCGTTGTTTCCGCCATAGTAGCTCATGTTGTAGGGGAGTGTCACCGGGCCGTATACGTCAAACTGGGGATTGAACTGGCCTCCGGAACTTGCCATGAAGTAATCGCGGGCCGAGCCGGTGGCGCCGTAGCGGCTGAATCCCTCCTCGTTGAGCATATCGCTGAATAGTTTCTGCGGTTCGGGAAGTGAGAACTTTACATCCTGGAATTCCACAAGTACTGCGATGCACCGGGGCGAGCCTTTTGTGGGGAAGGTGTTGAGGTAAGACTCGTCGGCTATCCTCGAACTGGAGCGTCTGGCGCGTTTCCCCTTCGTCGCGGCCTCCTTTTCCTTTATGGAGAAGGGGGCCTGTTTGCTGAATGAGGTCAGGAGCGAGATCTCGTCTTCGCTTCGGTGCATTGGGTCGGTGGCTGTAAATGTCGAGGGGCGCAGACCGTTCCCGTCGGGAAGGGCATAGCGGAAGATGCCGTCATCCCCCCGCATAAGCATGTAGCCGTCCGGGCTGGTGTAGTAATGGGAGTTCTCGTCGCCGTGCAGATACACTTCCACGGTTTTGCCGCCGTTGTCGAAATGCATCGGACCCGGCTTTGCCGGAACTGCGTGAGCACTCAGGGCGAGAAGGCAGGCCGGAACCATCGTTCCGATGGTCCTTGCCAGTCGCCCGGCGGTGAGTTCTGTGGTCTTGGTCGGATTCATGTGCGGTATGTTTTTTGGTTGGTATGCAGACTTGTAGGTTCTGTTTTGTCAGAGGATTGCTACTGATGTGTGGCAAAGTTATGATAAAAATAATTTGTCGCAAATAGTATTTTTTGTTCTAAATCAATTAATTTTACATTAAGTATTCGTTCTTATAGGAAAGATGCGAAATTTTACAGGAAATTGTGCTTTTATGCATTCCTGCGTTTTGCTTTCGATCCGGAATAAAGTGTTGCATTATGATAACAGAAAGTCATAACTTCAGGACCTTGCGTCAGATACTGACGCAGCATTGCACTCCGTCAGAGGAATGTATCCGTGATTTTGAGAATGCCGCCGTGCTGTGCAGCGTCGCCAGGGGCGAGGCTGTGGTGCGTCAGGGCGAGGTGTGTGATTATTTCGTATTCAATCGGGTGGGACTCCTGCGTGTGTGCAATGTTACCGACGGGGTGGAGGATACATTGCTGTTCGGAACGTCGGGCGATGTGTTCACGTCCCTGCATTCCTATTATAATGGTGAGCCCTCGATCTTTTCGCTGATAGCTGTGGTGGATTCCGAGGTGTGGACTGTGAGTTATTACAGGATGAAAATGCTTTCGGATAAATATCCCGAGCTGGTGGTGTGGATGCGCAATCTTCTTATCGAGCAGCTTTACGGTTTCGAGAAGCGTTATGTGTTCTTCAACAACAAGACTGCCGAGGACCGTTTTCTCAACTTCCTTCGAATCAATTACGGCTCGCTCCGTCGCGCTCCGATCAAGTACATCTCGCGGATAGTGCCCTTGAAATATATAGCGCAGTATCTGAAAATAACTCCATCCACGCTATCGCGTCTGAGGAAGAAACTCGTTTCGGGAGGAGACGAATGATCTTGCCGGTGGGCAACATGGGAAGGTCCCCGCTGCCGATGACAGACATCTGATGTTGTGCCGTCCGTAAAAAAGGTCGCCGCGGATTCACATCCACAGCGACCGAGCCAATGAAAAAATTTTTCTACTATTTAACGTCAATGTATTGCGGAAAGAGAGGGATTCGAACCCCCGGAGGTGTGACCCTCGTCGGTTTTCAAGACCGATGCAATCGACCACTCTGCCATCTTTCCTCTTATGTCCTGCAAAGTTAATCAATTTTTTTCATTTTTCAAAACCGTTTTTACGGTATTTTTGTTCGCGGACTTGGATGAGTGGCGATTTTATATTATTTTTGTATAAAAGTTCCGGATAAGGTTTATTTACAGCATCTGCCGGATGGTACAAGTCTATGCATGGACAGGTTTTAAGGAACTCGCTCTTTAAGTTCGTGGCTTTGGCGCTCCTGGTGCTGATGTCACCTGCCGCATGCGTCACGGAGTCCCCCGTGGCGGAGCGGGTCATCGCTGTGGGTGAGCGCGTTCCGGAGTTCTCTGTCATTCTCGACAACGGGGAGGAATGGGCTTCGCACAACAGCGGCGGACTTCCGTCGGTGATAGCCTTTTTCCATACGGGATGCGGCGATTGCCGCAGTGAACTTCCTGAATTGCAGGAGGCTTGCCGGCAATCCGGAGACCGGGTGCGGTTCGTATGCATAGCCCGAGAGGAGGATGCCGCCGATATAGCGGCGTGGTGGAGCGACAACGGTCTCTCGCTGCCATGGTCGGCTCAGCCGGACCGCCGCGTTTACAACATGTTCGCCAACACCGGCATACCGCGGATTTTCATCATTTCCGCCGATCTGAAGATTGTGGAGGCTTTCGGTCCGGAGGATGCTCCCTCTGCAACCCGGATCCTCAACTGTCTCGGAAAATTTATATAAATATAAAGAATCAAAGAACTGACCGATTAGTCATACCGTGAAATCAAGAATAATAATGATACTGGCCGGCGTGCTGCTTGCGTTGATGTCGGCATCGGCCGCTCCGGTCCTGTCGCGTATGGTGGTGACCACGCGTGGCGGCGATACTTTTCTCTTCCCCCTCACCGCGCAGTTGTCGCTGCATACCGACGGGTCCTCCCTCCATATATCTTCGACCGACGGCTCCGCCACCCTGCGGATTGCGAATGTCGCCAATATCAGGTATGATCTCGAGCAGGAACCGGTGATGCTTCCCGGACCTATGGAGAAGCCGTTGCCGCCGCTCGATCCTTTCCCATGGCCCGGTGATGACAATGCCGGCGACAGCACCGTCGGCGATGAAACCGCCGGAGCCGAGACTGTCGGAGCCGGCTCGCCGGAGATCTTCGTATCGGAGGCCGGGCTGGAGGTATCGGCTCCCGGCGATGCGTTTCTTGAGATAACCTCACTCGACGGGAGAACTCTCTACCGGTGCGAGTTCCGCGACTCGGTAAGAATCTCCCGCGCATTGCTGCAGGAGGGCTATGTGGTGGCCACAATCAATGGCAGACATTCATTTAAAATGGCACTAAAATGACAATCAGATATATCTGTACAGTAATCCGGACGTTGGCGGTCATCGCGCTTTTCCTTATTCCTTGTCCTTGTCTGGCCGATACGGTAGAGCCGGCTGGGGCGCCGGCACGTCAGCCGCGCAAGGACTGTACCCACACCTACGTCTTCCGTAACGACCGGAGCATCCATCGTCTCGATCCCGACGTGCCGGTCGGGCACACCAACCTTCTTCTCGATGTAAACATGTTAGGTATGGAGAATGGCGATTCTCTCAGGATTCCGCTTGAGACGGTCGACTCCGTTGTGTTCCGCACCGTGGATGTGCCCTGGATCCGGATAGACCTGCCGGACAATCCCGACATGGAGCAGCTTGTGGAAAAGGACACATATCTCAATGGGTTGATCTCGCTGAAGGGGAATGGATATGTTGATGATTTCGGGCCCTGGCCGATGAAAATCAAGGGGCGCGGAAACTCCACTTGGGATGCTCCCAAGAAGCCTTATCGTGTAAAATTCGACAGGAAGGTTGCCATGGGAGGTTTCGGGAAGATGAAGAATTACGTCTTTCTGGCCAACTATTACGACGGAACGGCGGTTAAAAATGAGCTGGCTTTATGGCTCGGGCGCCGTATCGGTGTGCGGTTTCCGAACCACACACTTCCGTGTGAGTTATGGTTCAACGGCCGGTACAAGGGTCTCTATCAGATAACGGAGAAGATCGGGATAAGCGGTGCGTCGGTCGACATCGATGAGGAGACGGGAATGCTCTTCGAACTCTCCACTGAGTTTGACGAGCCGTATCAGTTCCGGTCCGCCGTCTACGATCTGCCGGTGATGGTCAAGGATCCGGATCTGGAGGAGATCTGCGGGGATAATCCCGATCTCGGCACGCCGGAGGAATACCTGTCGCTCTGGCAGGTCGACTGGAACCGCGCCGAGAGTCTTGTAGCCGAGGGACGCGCCTTCGAGGCGTTCGACCTTGACAGCTTTGTCGATTACTTCCTGCTGTACAATATAGTGGGCAACCGGGAGATAGGTTGGCCCAAGAGTCTGTATGTCCACAAGCGGGAGATAGGGGAGGGTTGCAGATATGAATTCGGTCCGGCGTGGGACTTCGACATCTGCATGAACACCAAGCAGGTGTTTGACGATGTGGTGGTGATCAAGGCCCCGGATCTGCCGATGTGGCTTAACCCGATGTTTGAAGTCCTTGTTGAGTACGACGAATTCCGCAAGGCCTACCGCAAGAAAGTGGAATGGTTTGTAGAGGAAGTATATCCGGAGATGGTAGCCTATCTCGATTCGTTTACGGATTTCATAGAGCCGGCGGCGCGCCTCAACGGGCCGTTATGGCCAGGCCACAAGAACTGGGTGATGGTGGACGACACGCGCGACTTGCGCGACAACGTCGCCGAGATCAAGGAGTGGCTCGCCCTCCGCATCCCCTTCCTCCTCACCGAGTACTTCCCGAAAGAACTCCCGGATCAGAGCGTAGAATGATTAAATGCGCGGTTGTGAAACTAATGCTCCAGATACTCTGTGTCGATGGGGCTGAAATTAAGGAAATAATCGTTTAAATTTTCCAACTACTTATTTTGTTCAATTGGAACTATCTTCCATTTTCCTTTTTTTCGAGAGCCTTCTCTTTTCATTTCGACATATTTCGACATGCTGCGTCTCTGAGAACGTACCCAGGACACTTCCTTATTAAAGGACTTTGCAATTTCGATCAGTGTAATATTAGGGTTATTTTGTAACAATTTAATAATCATCATTTGTTCCTCAGATAAATGAGCAGATAAATGAGCAGATAAATGAGCAGATAAATGAGCAAATAAATGAGTCTGCGAATTGACAGGCTCATTTACCAAATCTATTGTTCCTTGCGGATCTATTTGATTATATGGATTTTGATTATTTTTTACCTGAAAATTTGCTTGCGGATATAAGGGTGATGTAAAGTTTATCTGCTCATTTATCTGCTCACTTATCTGCTCGCCAGAATTTATATTCGAATCCGGAATTTCGGGATGTATCGGACAGTATTCAGTATTGATGGTATAGGTTGTCCAGCGTCCTTTATGCGTAGACAAAAGCATGTTCTTGTTGACCAGTGATGAAAGAAGCCGGTTGAGAATCCAGCTGTTTTTGTCGGTCAGTCGCTGAAGCTGTGCATTTGTATTGGTATCAGTACTAACTATCAGTGAGAGAATTTCCTTTTCTTCAGCCGGGAGCAATTCAAAATCACCACCATATAGAGACTTTAATCTTTCGATGACGGATGGTGCAAGCAGCGATACCATTCTGAGTGTGAGCCATACCTCATGAACTTCATCCTCTCCATGGAGGTCGGGGACAATCCATGACTCCTTTTTCCAGGCACTCAGAATCTTCATGAATCCGGACCCTATGTTGTCTCCATAGCCAACCATACGCAGCATTCGCTGCATAGCCTGGTTTCGGGCGTGCGTGAAGTCTCCTTCATATATCTTTTCCCTGCTGATGCGCAGATTTCCTGGATTCCGCATGATGATGCTGTCAGTGCGTCTCTCTATTCTAAGTACGCCATTGGCAGCGAAGTCGCAATGGATAATGGAGTTGACCAACCCTTCCATAACTGCATCCTGCACTTCGTAGCCATCTTTTCGTTCTCCGCCTGTTAGACGTCCCGGGTTGGGAAGCGTCAGCAGCAGACGGCGAAGCACAAGCGTTACGAAATTATACATATTGTGCTCCCATGTGCCGTCATCAGTAAGGCGATCGTTCCATTTCTCGCTACTACCCGGTTCAATTCCTTGTCGGTCAAGATAGTCTGATCGAAACTGCGGACATACTTCCCTTATGGCTATCCCCTTGCCAAACATCATTAATCCGGCCATAGTCAGTCCTTCGATTCCTTTACGTCGGTCGAAGGCGTATGCGCCCATCTGATGCAGGAACTCTTTGTCGTCCAGCCTGACATAGACATGTTTGTCATGCCTCAGGTTAAAGCGTTTCCGGTAGGCCGTGAGTGTGTCAGTGTCAATGTCGGCCATACCATAATTCTCGATTATTACAGAATCAAGATCATCGGCACTGTTGCGCGTCAGCATGGATAACTCCTCTTTTGTGGCATGACGGTCCCCCTCATGGGTTCTTACGAAGGTACCGTCGCGGAAATTGTCATTGATATAAATTGGTTTCCGATGGTAATCTGCTTCCGGTACGTTGACGCACAACACAGTCTTTCCATCTACTTCAATTTCTCGGACATCACTGTCAACCAAAATATTACAATTGACTTTCTGAGGATTACGCAGCATATTGAATAAGTCCGCAGTCACTTTGTAAGAATCGGCAACCCCCGTTATCTCAAATCGCATTTCCTTTGGCAAATCTTTATGTTCGGTTACACCTAACAGGATGATGCCGCCATGTGTGTTGGCAAATGCGGAATAAGTCTCCCACATGTCTTTTGGAACACTCTTCTCGCAAGCCTTCATCTCAAGTGTGGAGTGCTCTCCATACCTGATTATCTCATTGATATTTTCTTTTGTAACGGTCATCATTTCTCCTCTTTTGTTTTTACATCCTGCTTTTAATTTTTGCCAGACTATAAGATAGGGTCAGTCCTGACTGCAGAACTCTGTATGAACCATCAAAATACAAATTTACAACATTTTTCTGACATGACGCCATGTATTCGTCAGGAATCTACGTGAAGTCATAGTGACTTGGTGATGAAATGTGCTGGTTCAACAGCAGATTCAAAGCCAAACTGAAAAAGGGCACGGTGCCTCCCGGCACTGTGCCCTCACTGAAATGTTGTGTTTGAGACGGAGGGGGCGTCTCACGACGTCCTGCCGCCCGTAGAATGGAGACCGCCCGCAGGCTGCCTCCGGCCCTCCGGCAGACCGAAGGGCTGTGTCATGTCTGTCCGACAGCTATAATTTTATTCTGCGTACCTTATCCCAGTCTATATATCCGGAGGCTTCGGCTATGTCAATGAAATTGAAGTCTGACAGATAGCGCCGGAACTTATTTTCCGCCCATTTCAGGCCTACATAGCTTCGGAATCTTCTCTCAAAGGGCAAGCCTTTTATCATCGGCTGTCCTGCGTCGAGGTCGCGGGGATGTATATAGCTTAGTACAAAGTCCTGCTGTTCCCTGGTCCATTTCTTTATCAGTGAATATGGGAATAAGCGGAAATAACCGCCGCCGCAGAACACCACGTGTTTGCCGAACACCTTCTTGGTGCAGACCGGAAATTCGCGGATGTAACAGCCGTTGTATTCGATAATCGCCGGTTCTCCTTTACCGTATGACGGAAATCCGCCGTGCGCGTGATGGGCCGGAAATATCGAGCAGTCGGCCTCTATGCCGAGTTCCGACAGAATCTCGAACGCCCATGGCTCTGATTTACGGATAGAGAATCCCGGTGCACGGAAATACTTTATCTTCTTGCCTGTCAGATCCTCGAGGTATTTCACGGAACTGTCCACATCCTGCCGGAAAGCGTCGGCACCCTGCTGCCATACAAGCTGATGGGTCATCGTATGGCTGCCGATGTCGTACTTCTCCGCGATTCTGCGTACAATCTCCGGATATTTGCGGGCAATCCAGCCGATTATGAAGAAAGTGGCCCGGGTATCGGTTTCCTCGAGAATCCGGAATATGCGGTCCATGTTTCCATGAATACGCACCGGGTAATGTTCCCACTGTTCGGCAGAGTGTGTGGAAGAGTTGTCGAGCAGGTGGAACCACTCCTCGACATCAAGAGTAAGAATGTTCATCGAATCGGTTTAATGGGATGGACGATACGTCAGATCACAGGGATCAGAGAATCGCAGACGGTACGCACGATATCGTTCATCTTTATGTCTGAGGCCGCGGATATGCATGATAATATACGCTCCTGTCCCTCAGGATTAATCATAGGTCCTGTTATTCTTTTGAATTTGTTGTGAATCCAGTCCGGGCCAAGGTTCACGTCATCCGGTTCCCCTTCTGCCTCGTATATGTCTGACTTTATACAAGTGCCGTCATTCAAGAATATTTCCACCCAAGCCAAACGTTTTGCGGGGAACAGACTGTCTAATTCCGGGTCGACAACGAATGACAGCCGGTCCATCATGGAAAGTACGGAGGAGTCCGATAAAGCCTTGTTTCTTATCTGATTGAATCCGACATCTCCATTGACAATAGCAGTAGCCACAGGATATGCGATATTATATTGGGCCTCATCCGTATCCTTGGGTTTGACTTTACTTAATTTAGATGCGGAATCAAAGGTATGCACCGTTACAGCCTCGATGTCGGTATGTTCAAAGCCATACCTCTTTTTCATATCAATGCATGCTCTTATTGGCTGATGTGCCCACCGACAGCATGTGTATGGCTTGAAATAAAGCTCCTTTATATAATAGCGTTGTCCAAGGTCTTCTGTCAGATACTGAAAATCAGGATTTTCGAGCAAATGTGTTTTCCCGGTAGAGCCGCACAGCGTTTCCAATACGGCCATACACCCCGTCAAGGAGCCAAAAGGAACACCATCCTTGTTCATGGATGGATATTCCACCGCCCTCATTACCGGAGTCATTGGGGCGTGAAAATCGGCGATTGACAAGGCGTTGTTCAGTTGCTGGAGGGACAGGTTCATGATTTTTCCTATTCCGGCAGCTGTTCCGAAAGAACCGTATGCACCGGTGCTGTGCAGATACCCATAATGTTTTTGCATTGCGATTGCCCACCTTACAGTGACTTCATAACATGCCACAAGAGTTGAGAGAAAATGCTTGTAGCCAATATTATTCTGCAGCGCGGCGGCAAGAACTCCTCCTATGAAAGATGCGCCCGGGTGTCCGCAAATCTGACGGTTTCCATCATCTATATCAAAAGAATTGCTCTGATGACCATAAATTATCGAGGCTCCGAGAAGGTTATATTCGGCACAATTGTCGATATGGCTTCCACCCAATATCGGGATTGAACCAGTAAGGTTGCATAGATTGGCAATATTTACGCCGGCCTGACATTGCTCGCCGTAGCTTCCCAGAATAAGAGCTCCGAACAGATCGGTGGCGCATATCAGGACTTGTTCCCTGACATCGGCCGGGATTATATCCCATGAAAGGCCGGTGATGAAGCGTTCAATCTTAAAAGACTGATTGAAAATCATAAGTGTCTTTAAAAAACAGTTATACAATCGATGGATTCGGTCGGTAATTTTTCAGCCACCTATATTCAGGAATTATGGATTGCGGGTTATTTTTATAAGGGGCTTAAAAATAACCCGCAATCCTGAAGTCTGGCAGAGTGCTTACTCCGGGTCGGTATAATTACCGTTGCGCATGTAGTCGAGGAGTTGCTCTTTGTTCATGTGGCCGATTCCGAGATAGTCGAGGTCATATCTTGTATCCTCGAAGAAGCTCTTCTCATGCATTGCTCCGCCAAGTGTGATCATCGAGTCGATAATCGGGGTCGGTACACCGAATTTCTTGCCGAGGTCATGGTAGATCTTGCAGCCGACGGGAATATCCTCCGTGATGTAGCGGTGGTCGATGGAGTTGGGACCGGTGTTTCCTTCGTCGCAAGGTTTGTCCAGCGGGAAAACCACATTGTCTTTTCCGTTCTCGTCGAGACCCATGTATTCCTGAGTCAGGATACTTCTGCGGGAGAAAAACATTTCATAGTCGTATTTCGGGCTGTCTATTCCCATTGCGTCCGCGATCGCACACTCCTCCCTGTAGAACTGGTACTGCACCTTGCAGATCGAGGGACAGAGTCCATGCGAATACATGGAGTAGGAGTCCGGGGCATTGCCGTAGACGAGCGACCAGTTCTCCATGCTCGACACTCCGAGCAGCGAAGCCGGGACGTGAATCACCGGATTGACGTTGGAAAAACCGATGTCCATCATAGTGTCGCCGGCCACGGGGCCGTTGCCGCAGGTGATGGAATCCATCGCCGGGAAATATTTCACCGACTCCATGAAGTCATCAATGTCGCTCATCGGCAGACAGGCTCCGCGAAGTGAAATCGCACGGTACTTGATTCCGACATGATTAGTCCAGAAACCGAATATCTTCTCGATTCGGGTTCCGTAAGGAGCCGAGCTCCAGCCGCCCACAATCACATCCTTGTCGACACCCGTCTCACGCATGTATTTGCGGATCAGGAGCGACGCGTAGTTGTCGGTGAAAGTGTGGATCACCATACCGTCCTCCAGCAGGGGAACCAGTGTCCTTATATATTCCTCGTGGGAAAGCGCGGGAACGCAGAGCACGATAATCCTTGCTCCCTTCACGGCTTCCGCCATATCGCTGGTGACGACATCAGGCATGGCCCTGCCCGAGCGCTCGAAGCCGTACAGATTCCTCTGGATACCGTCAAGGAGAATGCCTGTCTTGTCGATGTGTGCGAGCGATTTCGGGCTGCGTGAGTAGAGTCTCACCTCGCGTCCGGCGAGCTTACAGTCGGCTGCGACGGTCTTGCCTACGGCTCCGGCTCCGAGCACTGCTATCGGAGCGTCCTTTAAATAACTTAAATCTCTCATAGGTCGATAATTGATTGTTATAATTGAGTTGAAGAATTCAGCTTCTCTTTTCCTTCATCTTTTTTCTGTAATCCTTGATTCCGGAAATCAGGAATCCGAACCATGGCAGAGGGTCGTCCCAATAGAACATCTGCTCTTTGACCTTCTTGAAACCGAGTTTGCGCGGACTCCTTCTGAAGCGGTCCGGCGAGGAGATAAACCAAAGGACATCTGTCTGTAATATCCTGAGGCAGAAGTCCGAATTGGTAATTTGCATCGGTGTGACCTCATTGCCGAACACATCTTCCAGAGTCTGCAATCCAAGGTCGATACCCCCTGAGAATCCTATTGAAACGGCATGAGGTGGTCTGACATTGATTTCTATTACTTTGCCGATATTGTCCCTCCTGTCAATCATAATGTCAATGCCTACAATCCCTCTTAGATCCATATTCCTGACCAATCTTCGGCAGGACTCGATGATGTCGGGTCTGTCAACTATGCTGTTCAGCGTGCTTGTTCCTCCGTTCTCAGGATAGAGATGGTTGCACACATACAGGAATTCACTTTTTATATTGCCGTTGTTGTCAATAAAAAGAGTTGCGGCTCCCACATCACTCCCTGACGGAATGAACTCCTGGACCACATAATCCGCCAATCTGATTTTTTTTTGCATGATGTGGTCATTCAGGGCATTCCTGGTTTCGAATATATGGAATCCTCTGGCTCCATACATCCTTTTGGGCTTTATGATTACGGGGAATTCAATCTCCCGGTTGTCCAGCTCCTTCTGGGATTCGATGTCGAAGTAAGTCCTGGGGCACGGTATGCCGTTGTCCATACATACTTTCATCACGGTTTCCTTGTCGCTCGCCGCGTCATATATGTCGGCGTTGTTCGCGACTATATGTGCGTGCTGTGACAGCTCCTCCTTATTATGGGCCAATATCTTGGAAGAGAAGTCGAAAGGGGAGAATACCATGTCGTACCGGCCTGTCTTGATCAGGTCTGCGATATATCGTTCGGACTCTTGGGGACGGTGGATATCGCAGATTCCGAGAATCCTGTGGTCGGGAAGTCTTGACAGCCAGCTGCAGTCGAGCCGCGACCCGCATAGCACCGTCACCTCGCATCCCGCATTCTTGAAAGAGCGTAAAAAAGGAAGACACTGCTTGCAATATCCTTCAAGGACAAGCACATGTATGCCCTTAAAATCAGAATGACTCATAATGTATGTTGGATATTAGTGACCACATCGGGGTGGTTCCCGGGGAGAGGTTCAGCGCCCGGACTTCGTTCCGAAAAGCGCGCGGACTCTGTCATGGACGAATACAAAAGGGAAATGGAATAAATCAGGCCAAAGTCTTGACCAGGTGCCTTCCCTGACAAATCGGTAAATGGATCTGAGGTTATATTTGTCAATCCATTCCGGATAATAGATTATATTTTCGCACGACTGATGGAGGAAACCTCCGCAGGTGAAGACTGTCCCCCTGTATCCCGCTTTGAAAAGGTCTATGCCATAATAATCCTGGGTCGGTTTGCCGAGTCCGATTATAGTATAGGCAGGATTAAGCCTTACAATTTCCCGGATTGATTCCGCGCGTTCTTCATCATCCCTGAAATATCCGTTTCGGAATCCGATGACCTTCATATCGGGATAATTCTTTACGAACTGTCCGACAGAAGCCTTCACCTGATCTTGCCTGGAACCGATGAAGTAGACCGTCTCATTGTTATCTTTGTCATTCAGTCTTTCGAACAGATCACGCGCGATACTCGTCATGTCGAAACTTCTCCGTTTTATCTTCTTGTTCCAGAAGATGCGGAGGAAGATGCACATCCAGATTCCGTCGATAAAGATACCGTCGAACTTCTCGTAAGAGCCATAATCCTTACGCAGAAGGAGATAGCCTGCGGAATTGACGCAGGTACACAGTTTATGGTTGTCACCGAAAATAGATTCCGGATACGCCTTGTCGGAAGCCGAGATAATGTCGACAATCTTTTTGATGCCCATCATAAGCGGATTAAGGATAAAAGATAAAGGAGAGAAGAATGCGAATCATCAGGACAGATGGCGGATGAGGTGCCTGTAGAAGACGTGACCTTTGCGATAGGGGTCGCCTACGCTGTCGGAGCCGGCAAACTCCGGTATGTAGATATTGCTTGCGAGAGGTAGTTTTAATGTGGAAAACATCACCTTGTGCTCGAACGGCAGCGCATCGAAAGCCTTGATGTCATTTTCAGTGCAAAGATTCTGCTGCATGCCGATGATGAAGAGGTTGTCGAAATTCACCCTTGCCGCACGTCGGTACCACTTCTCGGACGCCTCCTTCTCGGAATAATAGTGCAGGAAATGAATCTCTACCTTGCCGTTGAGTAGGCCAATCGGATACCAGTGGCTCCATGCCGCCCGCCGCTCGTCACCGACAGGGTACTTGGAATGCTCCACGAACTCAATCTTCGCTTTCGTGAGATAGTGATGCAGGTTGCCAAGGAATTCAATGTAATCCGGATACATGAAATAAAGCCCGAGAGTCGGGGAGTTGTATTCCATATTCAGGTCTTGCATTATTCTTCCCGCAAAGCAATTCGAGCTTATTATTGATAACTGATTGATATCGTGAATTTTATTTTTATCGATGCAAAAATCTAAGATGCTGTCAGCCAACGGCTTGACGAGAGGTTTCCGCTTGCTGTCGCAAGCGAAGTGAACTGCCGCCAGATATGTCCGCTTGGCAAACTTGTACAACAGTGTATTTTTGATATCCGTTTTCATTCTGATTTTCCAATATTTTGTGGATCATTCAGATAATTGTGATTTCGGTCCATTTTATTAATGGATAAGCTTAAGCTGATTAATGTACATGAGGATTAACAGTTTCGGTTTCGGTAGCAACCAAGCAACTTTATTGCCTCTTGATGTATGTCGTAACCGGAATCTTTGATTTTGATTATGGCTGCTTGCGAGGCCATGACTCTGTCCTGTGGATTGTTGAGGATGGCAGTGATTGTCTTTACCCATTTCTCCATAGGGTCAGCGAGAGACAGATATGTGAGGTTGCCTGTAAGGTTTGCGTTGCGGGTTATGGTGTCGGAGACAACGCCTCGCAGACCGTTTGCCTGCTCCTCTACCAATGTCAGCGGCATTCCCTCGTAGTGCGACGGCATAAGTACCATATCCATGGCAGACATATATGGTGCCGAGTCGGACACCGAACCGGTGAAGATGACAGAGTCCTCAATCCCGAGGCCACAGGCCATGGTCTGGAACCTCGGCATATCCTCGCCTCCGCCCACCAGCATTAGTGTCGCGTCAGGTATTGTTTTTTTCATCTCGGCAAATACCTGCATGATAAACGTGTGGTTTTTGGCATAATCGAAGTTGCCGACATGTCCGACGATCGGGCCTGTAACTTCTATCATCTCCCTGATGTCCTTTCTATTTCCCGCATTGAATGAAAATCGGGCGGTATCGATGCCATTATTGATCACCGTAAAATCTCTTTTACCGAAAAGCCATCTTCCGGCCTTGTCGCTGCAACTCAGTCTGCTGTTGCACAAAGTCTGGAACAGAGGCCATACAGTTCGGTGAATCAGATGCATGGAGCAGTTGCTGCTGTGCGAATGCGCTATTCGAAGAGGAACCCCTGCCATCTTTGCCGCCATCATTTCAAGAACGAGTGTTGCGCTGTTGCCATGGACATGGATTGCGTCATACCCGCGCGCCACATTCGCAAGATTCCTGACATACCTCAGCGGATGCATGATTTCTCTCGGCACCACATACAGACGTGCGCCGACAATTCCCAATTTTATCCTGAAAACCTCGTCAGGTTCATTGATAGCCACATAACCCAATTCAACAACTCCTTTCGGGAACGACTCTATAAAGTTGAATATAACCCCTGTGATACCGTTCCGCTCAGTAGGAACAGTGTTGACCATCAATATTTTCATAGTGTGTTAGAGAGAAGTGTAAAGAATTGATAAGTCCCCATTCGGTCCTTGCGGGTTTGCAACCACGACAATTGTGGCGGAATACCGTGTCACAAGATGCGCGGGCTATGCCCAGCTCAGAGTTTCTTCCAATAGTTTCAGTGAGTCTGCTCTCAGACTGGAAAGCTTCTTGTCGACTGCGTTCCAGTCTATTTTCTTGTTTGCGGTGTCGAGGATTTTCCCGATGGTGTTTTCTCCGGTGAGGATTCGTTCGGACAGTCCAAGTTGGTCGAGTAGCGACACAATACGTGTTATTCTGTTCGGACTTCCTATATATACCACGAACGGCCGGTGATAGAGCAGCGAGATTACCGTTCCATGAAACGAGTCGGTCAGCACGAGCGAAGCGCCAGCAATCCTGCGGATCCATCCCTCCACAGATTCGGGATAGGATGCGCGATAACCTTTGGGTTTTCTTACACTGCCGATAGAGCGGACAGGAAGATGCATGGTGTCTGCGACCGCCCTTGCCTTATCATAAAAGCCCTCGTCATTAATCAGCTTATAGGTGATGACTTCTCCCGAAGGCCGAATCTTTCCGGTGAGTTCCGGATAGGAGTGGAACAGTAGCACGGGGTCCACCACCTGCCTGGCCTCCACGCCGAATGTCTCTCTTGCAATCCTGATGCCGGAATCCTCCCGCAGAAGAATTCGATGAAACCGCCCCAGAGATTTCTTTATTTCCGAATCGGAGATATATGGAGATTTCTCCCATTGGTTCAGACCTATACTTGTGGCGTATGTTACCCTTCTGACCGAATCATCGCCGAAAGTCAGAAAGAAAGCCGGAAGCAGTTTCTTGCCGATCTGAGGATTCCAGGTCTGGTCGCTGCCCACAAGATAGCAGTCCGAGGCGGGAGGATTCCGGCGCAGTTCCTCGACGCTCCGATAAGTCTTGTCGGTCAGATTCCTGAAATGTTTCTTCCGGAAACTGTTGAACCGATACCGTTTAAGTCCGAACACCAGTCTTGACTTCAACGAGGGCGCGTAAGGGAGCCGAAGGTCTATAAACTCCGGGGTGTGGCCTGATTCCTTCACGGCGCGATAAGTGGCGTAAGCCTGCATTGTCGCCCCGTAATTATCTTCCCAATGATAAGTCAGGATGGAAACTTTCATAGTGAACTTCAATGGAATTTTGAGAATGATTCGACCGGGTTGCGATGGGACATGGCGACTTCGAACTTTTCCTGATAATTGCCAACAGCAACCAGAACAACTGGAATTTCATTCGCAGGGATATCAAAATCCCGTTTCATCTTATCCAATGTATGCTGATCGATCCCCAATGTCAGTGGGATAGAGCCCACCCCAAGATATGTAAACGCATAAATCAGCGACATGGTGAAAAGACTCGCGTCCACATATCCCAATCGAGGTTCACGCGTATAATATCTGTTGGCATCCGCACATATCATCAGCACTTTATCGGCAGTCGCGTAAAAGCTGTTTGCTCCTCCCTGCATTTTTAGGAGAGCATTTTTTAATGCCCCTTTGAAGACATGTACCCGATATGCCTGTCTGTTACAGGCTGAAGGAGATTTTTTTGCAATATCAAGAGCCTTATATACGATTTCATCACTGACCGCTGCTGACGAGAAGTTCCTGATTGAATATCGGTTGGAAGCCAGTTCCTCAAAATTTCCATGGCCATGCTCTGTCAGATCTTTTCCAGACACACTGATCGCACCTCCTGAATTAAATGTGTCCGAATGCATGGCTGACGAGACAATCTTATCCAGATGTCTTTCAAGAGTCGTTATTTCAGACGATTTCGCACTGCTCCTTTCGTGATAAGAAATATATTCTTTCAGAACTGACACCGGAACCGTCATGCTGTCATTCCATCCGAATTTTGCAATATATCTTTCTGTCTTGTCCAATAATGAAATAGCCTTTTGTAAGCCGAAAGATTTTCGCGGGTTGGGAAGAGAGAAAGCCTTTTCCAGTGCGTGCGTAAGCATCAGGATGTCGGTCAGAGATTTGCTTTCAGACTTGCTGTTGTTGCATCTGGCATTGTTCTTTGCAAACTGCCAGGCTGTTTTTATATTGTCAGGAAGCATTTTAAGAAATACCGCCAGTGCATTTTCCGCTATTATATTTCTGATATTCATTCTTTCAAAACCTTATCAAGCATTTCAATATATTTGGCACACACGGAGGCAGTGGTTAGATTTTGCCTGACATATTCGTATTGTGACGCTTTGATTCGATTATGTTGTGAAGGATGGTCTGAGATTGCCCTCCTCATGACCTCAACCAGAGACTCTACATTTTCCGATTTAAAAAGCACCCCGGTTACATTCTCTTCCACGCTTTCCTTAAACCCCTCGAGATCAGATGCAATTACCGGAATATCATAACCGTATGCGATGCGAAGTGGGCCGCTCTGTGTCACCGCCTTGTATGGGAAAACGATATAATGACTTGTTGCGAACAGGTTCGGTATCTCTTCATCAGGAATTCGTCTTATATCCAGCTCAAAGGCTTCCGGATGACGGATAAGATATTTGCAGGTATTCCATAGCCTTCCTTTCCCCGCTATCCTTATCACGAATTTTTCCGGATATTCTTCCCACAATCTGTTTCCTGCTTCTATCAGGAGTGGAATATTTTTGGATTCTATGATATTGCCAAAAGCTGTAAATACCACCTTCTCAGTGTCTGGCATGGCATCCGGACTGCCGAAATCATTCAGTGCAAGAGGTATGATATATTTTTTACTGTTGTCTTTACCTCGGAACGCATCCGCCTGCAATTTTGAGAAATATTGGAGGAAAAATGGTTGCCGGTTCAAATATTTAAGGAACGGTCGGTAAATCGGTTTGAATCTCATTCCCGAGTGAATCTTCCCGTGATGCATGGCGAGGATCACCTTGTTGGCCGGCAAATATTTCCTGATTGCATATAACAACCATGGAAATGTGGATATATCAAGATAATATGCATCATATCCATTCATTTTCAAAGTCCTCAAGATCTTGCAACAGAAAATCAAGGACATCGGATTATAGAAAGAATATGGACTTTCGATAAACCTTAAAGGGATATCGTTTTTCTCAGCGTATGTTTTGGCCAGTCCTGCATTATCCGAGACTGAACTTCCCCACACGAACCAGTCTATGCCATAATTTTTTGATAAAGTGGATAGGATCGGCAGATCGACTTGAAGCATATACGGAGCCGTAATCCAGCAAATCCGTTTGTTTTTCATATTCTTCATATCAGCTGAGATATTTGGACATCAGAACATATAACTCGCAGGCAAGCGCATGAGCTGAGAACCCCACGCGTTTCCGATAGTGTTTGGTGAATTCGTGTATCTCCTTAAGTGTGAATAGATCGCGGTTTCTGAGAATTTCACCGAATGGAAATTTGACAAAGCGGAATTCTGTTTCAACCCCGTCATAGTGTTTAGGGTATTGTTTCAATAGTGCTCTGATATAAGCAGCATTTCCAATCAATGACTCAATCTTTCTTTTTTCTATCGCGTATGTCTTGTCCGGAGAAATATTCTCTGCGCTCATACGCCAGTTTACCATAGCTTTTTCTGTCGGTTTAACTGTCATTATACCGCGTTCAGACTCCGTGGCCATCCGGAGCCATGTCATAAAGTCACTGCCCCATGCCAGATCGAAATTGACAAAACCTCCGATATGGTCATATATGGCACGTGGGAAGATGAATTCAACTACATAGCTGATGATTTTCCCGTTCAGTTTAAGATACAGATATTCTTCTGCGGATATTTGCGCAGGGTATTCCGCTGGCCTTTTGATTACCGTGGATTTATCATTGATGATATTGATGTTAAAATGAATGACAGCATTCTTCCGTACATCTTCAGGCACTTCGTAGAACTCCCGGACGCACTCCGGACCCATCACATCGTCATCGGAGAAGAGCCATATCCAGGGCTCTCCTTGAGTGAGGGCTATGCATCGCTCCCATTGCGCCACCAGGTCGGTTCCGCCGAGATTGGTGTCGAACCTATGGTAAGTCATCGGAATCCGGCCCTCGAAATCCTTTACAATTTCCTTCAGTCCATGCGGCGAGCAGTCATCGCCGATGTATAGATGAAACCTCCTGTCGGTCTGCCTGGCGACCGACTCCAGAGTCTCCTGCAGAAACGTTCCCTTATATGCCGGTATAACTATCGCCAGATCCGCTTGCGCCATATTCATATTTTGCCTTGTGTGAGCACTAAAAAATTTGTCTTGTACTTGTATGGGATATGACCGCTTGTTATTTTTCCATCAGTGTCACGAATTTTGAGGGCCTACTGAAGATAATTTATCATATCATCGTTTTTATCCCTGAATACTCCCTCTTTTCGGACAGTTGCCGTAGATTCGGTTACTATCAGGGAATACGGGCTGCAGTCAATAGATCCGCGAATTATTGTGTCTGAGCTAATTACACAGTAAGAGGGAATATTGGTGTTTTTATATAATTTGCATCCGTTTGCAATCCAGGTGTCGTTCTGAATAATTATATTGCCATATCCTTTTGAATATCCGCCGTCAATATATTTCAATTTATGGAAATCAGTATCCGTTATCATGCAGTTCCATCCAATAAGGACGTTATCCTGTATCGAAACACAATGGTAGCATACGAGTTTCAGACACGTAGTGACCGTAACACTGTTTCCAAATTCCAGGGTGCCTTCACGACCTACTGAAATTGCTGAAGCATTTCCAATTGTCAATCTGCCATTGAATATTATGGTTCCTCGGTTTTCTATTGAAATCCCGCTGTCAGGATAGATGGAAACACAATTCTTTCCTAATTTTACAAGACCGAATCTCACCGGACATTTAAATACAAAGTTACCGGAACATTCACCCAATCGCGGCTTGTATAACAGGATCGGGAGAAAACGAGCCTGCTTGAAAGGCAAGTGCCTGAAGTTGAAGATTATTGAAGGTACAATAGCCCGCAGGATCCACCGGTGACGCCACAGCTTTTTTATTTTCATATTTTGTGATGATAAGTACAGCGGGATAATTTATGTATGGGAAGAGTCGGCAGAAAGGCTTGGTATGTGAATCCGCTTTCGTGGCTTGCCTCCGGTTCTGACCCGGTAATACCAGTAGAGATAATAGAACAAGCAGAACCAGATATCTCTTATCGGCGTGTCAAAGTAACTTATTGTTGCTCCACAGATAGTTATATGGAGGGCTATATATTTTATATACAGCGGTATGCCGCGAGCTTTGACGAACCCTCTGATCAGGCAGTATATGAAAATGCCTATGGGCAGGATTCCGAACTGATGCCAGAACCCAATGAAGCCTAAGTCGCTGTAATGTATGTGCATTGCCTGAAGATTGCTAACGTAGTCTGAGGTTTGGAAGCTTATTGCTCCCGTGCCGAAAATTATCTCTGGAATTCCTTTATTTTTTAAATCGAAGAAATAATCCAGAGCTACTACTCGAGGATTATAGCTTGTAGACAGTTCTCTTTGTGTGTCGGCAAGGAGTTTGGCGATCATGTCGCCTAATCCAAATATCAAGACAGAGAGAGAGAGGATAGCCACAAATGATTTGATATACACGTTGATTCCACGTGAATTGATAATTGTGAATCCTAAAATCAGCATCGCCGGGAATAAGTTGCTCCTGCTTTGAAATACCGCCAGTATCAGGAATAGCGCCATTGCTTTCAGCATGTCGCGATTATTAAAGTTCTTATATAGTCTGCCGCAATAATAATACAAGAGGATTACAAGAAATTCAAGACCTTCAGTCGGATAGAGAAAATCCGAAGTCATTCCGTGCCTGATTTTCCACATTATTTCCGTTATACGTACATCTTCAAAGAAGAGTTCCGGCGCGATGTAGGTATGTAATATTGTGATGACAGCTATCAATATGACTATCCAGGTACATGCCTTGATTACGTCTTTCTCCGAGGGGACTACGTGAAAAAACGCCGGAATCGCGAGGAACAGAGAAAAAGTGCGGTAAGTTATCAGATTCTGAGTCCAGGTTTGGTTAAAAAGGCTTGTAGCCATTATCATGGACGGTATGAGAAAGAGGTACAGCAAACCGACAAACTTGTATTTAGGAGCCTTCTGCAATGGATTGTGAGTGTCTGCTTTATAGTAGGTGACACCGATAAAAAGCCACAATAGTTCCATTGCGAGAAATACTATTCCCCGTCCTATAAGTATAAGCGTGCCGATAGGCTTGATATAGAAAAAATTCAATATCATCAGAAGCAATATGAAGAGCCACACTGACTTTTTCATAAATCTCGAAGTTATTGTAATCCTTGTTTCCTGAAGAGTTTACGGGCAAAACCATTGATGGCAGATACAGCTGCCGAGTTTTGCAATATGTAAGTATTATCTGTGGATTAAATTAGTTGTAATGAATATGCGGTCTTGTCTACTAAGAGAAAGTAAAGATGCAATCAGGTAGATGAGGATGAATATTATTCCCTTATATAATAAGTCTATCCATGAGTTGCCGGCTTCAGGTAACAGCTGAATTATAAAATAGCAGCCACTGCCTATGACAAGGTATGGAAGTACGGATTTGATAAATAAGACTTTTGAATCTATGCCCATATATTTTGGCCAATAATAAAAATAATAGAAAGATAATTGAACAGATGTATACAAAACCAAGCCATAAATTACACCACCTATGCCATAATGTGTAATAAGAAGCCATGATGCCGACAATCCTGTAACGGAAGATATTGCACTGATCCATGCTACGGCCTTAACTTTGGAACCGGCAAGAATAAGACTTGAAATGGCTTGATTGTGCGCGCTAAGCATGCAAAGAAGCCATAAGTTCAGCCAGGGTACTAATTTGAGATAACTTTGGTTCTTATAGGCGTGGCCGACATAAAGGTCAAGTAGTTCGGGCGAAACTGACATAATTCCAAAACACATCATGGCTGTGACAATGGTTATATATTTTGTTCCTGAGTATGCTACATCATAAAATGCTCGTTTATTATCAGTGGCAATTATCTTGGACGTTGAAGGTAGCAATACTGACAAAAACATTCCTGAAAATAATGAAACGATTCCGATAACGCCACTTATTACCCTATAATCCGATACGTCAGATAATGAGCCTTCAATTCCTAAAAATACGGGTCTGAGATTATTAAAGGAAAACTGAAAAAAACCAAATGAGAAAATTCCTATGCTATAGGGGAGTATTTCCTTTAATATGGAAATATCCAATTGGGGTTTGAAGGAGATAAATGGCAAAAGGGATTTAATTTTTTTGATAGTTAATGGAATTATTATTAAAAAAGAAAAAGTGGTAAATGCGAAAAACAAAGTGATGGATAAATTGAATTTCAGGGTAACAAATAAAATTATTATCTGAAATAGTTTAGGTATAATTGAACGCCTTTGAATCCAATCGATGTTTTCAGTTGATTTTATCAGTTGATCAAAACATGAAGAATACCAGTTTATAAAGGCACTGACAGTCAGGACTGCAATCAGTTTCTTAAGAATAATTGTGTGGGTAGCGTCTATAGCAAAAATGTCTTTTGCGAAGATGAGTATTATTAAAAGAATAGAAGAATTTAAGAAACCGATCAATCCGTAGAAAGCCAGACTTGATTTAAATCCTCTAACCAATTTGGTTTTATCATTTTTGTTTAGCCATATTGAATAGAATCTAATATTTGTGTTATTAAATCCTAAATCCATTAATTGCATGAATACATTTATCGAAAGCGCAAGCCCTATTAGGCCGTATTCATCTTTCCCATAGTGTGATATAAGCAGCGGTACCGATATAAACCCATATAGAGCGCTGATTATATTGTATGCAACCGTCCAGATTAGTCCTTTCCCGATTTTTTTAGAAGAACTTCCCATGTCGATGTCTTAAAAAACTCGGCGTGTCGAACCAATTAATGTTTTAAATGCAGAAATCAGATCCGCCTTAAATCCGAGTCTAATGATATTTAAATTTTTGAAACGCAATAAAAAACGTGTCTTAATCTGGAGCGGAATCAATCGCCATAATGTAAGTTTTCTCCTTTGGGCTTGATATGGTTGGGATTTTGCAATTGAATCCAAGGCAAGAGGCTGTTCTTCTATGTAATTGTCCGATGAGGCCATTTTGATAAGATCTTTCCCCTTCTCTGTTCTTGCAATCACAAAGCAGCGGCCTTCCTGTTCGCTAAAATCAGGGAATCCGTCTTTTGTAGACCACGAATCTCCTATGGATATATCTGCAAGCATACCGATTCCATCCGGACACATTTTGCATCTAAGCCCAAGTTCTCGCCCAAGGATCTTTCCCCAACTTTCATTGTAGTTTAAAGTAAAACTTCTGCCATCTTTCCATTCGGCTTTAAACAATCCCGGCCATCCGTCTCCGCGATATTTCAGTTTAACTGGAGCATCATTATAATCAGATTGTCTCCATGCCTTGATCGTGGCGTTATAACTTGGCATCCCCGCACAGAATATTGATATGCAATATTTGATTTTATGTTGATATTCCGGATATTTGGTTGTGATATTTTTTATTGCCGCGATATCGCAGGGCTTTCCAATAAATGCGTATGTTTTGTTGTTTGATTCAAGAATCTCTAATATATTTTTAAACAGAGCTGCCGGGGCATATCTTGATTGTGCATTTTGTATTATGTCATCTCGGGAAGATGACTGTTTCAATTCGTTAAGTAAGTAATTATTTTTAATAACTCCGACTTGTAGAATGCCATCAACAATCTTGTTTTCAATAAGATATATTGCCAAAGAAGTTGTTACACCTCCAGATGCCGCTTTATGGCGAATGTCACGATCCTTGGACCAGCCTTCACATAGATAAAGTATATCGCCCCATGAGCCGCTGTGCTTATTTCCTCTGATTTGAATGGCAGGACATAGTTCGCTAATATGCTTATCTTCACGATAAGTTAAATTTTCGCGAAACACAGGTTTATAAAACCCGTCTTTATCCAACAGTATTTCACATTTGGATGGGTATATGGACTGACATAGACCGCATCCTAAGCACAAATTGTAGTCAATGAGTCTTTTAATCTTCATGGCGGATTGATATTTATCCGAATATTAGTTCTTCCACATCTGATTTCAGATATTCTAATTTTGGATTGACAATAGTTTCGAGCCTTTGTGCTATCTTTTCCTTAATCTGCTGCCTTTGTGAGAATTTTTGAAAAATGAATGCTTCAATTTCATTGCTCGTTTCCGTCTTCAGATCAACGACGGCATCATAATCTAAAGTACAGTTGAAAAGTCCTGTAAATTTTCTGCTGTAAGACATCGGAACTACCGGGACTCCGCTTGAGAAGGCGGCGATCGTTGAATGCATTCTTGCTCCCATGAAAAAATCCATGCCGGAAATGTAGCTCTTTGCGTCTATAGGATTTAAGAAGGCGGGAGCCAATATTATTCGATTATTGTTATAGTATTTTTTCAGCTTCCACATAGCGGAATAATCATTTTCCACCGAATCTTCCTCTAAACCCAATACGTGTGGAATAAGATGAATCACAACTTCTGGAATTTCAAGAAATCTTTGAATCAATCTGTGGATTGATTGTTTATAATCTGATTTAAGACCGAATTGATTTGCTCGGTTGTATCCTCCATTCCACAATAGACCGGATACATTTATGCCGACATTTATTTTTGTGTTGTCGAAAAGCAGATTGTTATAAGGCAGAAGAAAAGCAAGATCGATGTAATCTTCTACTTTATAAGCGTCAATCAAATCAGATGCAATCTGAGCACTTGTCTTGTCTCTTGAAAGAACTCTCTTTGCTCGAGTAAGGCTATAAGTTGCTTTTTTTCTTATTTTTTCTGATGTGAAAGGGCCTATTGTTTGTGGTAATAATACATATGGAATTTTAAATAATCTCGCTGTCCTGTGAGATTTGTTTATCCATTCAAATCGCTTATTCCCATAGATGTCGCTAAAACTATCTCCTTGGCCTGCATCGAAATTGATGTAAGCTTTTTTTAAAGTCCTTAAATTTTTGGTTGTTCGTTTTAATTTTACAATCTGGTATATTAGTGATAGGAATGAAGACGGTACGGGATTATAGAAGGGCTCATATTTGATTTCACGGTCCATTATAGTAATGGATGATTCTCTATTTTTATTGGAGTCTGAAACATATAATGTATATGATTGGCTTCTGGATTTCATTATTGAATCAATCAAATATATTGCGGAATAAGCCAGAGCGACACACCCCAAATTGCCATTGGATATAGGCGCATTTTGTATTATGATATGTAATGGTTTCATTTTTTTGAATTATATAGGCGTAGATTTCTATTGTTTGTCTGAGTGATGACTATTTGAACTGAAGTTCGATTGGAATCCCATATTTCACAGTCGAATCTAATAACCCATTCACCTGCATGCTTTTTAGACTTGTCGCCACTGGATAGATTCAGCAAGGTATACGCTACCTATTCCTGCTTGATGATGCATAGAGCGGAGAATCAGGCAGTTATAAGCAATGGTCGTCAAAAAGGCAAGGCGTCGTACCGGGAAGGCAAGACCTCATGGATTTCGATAGTAATGGGTACATCTCTTCGGAAGAGAAGTACCCAGTGCTTCCGAGGTTCCGATATTCTGCTGTAAATCCGCGATGTAGAAAATATGATCTGCATTACCGACGGAGCATATTTACGTCAATATCTGGTAAAAACTGGTGTCGCGGATAAAAAATATGTCGTGGAATAAGGTTGTTTGCAGCATTTTGACTAACTTTGCAGCCGAAATGTACTTCTCTTCCGAAGAGAAGTACATTTTTGCAAATATTCACTTACTTAGTTTTGGAGAATCATCGGGCAGATTGGATCCGATTGATGACGGAAATAACACAGTATTGCTGCCGATTGAAAACATGATCCATGTAATTCGCGGCCAGCTGGTCATGATTGACATCGATCCGGCTTGATTATATGGCGTGGAGACGGGGAGCTTGATCTGGCGGTTATTACTTTTTGATGATTTATTTGTTTTGAGAAATATATTGCATTATCTTTGTGGATCGCTTAATGTCAAAGACTTTGAACAACAAAACAGCAGCTGTCATGAAAGTGGATGGAGAACCGGCAGACTCGGTGGAACTGGAGTCGCATCCTTTTGAGCCGTTTGCGCCGGAAAGCGCGAAGGTGCTGATCATGGGTACTTTCCCGCCGCAGCGCAAACGATGGTCTATGGATTTCTATTACCCCAACCGTACCAATGACTTCTGGCCGATGATGGGACTGATATTCTTCGGCGACCGAGACTGGTTCTACGACCGCGGGGCGAAGCAGTTCCGGGTGGAGCAGATCAAGGAGTTCCTCGAGGAGAAAGGGATAGCTCTCAGCGACACGGGACACAAGGCGCGCCGGTTGAAGGGGAACGCGTCCGACAAGTTTCTGGAGATTGTTGAGCCGGTTCCGCTGCGCGGGTTGCTTGCGCGGATGCCTCGCTGCCGCACGCTGGTCACCACCGGAGAGAAGGCGGCCGGGGTGTTGGCGTCGCTTACCGGAACCGAGCCTCCGCGGATGGGGGAGATGACCCGCTCGGCCGACGGACTCGAAATCTGGCGCATGCCCTCCACGAGCCGGGCATTCCCCCTGAGGCTTGAGAAGAAGGCGGAGTACTATGCGCGGATGTTCAGGCACGCCGGGCTGCTGCCGCCGAAAATTGCATTATAAAGGATTTTTTCGTAATTTTGTGGCCTGAATCGATTCGCAATGATTACTACCGAGCAACTGAAGAATGTGGAGTCACGCTGCGAGCAGCTGAAGCGATATCTCGACATCGACTCCAAGAAGATAGAGGTGGAGGAGGAGGAACTCCGCACCCATGTGGCTGATTTCTGGGATGACCGCGAGAAGGCGGAAGCCCAGATGCGCAAGATCAAAGGTCTGCATTTCTGGATCGACTCCTACACTGCCCTCGAAAAACAGGTGGAGGAGCTGAGTCTCGCCATGGACTTCCTCAAGGAGGGTCTCGTGGAAGAGGGCGACATCGACGCGCAGTATGCCGTAGTGGAGAAGGAACTTGAGAAACTGGAATTGCGCAACATGCTCCGTCGCGAGGAGGACAAACTCGGGGTGGTCCTTAAAATCAACTCCGGCGCCGGCGGCACCGAAAGCCAGGACTGGGCGCAGATGCTGATGCGGCTCTATCTACGCTATGCCGAGCGCCACGGCTACAAGACCTCGATCGCCCAGTTGCTCGACGGCGATGAGGCCGGCATCAAGTCGGTGACCATCAATATAGAGGGGGATTATGCCTACGGATTCCTCAAGAGCGAGAACGGCGTGCACCGTCTGGTGCGCGTCAGCCCTTACAACGCCCAGGGCAAACGCATGACATCGTTCGCATCGGTGTTTGTGACTCCGCTTGTCGACGATACGATCGAGGTCAATGTGGAGACCGCCCGCATCTCGTGGGACACCTTCCGCTCGGGAGGTGCCGGAGGCCAGAACGTGAACAAGGTGGAGTCCGGAGTGCGTCTGCGCTACCAGTACAAGGATCCCTATACCGGTGAGGAAGAGGAGATTCTCATTGAGAACACCGAGACCCGCGACCAGCCGAAGAACAAGGAAAACGCCATGCGCCAGCTTCGCTCCATTCTTTACGACAAGGAGCTTCAGCACCGTATGGAGGAGCAGGCCAAGGTAGAGGCCGGAAAGAAGAAGATAGAGTGGGGAAGCCAGATCCGCAGCTATGTCTTCGATGACCGCCGCGTGAAGGACCACCGTACCAACTACCAGACATCGGACGTGAACAGCGTGATGGACGGCGAGATCGACGAGTTCATCAAAGCCTACCTGATGGAGTTTGCTGCTGAAGAAGCGCAATAGCCTGTAATTTTTGAATTGATACAGGCGGCTGGAATCTGCGTCAGGCAGGGATAGCCGCCTATGCGGCAAGGCCGGTTGCCGAAGATGGAGCATGGGCGGCAGGCCATGTCGAGCTGAATGGCGTCGGCCGGATTCTGTCCGGCTCCGTAAAAGCCGGTGCAGGGGTGGGTTGCGCCCCATACGGTGACAGCCCGCAGTCCTGCAAGGGAAGCCAGGTGCATATTGGCCGAGTCCATCGACAGCATTGCGTCGCAATGCGACAGCAACGCCAGTTCAGCCCCTATTCCGAGGCGCGCCCGCGCCATGTTGACCGTGTCGGCGCATCCCGCGGAGAGACGGTCTATTTCGTTTTCCTCCTTTTCTCCGAATCCGAAAAGAAAAATACGCACACCTTTTTGTGCGGCAAAGTGCATTATTACCTCCCTCATCAGTCCGGGAGGATATATCTTGCCTTTATGTGCGGCGAAAGGCGCCACGGCAAGCCAATATTCTCCGGCTGTTTTTGGCGGCGACACCGTGGAGAAAGCTTCCACGGGTCCGGCTCCCGGCGCATATACGGTGCCGGGAGGAGCCGAAGGGGAGGCAATCTTCTTTGCCGCGTCGGCCGGGAGCAGGATGCCGGCGCGGCCGAAAGCTTCCAGATAGCGGACGGCGGAAGTTTTCAGCTGTACAAGCCGTTTGCGCCGCTGCCGTGTGAGCGCGCGTTTCTCCGTGCGGCCTTTGTCGATATTGACGCACCGGACACCGCGAAGTCCTAAAAAAATCCGCAGCAACTTCGTGCGCAACACGTCGTGAAGGTCCACGAAAATGCTGATCCCGTATTCCTTGCGAAGCCGTGAGGCAAGTCGCCACAGTCCTGCCGCGCCGCGGTACTGCGAGAAATCGACGGGGAGAACGGAGAGATTGACCGGAGCGTTGACAAACAGTCCTGTCATCCCTGGCTTTGTCAGAAAAATGAAACGGATATCGCTGCAGGCCCGGCAGACTTCGTGGATCAGAGGTATGGATATCGCCACGTCGCCGAGAGCGGAGAGACGCGCCACAAGCACGGTCTTCCGGGACATGGCGGTGCCGGGGATGGCGTCATCCCTTCTTGCCATACAGCACCGGGTTGGTGGCCGGGTCGTTGTACATTTTCATCTGGCGGTATACCTTCATGAATTTCCTGCCGCACCCGATGTCGTCGAGGAGCCGGGATATGGCTGCGGTCAGATCCTCGCGCTGCTCGAGGAGCACTGCAAGGCGTCCGGCACATTTCTCCAGATGGGCCGGGTCGGCGTCGGTGCGCGAGGTCTGTTCGCGCATGTGCCAGATCTTGAGGGCGAGGATGGAGAGGCGGTCGATGGCCCATGCAGGGCTTTCAGTGTTGATGGTGGCGTCGGGGAGCGGCGTCACGTTCTCATAGAGAGTGCGGAACCATGTGTCGATATCCTCCACCATGTCGGTGCGTACCTGATTCGAACGGTCGATGCGGCGTTTGAGCGCGAGGGCCTCCACCGGGTCGATCGCCGGGTCGCGGATAATGTCCTCCAGGTGCCACTGCACTGCGTCTACCCAGTTTTTGGCGTATAGAATGGCCTCCAGCGATCCCTCGGGATAGGGATTGCGCATCTCGGCGTCGACATTGTCGGTGATATGATAGTCGGCCACACTCCTGTCGAAGACTTCGTTGGCCCGGGATATGGTTCTGTTCATTTTTCCGTAAATTTGATGTTTAGAGGCTTTTCTACCCGAAGCGATCGGTCCGCGGCTTTTTGCAGAAAGAGGTCCGATCGATCCGGAAAGATGCAAATTTAAAAATTATATTTTGAAGTTCAAGGCTTTTTTTAGTAAATTTGCAGTACGCACGAAATTATCCGCGAAATATATGAGCAGAGAAATACAGATATATTGTAAAAACCTTGGCCGCTACATTGACGTTCCTCCGGGCGCTACGCTGATGGAGACGGCTGCGGCTCTCGGGTCCGAATTGGGCATCGACCCCATCTGCGCGATTGTCAACAACAAGACCGAGGACCTCAGCTATACGGTTTACGGACCGAAGCAGGTTGAGTTTCTGGACTATACGGTAAAGCAGGGGCGGGATGTCTATGTCCGGTCGCTCTGCATGATGGTATACAAGGCTGTGCGGGAGCTTGCGCCGGGAATGGCGCTGAGGATAGAGCATTCGGTGTCGCGTGGGTGGTACTGCACGTTGCGGCCCCGCCGCGCTGCGGCCGATGCGGTGGGAGCATCTTCCGGTGACACCGGTGCAGAGGAAGTGTGCGGGCCCGACCCCGGACTGATCCGCGACATCAGGGTGCGGGTCAAGGAGATAGCCGCACGCAGAATTCCCTTCGAACGTAAGGAGAGACTGACCGCCGACGTGACAGCCCTCTTCCGCGAGCAGGGTCTTGACGACAAGGCCGCGCTGCTCGAGACCGTGGACCATATCTATACCACTTACTATCTGCTCGACGATACCGCCGACAGCTATTACGGCCCTCTTGCCCCGGACACAGGCCACATCCGCGTGTTCGACCTGCGCACTTATAAGCAGGGATTTCTGCTGCTCGGGCCAGATACTGTGGATCCTGCTGTCCCGGCCACGCCGGTGAGACAGTCGAAGATGTTCGACGCTTTCCTTGACATAGAGCGTTTCAACCGAGTGGTGGGAGTGAGCTGTGTGGCCGAACTTAACCGCGCTGTCGAAGCGGGCCGCACCTCGCCGCTGATCAATGTGGCGGAGGCCATGCACGACAAGATACTCGGGCGCATTTCCGACGAGATCGCCCGCAGGCGCCGCGAAGGATGCGCCGGCATCATCATGATGGCGGGACCGTCCTCTTCCGGCAAGACCACCACAGGGAAGCGGCTGTCCATCCAGCTGATGACCAATCTGATCAAGCCCAAGATGATATCGCTTGACGACTATTTCGTGGACCGTGTACGCACCCCTCTCGACGAAAACGGTGAATACGACTACGAGAGCCTCTATGCCCTGGACCTCGACCTCTTCAACTCCGACCTGCGCAGACTTCTGCGCGGCGAGGAGATCAACCTGCCGACCTACAGTTTCGAGCTTGGCGCACGCATCCTGAAGCCGCGCCCTCTGCGTCTCGACAGGAACGACGTGCTCGTGATCGAGGGCATCCACGGTCTAAATCCGGAGCTCACCGCCGGAATCAGTCCTGACGATATCTTCAAGGTATACGTCTCCGCGCTGACCACCCTCAACATCGATGACCACAACTGGATATCGACCACCGACAACCGGCTGTTGCGGCGTATAGTCCGCGACCATAAATACCGCCACACCTCGCCTGCCGAGACCATCCGCCGCTGGCCCAGCGTACGCCGCGGCGAGGAAAAGTGGATTTTCTCGTTTCAGGAAAATGCCGACGCTACTTTCAATTCGTCGCTCATCTTTGAGATCGGAGTGATGAAGGCATACGCCGAGCCGCTTCTGAGAAACGTCTCCCACAGTGACTCCGCATACGTGGTGGCCCACAGACTCGTCCGCTTTCTGGAGTACTTCAGGACGGTGCCGGCCGATCAGATTCCCTCCACGTCGCTCCTGCGTGAGTTTCTCGGAGGCTCGTCGTTCCATTACTGATTATTCCGTCAAAAAAATTCTACCCTGTGAAAGAATATACCGCTGAAGACATAGAGCGCATCGAACAGCTTGCCGACGAGGGGAACCGAGAGCAATGCCTCCGTGAGATCGAGGGAATGCACCCCGCCGACATCGCCGAACTCTTTCAGAGCCTCGACCTGAAGCAGGCCGAATGGTTCTTCGAGCTGATCCCGGACCGCGAGATGAAGGCCGACGTGCTGATGGAGCTCGACGAGGAGGAGCGAAAGAAGCTGCTCGAAGGAATGGATCCCGAGCAGATCGGACATTTCATCGACCTACTTGATACCGATGACGCCGTCGACCTCATTCAGGAGCTCGACGAGGAGGACCGCGAGGAGGTGATCCACAACATCGAGGATGTGGAACAGGCCGGCGACATCGTGGACCTGCTGCAGTACGACGAGGACACTGCCGGCGGTCTGATGGGTACCGAGCTTATCTCGGTCAACGAGAACCTCTCCATGCCCGACTGTCTGCGCGAGATGCGCCATCAGGCCGAGGATCTCGACGATATATATTACATCTATGTTGTCGATGATGACAACCGCCTCAAGGGGGTGCTTCCGCTAAAGAAGATGATCACGCACCCGTCGGTGTCGAAGATAAAGCACGTGATGGAGTCCGATCCGGTCAGCGTGAAGGTGGACATGCCGATAGAGGAGGTGGCCATCGACTTTGAAAAATATGACCTTGTGGCCATGCCGGTGGTCGACAGCATCGGGCGGCTTGTGGGCCAGATCACGGTCGACGACGTGATGGACCAGGTGCGCGAGCAGTCGGAGCGGGACTATCAGCTGGCATCCGGTATCGCATCGGATGTGGACGCCGACGACTCGGTGCTCGCCCAGACCAGAGCTCGTCTGCCGTGGCTGCTTATCGGCATCGCAGGCGGACTGCTCAGTTCTGTGATTCTGAGTGGATTCGAGGCGCAGCTGGCAGCTGTGACCGCCCTTGCCTATTTCATTCCGCTTATCGGCGGAACGGGAGGTAACGTCGGAGTGCAGGCCTCGGCCATCGTGGTGCAGGGTCTCGCCAACGGCCGTCTCGACCTAAAGGAATTCTGGCACCAGCTCTGGAAGGAGCTCAGGATCTCGCTGCTCAACGGAGTTGTGATTTCCGTGGCTGTGTTCCTTTACACGATGTTTACCGAGCCTGGCGACTGGGCTCTGACCGTGGCGGTGGCTTCCTCGCTCTTCCTGATAGTGGTGTTCTCCACGGTGTTCGGCGCCTTGGTGCCTCTCACCCTCGAGAAGCTGAAAATAAACCCGGCGCTCGCCACGGGTCCCTTTATACAGATTACCAATGACGTGGTCGGTCTGCTCATTTACGTGGGGATGGCCGTCTGGTCGCTTAAACTGCTCCCGATGTAATGGCAAAGAAGATTGCGGAGACACCGCTGATGACACAATACGCCGAGATGAAAAAGAAGCACCCCGATGCGGTGCTCCTTTTCCGTGTCGGAGATTTTTACGAGACTTTTTCGGAAGACGCAATAACGGCGAGTGAGATTCTCGGCATCACACTCACACGCCGCGCCAACGGCAAAGCCTCGTCGGTGGAACTCGCCGGATTTCCACACCATGCGCTCGACACCTACCTGCCGAAGCTGGTGAGGGCCGGCAAGCGCGTGGCCATCTGCGAGCAGCTTGAGGACCCTAAGCAGACCAAGACGCTTGTGAAGAGGGGAATAACCGAACTTATCACCCCGGGTGTGAATATTTCGGAAAGCGCGCTTGCTTCAAGCGACAACAATTTCCTCGCCGCGATCCACATCAACCGCACCTCGGTCGGAGCCGCCTTTCTCGACGTGTCCACCGGCGAATTCCTGTGCGCTCAGGGAGAGAAGGAGGATATCGACAAGCTCCTGACCAACATAGCCCCGCGCGAGCTGCTCAGGATGCATGGCACCAGGCAGTTCTGCGAAGAGAATTTCACGCACCGCTGTCCGGTCTACGAGATGGACGACTGGGTTTACACGTCCGATGCCGCAGAGGAGCGCCTCATGAAGCATTTCGGTACATCCTCGCTCAAGGGCTTCGGCGTGGACCGCATGCACGAGGCGGTGATCGCCGCGGGCAGTATCCTGCATTATCTCGATCTGACACAGCATACGGAAATAAGCCATATCACCTCTCTCGGCCGCATAGAGCGCGACCGTTTCGTGGCACTCGACCGTTTCACGGTGCGCAACCTTGAGTTGGTGGCGCCGCTATCTCCCGAGGGAATGTCGCTGCTTGATGTGCTCGATCACACCTCGACTCCGATGGGGGCGCGGCGGCTCCACAACTGGATTCTTTTCCCGTTGCTCGATCTTGAGGAAATACGGCGTCGTCATAACTCGGTGGAATACTTTTTCCGCGATCCCTCCACGCGCCAGCGGGCGGATGAAATTCTGAAGGGAGTCGGGGAACTGGAGCGGTTGGTGATGAAGGTGGGGGCGCGCCGGATCGGCCCGCGCGACACACGCCAGCTGCACGACTCGCTGCAGGCGTGCGGCGCCTTGCGGCGTGCGCTTGCAGCGAGTGACTCGCCGGAATTGCGCGCTATTGCCGGGTCGATGGCAGACTGTTCGGACCTTGTGGACACCATCGGGCGCACCGTGCGTCCCGACGCCCCCATCCAGCTTGGCAAAAGTCCGGCTCTCGCCGAAGGAGTCGACCCGGAACTCGACGAACTCCGCGCGCTCCGCGCACACGGCCGCGATGCTCTGCGGAGCATCCAGGAGAGAGAAAGCGCCGCCACCGGAATACCGTCGCTCAAAATAGGTTTCAACAACGTGTTCGGGTACTATATCGAAGTGCGCAACACCCACAAGGATAAGGTGTCGGCCGAATGGATCCGGAAACAGACACTCGTCAACGCCGAGCGCTACATCACTCCCGAACTGAAGGAATACGAGGAGAAGATTCTTGGTGCCGAGGAGAAGATTGCGGAGATCGAGAACCGCATTTTCACGCAGCTTGTCGACGGCCTGGCCCGGTTCATCCGCGAGATGCAGAGCAATTCGCGCGGCGCCGAGCAGACCGACTGTCTCCTCTCGCTGGCGATAGCCGCCGAGAAGTACCGCTATGTCCGCCCCGAGGTGAACGACTCTATGAAGATATCGATCCGCGAGGGACGGCATCCCGTGATCGAGCGGCGCCTCCCCCAGGGGGAACCTTATATATCGAACACTGTGGAACTCGATCCTGACTCCACACAGATAATGATGATCACCGGACCGAACATGAGCGGAAAGTCGGCTCTCCTCCGCCAGACCGCCCTTATCACGCTGATGGCGCAGACCGGCTCGTTCGTGCCGGCGGAAGCTGCCTCGATAGGTTTCGTCGACAAGATTTTCACCCGCGTGGGGGCCAGCGACAATATCTCCTCGGGGGAGTCCACCTTCATGGTGGAGATGAACGAGGCATCGGCCATACTCAATAATATGAGCGCGAGATCTCTGATTCTTTTCGACGAGCTCGGACGAGGAACCTCTACCTACGACGGCATCTCGATAGCGTGGGCCATCGTGGAGCATATCCACGAGAATGGAGTGATGCGACCCAAGACGCTCTTCGCCACTCATTATCATGAGCTGAACGAGATGGAGAAGGATTTTCAGAGGATCGTCAATTTCAACGTGTCGGTGCGTGAGATCCGCGGGAAGGTGGTGTTCATGCGCAAACTCGAGAGAGGAGGGTCTGCCCACAGCTTCGGCATACATGTGGCGAAACTCGCGGGAATGCCTCCCTCAATTGTCCGTCGGGCCGACCAGGTGCTCGCCAATCTCGAGAAGAGCGCCGATTCTCCCTCGGCACCGAAAGCTGAGGTGGAAAAAATCGGGAAGCACCGCGACGGTTACCAGCTCTCTTTCTTTCAGCTTGACGACCCGCTTCTGTCGCAGATACGCGACAGGCTCCTCACACTTGACATCGACAACCTCACGCCCCTCGCCGCTCTGACCATGCTGCACGACCTGAAGAGGCTGATAAAGGGGAACTGAATCATAAATAAAATTTTTTGCAAGTCAATATATCATGGCACAGGACCAGACAGTACTTTTTCATTCCACAATATTCGGGCCGATCCGCAGCCGCAGGCTCGGTACATCGCTTGGTGTGAACCTTATGCCTGCCGACGGCAAGATTTGTTCGTTCGACTGCCTCTATTGCGAGGCCGGGTTCAATTCGCAGGGAGCGGGCAAGGCCGGTCTTCCCTCTCCGGAGCACACGGAGCATGACCTCAGGGAGAAGCTCCGTGACATGCGCGGACGCGGCGAGAGCCTCGACGTGATAACGTTCTCGGGAAACGGCGAGCCTACGCTGCATCCGGATTTCCCGGAAATCATCGATATGACGCTCCGTCTCCGCGATGAGTATTATCCTGAGGCGAAGGTGTCGGTGCTCACCAATTCAACGCGTATTTTCGACCCGCAGGTGGCTGAGGCCCTGAAGCGGGTGGACAACAATATCCTCAAACTCGACTCTGCCGTGGAGGGCACCATGCGGGCCATCGACCGCCCGAACGATCCCGCTTTCACTGTGGAGAGAGTGGTGGAGGCGCTCGGACAGTTCAAGGGTACGGGCATAATCCAGACCATGCTTGTGAAGGGCGAATATGACGGCAGGCGATTCGACAACACTACTCCCGAAGAGATCGACGCCCTCATCGAGGCATATAAGAGGATCGAGCCGAAAGAGGTGATGCTCTACAGTCTGGACCGCTCCACTCCGGCTGAGAAACTGCAGAAGATTCCCCACGAGGAGATTGTCCGCATCGCAAGGCGCATGGAGAATGCGGGTATAACAGTAGCTCCTTTCTGACCATGGTGATTCCTCCCCTTCTGAAGGATGGCGACCGCGTGGCCATCATCTCGCCGGCTTCGACTGTAAAGCCGGAATATATCGCCGGCGCGGTGGAATTTCTCCGCGCCGAAGGGTTCGAACCGATTGTGTCGGCACATGCCGGGGGACCTGCGTCCGGCTCGTACGCGTCAGACACCGCATCGCGCCTTGATGATTTCATCGGGGCGTGGAAAGATCCGTCAATACGCGCAGTGCTCTGCGCGCGCGGCGGCTACGGCAGCGTCCATCTTCTCCCGCACATCGACGAGTGTATGCTGCGCGACAATCCGAAATGGCTGATAGGCTTTTCTGACATTTCCGCGCTCCACGCCATGCTGTCGGCCGCCGGCGTGGCCTCCATCCACGGGCCGATGGCGAAGCATCTCGCCGAGGAAGGCCCGGAGCATTATGCGTCGCGTGCGCTGATGCGCATCATGCGCGACGGTCTGCCTGTGGAGTATTTCGCCGCACCGCATCCATTCAATATCTGCGGAGCGTCCGAGGGCCGGCTGGCCGGAGGAAACCTCGCCGTAATCAACGGACTGGCCGCGACCCGGTTCGACGTGCTGGATCCCGACACGCCGACGATACTTTTCATAGAGGATATCTCGGAAGCGATCTATGCGGTGGAACGGATGCTGCGCCGCGTGATCATGAGCGGGGCTTTCCGCAACATAACCGGCCTGATAGTCGGCCATTTCACTGAGTACCGTCATCCCGACGCCAACCATCCCGACATGGAGACCATGATAAGCCGCCTTCTGAAGGAATGCGGTATCGGCGGCATACCGGTTGCATTCGGCTTCACGGTGGGACACACCTCCGACAATCTTCCGCTGGTATGCGGAGCCGACGCGACTCTGGAAGTAACTCCGTCAGGCGTCATTCTTTCCCTCTCCTGAAGCGCGAAGCATCGCGCTCTGTCTTCTTGCGGAGGGTCTCGGCGAAGGCCTCCTCAAGGGAGATTCCGGTCTGGTTGGCCAGGCACGCGAGTACCCACAGCACATCGGCGATTTCCTCGCGGACGGATGCTCTGGCGTCATCGGGGTCGCTCAGGTCGCCGCGTTTGGCCACCTGATCGCCATAGATCCGAGCGATCACGCGGGCGAGTTCGCCTGTCTCTTCGGCCAGCAGACACATATTTGTGAGTTCTGAGAAATAACCTCCGCCAATATCGCGGATCCACCGATCCACGTCAAGCTGCATCGCATCAAGCGTGCGCGACATGTCGGCGCTCGCTGCGGAATCCCTGTTTTCTGTCATGTCTTGAGCTGTTTTACCGCGTCATATAATCTGCAGGCGGCGCAGTTCGTCGATGATTTCGAGTCCCGACATCTCGCGCCGGCATGAGAGCGCTCTGGCGAAGTCGTCGATGGCCGGGTGCAGACGGCTGTTACCGAAGATGCGCCGCATGTAGGTGGTGGTTTTCCGGTAGAGGTTCTCGATCTCGTCATCCTCAAGGGCGCAGGTGTCGCGTCCTTCGGCGCCGATCTCCTCGCGGACGCGGAGACGGATCTCGTCGGGCACTTCCTGCTTGAGGCGGACCAGCGAGCGGGACATCACGTTGCTCACCACCATTGCCGAGGTTATGTAATAATTGTGCAGGAGAGCGTTCCAGGTGGATTTTGGCGACACCGAGGGAGAGCCGGAGAAATAGAATTCATTGGAGAATGTCACCATAGGCCCGTCGGAGTCGAGCGAGACTCCGGCCACGCGGTCAAGCGCGTCGAGGGCGGCCAATGCGATGGCCATGCCGGCAAGGCCGTACGCCTTGTCGTCTTCGTTCTGATATTTGAGAGTAAGCTGCTGCATGCTTGAAATACTTTTGGAGGAGAATGTTTTTAAGAGGAGAGTGCTCTTGAAGTTCTAACAAACGGCGTGCCATGATGTTTCGGACACACCTTATTTTGTCGCCCGAATCAGAAGCCGATGGAGACTCCGGCTGCCAGAGAGATGCCGGGAGTGGGACATCCGGGCAGGAGTAAGTTGCGTCGGTTCAGAAGATTGTCGGCCTGCACCCAGACCGCTGTGCGGTCGGTCACCCCGTAGGATGCGCCGAAATCAAGGGATATCAGGTCGGGAAGCGCGTATGCCTCCAGATTTCTGGACTCCGAATATGGAATGTCTGTTTCGGCTCCGGCATAGATTGCGCGGGCGCCGCGACAGTCGAGAGCCAGCTTGAATTTCAGGCGTCTCCAGGGATTGGTCTCCGCTTCGACACGGAGCGTCCATTGCGGGCGGTCGAATCCGTTGAAGTATCCGTATTCGCCATCCTGCGGCTGATAGCGTCCTTCGGCCGATATTCTGAATAGCGGCCCCGCATCGTAGGCGAGATGCAGGCCCACGCTGAATCCGAAGAGATGTGCCATGTTATCGTACAGCATGTCGGAGAGCGCCGGCATAACTCCGTCGTATGCCCCGCCGAACATAGCCGGGGCCGTGGCGGAGGGGGAGAGAAACGCCGTGTACCAACCGCCTGTACGCTCGTTGAGCGATACGCGGAAAGCGATGTCGGCCGAGGCCTCGAAGCCGCCGAATGAACCGAGACGGAAACCGAAGTCTCCGTCGAGCGGACGGTATAGCGGGGTGGTGTCGATGAATCCCGGCATGCAGTAATAGTCAGATTCATACTGCGATGCGAACGTGGATAGCTTCTCTCCGCCCAGGAGGTGGAGAAAGATTCCGAACTTCCCTTTGGTGTAGTCGAACTCGGCGACAGGGGCGAGAGCGAGCCAGACTTGCCGGTTGTCTAACGCGCCGGCGTTGACGGTAAGGTCTGCCCGGATTCCGAGTTTCATGCGGAAATGGTCGAGGTTGAGGCGGTACCATGGAGTGAATGACATGGCTCCGTAATTGTACGGACAGTCGGAATCCTCCGATTTGCCATATATCAGATAATTTCCTGTCACGTCGAGACCGATGGCCGATTTACGGTAATTCCAGTCAAGACCGGCGAGGAGCGAGATATTCGTTTCCCCCACGCCTCCGTAACCTTTCAATGTGCTGGCATCGACGGTATAAATCCGGTTCCAGCCGAAATAGCGCGCGCCGGCTCCCGCATAGTATCCCACCTGACGCGATGAGGAGGCCGGTGAATCCCAGCGCACGCGGGCATCCACATCGTTGAGCGTCTGCCAGAGTCCCCGGTCTTCGGAGGTTTCAGGTATACTCTGTCCGTCGGAGGGGATTACGCCGTAATAGTTGAATCGTCCGAAATGGTATCCTGCGTCGGCCGAGAGAGTCCCGGCATCGAACCGGTCGGCGAAGCGGAAACCGATGCGTTCGTCGTAGCGCTGGCGGCAGACGTCGCTTCCGTCGAACATCTCCGGGTTCCACAGCGAGGTGGAATTGTGCTGGAACCGGACTCCGGCGGATATGTCGGAGTCGTCGATAATCGTGTAGCCGAAGCTGAGAGTGGAGTTCAGCCAGCTTCCGAGGCCGGCGTCGATGTATCCGCGTGATGCTTCAAGGCGCGAGGTGCGCCAGCCTGTGGCTTCGAGCGGAAGAGGCTGCGGAGGGAAGGCGGCGACGACACCGGTACGGTCGAAATCGAGGCTGCCGGCATTGATGCTGAAGCGTTCCGGGCGGGGGAACATGCCGATTTTCTCTCGCCCTATATATTCGGGCACATAGCGGCCGTCGACGGAGATGGTCTGGTCGAACTGTGCGGAGGCGCCGGTGGCCCAGAGCAGCATTGCGGAGGCGGCGTACCGTGCGATTGATACCGGGGATTTCATTTTGATGATGGAAGGGGTGTTGTTTTTATTTTTTCAGCTTATTCAGGCGCGAGTCGATCATCCTGATGATGTCGGATTCCGTGCCGGGATAATTCTCCTTGAGGCTTTCGAGGTATTCGCGGGCTGCCGCTTTGCTGCCGCGGGCGGCGAGAGCGTCAGCGAGCACGATATAGCCCCGTGCCAGCCAGTACTCATGGGGTGAGCCGGCGTCGGTGAATTCCGTCATAAGTTTCTCGGCCTCGGCGGTTCGTCCGGAGGTCAGATATCTTTCTCCGAGCGCGACAGCGGCCTTGGAGCCTGCGAGCGATGTGAAATTGCGTGCGGTCTGCGAGTACAGTTCTTCGGCGTGCTGCCAGTTCCTGAGGGCGGCGGAAGCATCGGCCTCGAGCAGGTCGATGTCGGCCAGTTCATCGGCGTCGAGCCCCCCGGCGGCACGGATGCGTGATGTGACGTCGAGCAGGTCGCGCCAGCGACCTGCCTTGTGCATGGTTTCCGCCATGCGGATAAGCTCGTCGGTCGACACTTGTTGCGAGGCTTCGAGCCGGCGCCGGTATGACTCGGCTGCTTCGTCCGACTTGCCGGTTTCTTCGTAGGCGAGGGCTTTCTCGAGCATGGCCTTCGGGAGCCAGCGGGAATTCGGCCACCGTTTCTCGAGGAGGGAAAGTTCCTCGATTTTGCGCCGGTGGTCGCCGGAGAGTCCATAAAGCACGGCGCGACGGTATGTGGCGTAGTCGGCGTCGGCCCCGTCGCGGGCGATGGCGTCGGAGTATGCCGCGAGCGCTTCGGAGTAAGCGCCGACGTAGTAGAGGCAGTCGGCGCGGCGTGTGGTGGCGTCGGCGGCGAGTTCGGCGGCAAGCGCCGGATGTCCGGAGAGGGCTTGCCTGAACTGTTTGGCTGCGTTCCGGTAGTCCTTCTGTTTGTAGAGGGCGTAGGCGAGGTTGTAGCGTGCGAGCGGTGCGTTCTGTGAGCGTGGCTCCGCCCGGAGGAACGTCTCATAGCTGCGGGAGGCCTCGCGGTAGTTGCCCAGCGAGTAAAGGGCGTCGCCGAGCCATAGCGAGGCCTGGGCGGCCACACCGGGAGCGGCGTTGCCCATGGCTACTGCGGCGCGCAGACTTTCGGCTGCCTGCTGCCGGCGTCCGTTGGTGAGCTGTTCGACACCCTGTTCGTACAGGGCTTTCTGTTTTATGGCGAGAAGTGCGGCCGAGGGCCGCGACACTGAGGCGATGCTCCTGAGGGCCTCGCCGTACTTGCGTTCGTTGTAATATGCGGCGGCGAGATATTCCTCAACGGAGGCGGCGTGCGGAGAGTGGGGGAAGCGTGTGGAGAATTCCTGGAGTAGCTTGGCGGCCGAGGAAAATGGCACGTTGCCCCCGCGGGTCAGCGCGGTGACATAATTGTAGAGTGCGGTCTCTGTCACTTTGGGGTCGATATCGGCGCGCGCGGCTTTCTCGAAGGCGATGGCGGCACGGGATGCGTCGCCTGAGGCGAGGGCGCATTGTCCGAGATAGAGCTGGGCGCCCTGCATGATGTCGGGAGAGGATCCGGCTGGAATCTTTCGGAAAATATTCTCAGCCCCGGCATAGTCACGGTCGGCGTAAGCGATGGCTCCGAGGGCATAGAGCGCGTCGGGGGAAGGGTTGTCGGCGGTCAGACCGAGATATTGCGTGAGATAACGGCGCGCCTGCGGATATTCGCCCAGTTTGAAACAGGAGAGTCCCACTATGCGGTTGATCTCGGCACAGAGATCCGGGACCGGATTTTCCGACAGCAGCGAGCGGCCGCGGCTTATCACATCGGCATATTGTCCGCGGGAGAACTCGATCTGAGCCATGTAGTATCCGGCTTCAAGCCCTTTCTCTCCGGGGGCCACGTCGGCGAACCGCTTATATGCTTTGGTGAAATCCCCCTCTATGTAGTCGAGGTAGGCGGAATAGAAGTTATATGCGTCGGCATACCCTTTTTTTCCACGGAGGCGGCTCAGAAGGGAGCGGGCCTCGCGGAAGTGGCCGGTGCGGATAAGGCAGACGCTCTTGCGGTAGATGCTCTCCGACTGTCTCGCC
>OFGM01000144.1_pt1 | contig 77545 bp, 79 predicted proteins | sample 1521741 | NCBI WGS metagenome assembly OFGM01 (sample SAMEA3504079, study PRJEB24116) | mouse gut metagenome | biome: mouse gut; feature: mouse-associated habitat; material: faeces | place: Denmark | collected 2011
CCTTCCTATATCATAAAACCCTCCGGGAGGATACGCACTTGCGTGAGCGGAGGCAGTCAGCAAAAACGTCCGATGGGCGCTTTTAAGTAATTAAACTGTCAAATAAAAATTATAGTCTATCCGATGGCTGCGGTACATATATTGAGAATAAAAAACGGAAGTCGGATGTATGCGAAGACAGATTATGATTGGGTTGATGGCAGTATTGCTGCTGGGAGCATTTTTAGTAGGAAAGGAACTGAAAAAATATGTGTATTCGGACTGGATACAAGAGGCAGAGGCGAAAGAAAAAAAGGTGATTGTACTGGATAGCGGACATGGCGGAAGCGATCCTGGAAAAGTCGGAATCGGTGATGTGCTTGAAAAGGATTTGAATCTTGAGATTGCTTTAAAAACACAAAAGCAGCTTGAGAAGGCAGGATATAAAGTAGTCATGACGAGAACCGCAGACGAAGGGCTAAAAAGAAACGGAAAAGAAGCAGGAAAGACAGAAGATATGAGGGCTCGTGTGGAGATTATGAATCGGGAAAAACCAGCACTTGTAGTAAGCATCCATCAAAACAGTTATCCGCAAAGCAATGTAAAAGGAGCGCAGGTTTTTTATTATTCTCATTCAAAAGAAGGTGGAAAAGCGGCGGTTACGATTCAAAAGGCGTTGAAAAAGTTAGATGAAAATAATACAAGAGAGGCTAAGGATAATGATACATACTATCTTCTGAGAAAAACAGAAGTACCGGCAGTCATTGTGGAATGTGGTTTTTTGACAAACCCGGAAGAAGCAAAAAAGTTACAGGAGGAATCCTATCAGAAACAAGTAGCTGAATTAATTTGTGAGGGAGTTAAGGACTACCTTGACCATTCTGCTTCCACGACTTATAATTAGATTTATGGAAACAATAATCAGAAAAATGGACACAGATCAGATAGATATGCAGGTGATCACTGAGGCAGGGAGTATCTTGCAAAAAGGCGGGCTGGTAGCATTTCCGACGGAGACGGTCTATGGATTGGGGGCAAATGCGTTAGATGAATCGGCGGCAAAGAAGACATATGCTGCAAAAGGAAGACCTTCTGATAATCCACTCATTGTGCATATCGCAAGGTTAGAAGCGCTTGAGAGGATTGTCAAGAAAATACCAAAGGAAGTACCAAAGCTGGCTGAAAGATTCTGGCCAGGACCTCTTACCATGATATTCGAGAAGTCAGAGAACGTACCTTACGGAACAACAGGCGGATTGAACACGGTAGCAGTAAGGATGCCAGATAATCCGGTTGCACTGGCTCTTATTGAGGCGGGAGGAGGATATGTATCTGCACCAAGCGCCAATACGTCAGGGCGTCCAAGTCCGACGCTGGCAGCGCATGTTGCAGAGGATCTGTCAGGAAAGATAGAGATGATTCTGGATGGTGATGCTGTGGAGATCGGGGTAGAATCAACAATACTGGATATGACGGTGACACCGCCGATGATTTTACGTCCGGGAGCAGTTACGAAAGAGATGCTGGAGCATGTGATTGGAGAAATTACGATAGATTCAGCTATTTTATCTGCCGACAGTAAAGTGCCTCCGAAGGCTCCGGGTATGAAATACCGGCATTATGCGCCAAAGGCGGCTTTGTTCGTTGTTGAGGGCGAGGAAGAAGAGGTACCAAAGGCAATCCGAAAGCTTGTCCGTGAAAAAGAAAAAAATGGAGAGCGGGTTGGGATTATTTCTACTTTAGAAAGGGCAGAATGCTATAAAGAAGGTATTGTGAAAATAATTGGAACAAGGGAAGATGAGGATTTAATTGCCCGCAATTTATATCGGATTCTGAGAGAATTTGATGAAGAGGATGTACAGTACATTTACAGCGAAGCATTTGCAAGGCGGGGAATTGGGAGTGCCATCATGAACCGGCTGATGAAAGCAGCAGGGCAGCAGAAGATTATGGCAGATGAAGTCAATACAGGAAAAGGAGAAAGCATATGATAGCAATTGGATGTGACCATGGAGGATATGAATTAAAAAAAGAAATTATAAAATATCTTGAGGAGAAACAGTTAGAATATAAGGATTTTGGATGTAATGGAGAATCTGTGGATTATCCGGAATATGCAAAATTAGTCGGACATGCTGTAGCAGATGGAGAATGTGAAAAAGGAATTCTTATCTGCGGAACGGGAATCGGTATTTCCATTGCAGCAAATAAGATTAAAGGAGTACGCTGTGCATTATGCGGAGACTGTTTTTCTGCGGAAGCGACGAGAGAGCATAATAACGCGAACATCATAGCGCTTGGAGGAAGAGTGACCGGACCGTCTCTTGCAGTGAAAATGGTAGATACCTTTCTTCATACGCCGTTTTCTAATGATGAAAGACATATTAGAAGAATTGCGCAGATAGAAGACTGATCAGAGTGAACAGGCAGCAAAGAGATAATAAAAAGAAATTTAAGATATGATAGGAGAAGGATTATGGGAAAAGTACATGTAATGGATCATCCATTGATTCAGCATAAAGTAGGATATATTCGAAGAAAAGAACTAGGTTCCAAGGATTTTCGCGCTATAATCAGTGAGATTGCGATGTTGATGTGTTATGAGGCGACAAGGGGATTAAAGCTTCAGGATGTAACAGTTGAGACGCCGATTTGTGAAACTACGGTAAAAGAATTGTGCGGAAAGACATTGGCGGTGGTGCCGATTTTGCGGGCAGGTCTTGGCATGGTGGAAGGAATGCTTGCGATGATTCCGGCGGCTAAGGTAGGTCATATTGGGTTGTACAGAGATCCGGAAACATTGAATCCGGTTGAGTATTACTGCAAGCTTCCGGCTGATTGTCAGGAAAGAGAAGTATATGTGGTAGATCCAATGCTTGCAACAGGAGGTTCCTGTGTGGCAGCGATTCAGCTGTTAAAAGAAAAAGGGGTAAAGAATATTCATTTTATGTGTATCATTGCGGCTCCGGAGGGAGTAGAACGTCTTCAAAGAGAACATCCGGATGTGGATATTTATATTGCAGCGTTGGATGAGCGGTTAAATGATCATGGTTATATTATCCCGGGCCTTGGAGATGCGGGGGACCGTATTTTTGGTACAAAATAAAAAGGAGGGACAATAAATGTCCGGAAAAAGAGAAGAGTATCTTTCCTGGGATGAGTATTTTATGGGGGTAGCGATGCTTTCGGGAATGCGTTCAAAGGATCCTAATACACAGGTAGGATGCTGTATTGTCAGTCAGGAAAATCGTATTCTTTCCATGGGATATAATGGCTTTCCGGCGGGTTGTTCAGATGATGAGTTTCCATGGGAAAGAGAAGGAGACAGCCCTCTGGAGACAAAGTATGTGTATACAACGCATAGTGAATTGAATGCGATCTTGAATTATAAAGGCGGAAGTCTTGCAGGAGCAAAGCTTTATGTATCTTTGTTCCCATGTAATGAATGTGCAAAAGCAATCATTCAGTGCGGGATCAAAGAGGTGATCTACGACAGTGATAAGTACGCAGATACGCCATCCGTCATTGCATCCAAACGTATGATGGAGGCAGCTGGCGTGCAGTATCATCAATATCGCAGAACCGGAAGGGAAATAAAATTTACGATTTAAGTTGTTTTAAAAGAAAACTATATTTTTTCCAGGCGGCATTGCTTTCAAAAATGTAGCAGTCGATAAGGTCTGGATTGATTTCATGTTGGAAGCGGTTATATGCCGCTTCCATTTCACGTCTTACCTCTAGGATTTCAGTTTCTATACGCTTTAGTTCGGCGGAATTGGCAGGCGCTTTTGGAAGTGCTTGTTCGGATTTGGCAAATAATCTCATAGGTGTTACCTCCGTCTTTGAATATCATTTTGTATGGAATTAGTATGAGCAGATTGTTTGAATAAAATACTTCTGTCCGGGATATATATGGAAATAAGAACAAGCAAAAGGATTGCGTATGGAGCGAAAACATTTTGTACGGTTTATCAGTACATTTCTGATACGAATCGTATTGGGAATCACACTTATTTTATTTTTTAACAGTTATTTAAGAAGCAGAGGCATTGATATTGCAGTCGGAATCAATCCGGTATCGGTTGGTACATCTGGGATATTAGGGGTGCCAGGAGTTGCTCTTTTGTATGGAATTTTATTTTATCAAAATTTTTAAAAAAGTACTGGACAAATAATTATAACTTGTGTAAACTATGTGTACGGATTTAAGATGTTCAAGTAAATATTCAAGGAGGTGGAGATGTGTGGGCAGCCGCCATATGGTAATCTGTGACAGCGAACAGGAATATGCAGTTCGTTTGATGGAGTGGCTTATGGAGAGAAAAGAACTGGATGTCCAGATTCATGTGATTCAGGATATTCTTAAAGTACAAAAGTTTTCTGAGGAACAGACGATAGATGCATTGTTTGTGGAGGATACCTACACAAAAGAAGAAAGAGAGCGGATAAGAGCCGTAAAAAAGTTTTTGATATGCCGCAAAAAGCAAGTAAAGGAAGAGAACTATATACCTATATGGAAATATCAGTCCGCCGAAAAGATTTATCGCATTTTTGCGGAAGAAAATATGAAGACAGATCAGAATAGCTGTTTTCGGAATTGCAAAAAGAGAAAGAAAAGAGTGGCAGCAATCTATGCACTGGCGGGGGAGGAGAGTACGGAATTCGCTCTGGAACTGGGAAAGACATATAGTAGAAGTAAGAATACTTTGTATCTGAATCTGCATGGATATGGTATTCTTCCGGAAGCGTACGCAAAAAGCGGGATGGGAATCAGCGATTTGCTGTATTTTGCAAGACAGGAAGATTATCCCGTAGGAACTCGCGTCAGTACCAGCGCCATGCATATGGAACAGCTTGATTATCTGCTTCCGCCGGAATATGCGGAGGAAGTGAAGGAGGTATCTGCTGCTGAGTGGATAGAGTTGTTCAGCGCAATCTCAGAAAACAGTATCTATGAAGTCCTGATTATTGATCTTGGAAATGAGATCCAAGGATTGAATTCTATTTTGGCGTATTGCGATGATATAATTGCAGTCTGCAGCAAGCGATATGAGAGGATATGGACAAAATTTATCGCGCAGATGAGGGTTTCTTATGGGGAACATATTGTGCAGAAAATATGCAGAATAGAACACAGGCAGGATTGGGAGAGCATATTAGTAAAAGCAATGCAGGAGAATGCCGATGAAACAGCATGAAGAGCTTTTGGAGGAATTCCAAAGAGAAGTGCTGCAGAGGCTGGATTTAAGCAGGGATATTTCGGACGAAGAGCTGATGGAGCTGATCCATAAGATTATGAAAGAAAGAGGAAAAGATTACATTCCTCTTAGTGAGAGAACTAAGATTGGAAAAGAGTTATTTCATTCCTTTCGGAAGCTAAACGTACTTCAGGAGTTGCTTGAAGATGATACCATCAGTGAAATCATGGTAAATGGAACACAGAATATTTTTATTGAGCGGCAAGGCCGGATTGAGAAATCTCAAAAAAGATTTGTATCCAGGGGAAAATTGGAAGATATTATCCAGCAGATTGTAGCAGGGGTGAACCGGACGGTTAATGAAGCTTCACCCATTGTAGATGCAAGGCTTCCTGATGGTTCGAGAGTACATGTGGTACTCTATCCGGCAGCATTGAATGGTCCAATCCTGACTATCCGAAAATTTCCAAAGGATAGTATTACAATGAAGCAGCTGATAGAGTGGAATTCGATCAGCAAAGAAGCCGCAGATTATCTGAATCATGTTATAAAAGAAAAGAAACATATCTTAATTAGTGGGTCCACAGGAAGTGGAAAGACCACATTTCTAAATGCGTTATCAGATTATATTCCAAAAGATGAAAGAATTATAACAATTGAAGACAATGCAGAACTGCGGATTCAAAATGTGTCGAACCTGGTTCGATTAGAAGCGCGCAATGCCAATATGGAAGGAGAGGGGGCACTTACGATTCGTGATCTTTTGAAAGCCTCGCTTCGTATGCGGCCTAATTGGCTGATTGTAGGTGAAGTACGTTCTGTAGAGGCAGTGGACATGCTTCAGGCTTTAAATACCGGGCATCCGGGAGCGTCTACCATACATGCAAACAGTGCAAAAGATGCGTTGAGCAGATTGGAAACGATGGTGCTTATGGGGATGGATATTCCGGGGGAAGCAGTGCAGAGGCAGATTGCAGCAGGAATTGATGTCATCGTACATATCGGAAGACTACGTGACAGGTCCAGAAAAGTATTGGAGATTTGTGAGATTAGCGGGTACGAAGCACAGGAGATTCAGCTAAAACCGATATATCGATTTTTCGAGGAGGGAGAGATTGAAGGAAAGATTAAAGGAGCGCTTAAATATATCAAAAAGAGATGAGAATGCATACTGGCTGGCTTTGATAACGAGAAGAGAATGGATTACGGCAGGTATAAAAGGGTGCCTATATTCGGCAGGTATAGTTTATTTGTTTTATCATTCGTGGTTGCTTTTGTTTCCGGGAAGTATCGTGGGAATTATATTTTATTTAAAACAGTGGCAGCAAAGAAGCGTGGTGAAAAAGCAGCAACAATTTCGAGAACAGTTTAAGGAAGCCATGCGTAGCATTTCCGGTGCATTAAAAGTTGGATATTCTTTGGAAAATGCAATTGGAGAAGCACAAAAAGAATTACAGCTGTTATATAAAAAAGAACCTTACATATTAGAAGAGTTTTCTTATATGCAAAGGCAATTAAACCTTCATATTTCGGCAGAACAAAGTTTTTACGAGCTTGCCAGGCGGACGAATCTGGAAGAAATCAGACAGTTTTCAGATGTCTTGATGATTGGCAAGAGAAGCGGAGGAAATCTGATTGAGATTGTAAGAGAATCTATTCGGCAAATGGCAGAAAAAGCAGATACGGAAAAAGAGATTGAAGCATTATTGGCTGCGAAGCGGATGGAATTCCAGATTATGACGGTGGTGCCATTGGGGATGATCACGTATCTTTGCATGGGTTTTCCTGATTTTGTAGAGATATTATATGAAACTGTTGCCGGACGTATCGTAATGACTGTTTGCCTGATATTTTATGTTGGCGCATACCGAATGGGAAGGAGTATGGTCGATATTGAAGTGTAGTCATAGGCAAAAGGAATTATTGTTTGGAATCGGTGTTGCTGCAATATTGACGCTGGTTCTATGGGACTGGTATCAGGCCTATGGAAGCCCTGCGGGGAAGATTGAGAGGAGAAGTCCGGGTGAGGGGTCCTATGTAGAAAATCTCACAGTAGAGACGGAAGGCATGAAAAGCAGCATTCCATATCAGGTCCAGGAACAAAGGTATACAAAGGAGGAGGCAAAGGCATGTTTGCAGAAAGTACAGGAAGAGATTGAAAAAACCATATTAGGAGAGAATAAGTCATCGGAATATGTATCAAAATCACTTTCGCTTCGTACATCTTATAAGAACTATGCTGTTACGGTTACATGGGAGAGTGATAGTCCGCTTATTTTGGACGAAAAGGGGCGGTTATATGAGGAAAAGATTCCGGAAAACGGGAAGGTGATCGTTCTGCGGGCAGTGCTCGAATGTCAGGATGAAGCAAGAATCTACGAGAAAAGCGTGCATGTACGCAAACCGAAGCTTTCCAAGACAGAAATATTTAAAGAGCAAGCAAAAAAAGCATTGGAAAAAAATGATGCAAAAGAAGCGCAGGAAAAATATGTTTCGCTTCCTGATCATATCGAAGAGAAAAAAGTTCGCTGGTCAAAAAATATGAACTGGCGCGGCATTTTTCTTCTTGTATTTCTACTTATCTTATATTTTTTATATCCACTTTATCAACAAGAAAAAATCAAAGAGCATGAAAACAAAAGAAAAGAACAATTACTGAGGGATTTTCCGGAGATTGTAAGTCAGATGGCGCTTTTATGCGGTGCAGGAATGACAATACCAAAAGCATGGGAGCGTATAGTCAAGAATTATCTGGAAAAAAGACATCATCAAGGAGAGCGTCCGGCTTATGAAGCTATGGAAAGAGCATATATGAGAATGTGCAGTAAAGTGTCAGAGCAGGAGTGTTATGAACTTTTTGCAGAGGAATGCAAGATAGCTGAATATCTAAAATTTGCTTCACTGCTTGTTCAAAACGCACGGAAAGGAACAAAGGGAATGACCAGCCTTTTAAATATGGAAACAAGACAGGCATTGGAAGAAAGAAGGCGAAGAGCCAGGACCAAGGGGGAAGAGGCGGGAACAAAATTGCTGTTGCCTATGTTTTTCCTTCTGGCAATTGTATTGGTTATGATAATTGTACCGGCATTTTTAGCTATGTCTACAGGATGAGTCAGGACCAGATATGCTTGAAGCTATGGAAGAGATATAAAATACAAAAAAGGAGGGCAATATGATAGAAAGAATAAAATATATGCGAGGAAGAGCGATAGCAAGAATCAAAGAATGCTTATGGGATGAAAGCGGGATTGGCGTAGTGGAAATTATTCTGATATTGGTGGTGCTTATTGGTCTTGTGATTATTTTTAAAAGTCAGTTAACTAGCCTGGTACAAAGTGTTTTCGAAAAGATTACGAGTGAAAGTGCGGGCATATGACAACGGCGAAACGAGGGGAAATTACAGTTTTTCTAAGTTTGATTTTTTTACTCATGCTGTCTTTATTGACTTCACTCCTGCAGAGCGTACAAATACAAAATGCAAAGAGTGAGACACATGCAGTCATGACGTTAGCAACAGAGTCTGTTTTTGCGGAATACCAGAAGGAATTGTTCGAGAGGTATGATTTGTTTGTAATTGACAGTACTTATGAAGGAGTTTATGAAAACAATGAGGGGATATTGCAAAGGTTGTCTTATTACGGCGGGGGAAGGACAAACTGTGAAGTGCAAAAGATCAGATATTTATCGGATAATAATGCAAAGGCCATGCTTGGACAGATTGATACTTATATGAGGCAAAAGTATGGGTTATTGCAAGGAGAAAGAATAGATATAGAATTAAAGGATAGCGCAGAATCATTACAAATTGAAGATTGGATACGGCGAGAAGAACAGAAAGGAGAGCGGCTGAAAGGAAAATGGGAGGCAGATGTAAGGGCAGCAGAAGCTATTATAGGAAAAGAGTCTTTAGAGGAAGAGGAGAATCCGATTTCGGGGATGGAGAAGCTAAATACGTCATTTTTATTGGAACTTATCTTGGGGAAGGAAGAAGAGATTCCTAAGGGGAACATTTCGAAAGAGGAGCTTCCATCCTTGCGCCATTTACAAAGCGGATACGGGACCTTTCAAGAGGTTAAGGACCCGTCTAAAATGTTTCTCGGGGAATATATAGAGGAACATTTTGATAGCTTTATTAGTCAAAGAGACGGAGCGCCGCTGCAGTGTGAGATGGAATATCTTCTGGAAGGAAAAGAAAGTGATCAGGAGAATTTACAGAAAATTGCGGAAAAGTTACTGCTTCTTCGCATGGCTTCCAACTATCTTTGCCTGATTGGAGACGAAGAAAGAAAAGCAGAGGCACGTATGATGGCGGCTGCTATCTGCACACTTCTCCTTCTGCCGGAGTTAACTGAGGCAGCGGTAAATTTTCTGATCGTACTTTGGTCATTCGGGGAATCCATCATGGATCTTCGAGTATTGTTCCGAGGAGGAAAAGTAGCTCTTCAAAAGACGAAGGAGCAGTGGCAGCTGACATTGTCTTCTTTATTTCGAATGGGAAAAGGGGAATGGGATAACCCGGCAACAGACGATACAGAAGGAATATCATATACACAATATCTGAAGGCATGTCTGCTTATGGAAGAGAGAGGAATGCTTGCAAAAAGAATGTTGGATATCATGGAGCTTAATATGCGGATGGAAAAAGGGTGTGAATTTTTCCGTGTGGACGCATGTGTTACGGCGCTTCAAGTGAGGTGCACTTCAGTGTTTTCCAAAGGAATTACATATATCTACCCCTGTACATATCAATATCAGTAGTTTAAGACAGTTCATAAAAGCGGTGCCGATACCCTTTCGTTATTCCCACCAATAACTACAAAGAAGTAATAAAAATAAGAAAAGGAAAGGAGAAACCTGATGACACACCGCAGACGAAAAAACATACAGTTCTATGACGAAAGGGTATCTGCACCGCTTTTGTGGAAAGAGGAGGGAAGTATTACGTTAGAAACGGCAATGCTCATACCATTTTTTCTGGCAGGTATTTTAACATTTGTATTTTTGCTGGAAATGATGGTGACAGGGGCTTATATGAAAAATGCGCTTCATACAGTCGGAAAAGAAATGGCAGAAAGGTCATATGAAGCTCCGTTCCCTAGTCAAAGTGAATTAGAAAGAAGATTGATAAAAGAAATTGGCGAAGAAAGGATGACAAGTAGTTTGATTGAAAAGGGACAGATTAGTTGTGCGGGAAGTAGGATGAATAGTGCGGGTATCCTGCATTTACACGTGGAGTACCCGATGAAGATTCCGGTACCGGGTAATTTTTTGCCATCCGTGATTGTTTCTGAATCTATGATGGTGAAGGGGTGGAACGGATATCGAGGCAATGGTGTGATGGATTTAGCAGAAGATATTGTGTATGTGGCTGAAACAGGGAGCGTGTATCATCGAAATAGTCAGTGTTCATATCTAAAGTTATCCATTAGGACGACATCGAAAGGAGAAGTAGGTGAGTTGAGGAATCATGATGGAGAAAAGTATAAATCATGTGAGAGATGCATGGGAGGCAAAGAAGATGCAGTAGGTTTATATATTACAGAAACAGGAAATAAATACCATAGTTCATTGGACTGTAGTGGTTTAAAAAGGCATATTGATGCAGTACCGATAACAGAAGTTGGTGGAATGGGGGCGTGTTCAAAATGTACCAGATAATATATGAAGGAATGAAGATAGCCGGTGCAATGTTGTTGGTTTTGTTGACGGTCATTGATATCAAGACAAAAAGAGTACCGCGGATATTTTTGGGAATAGCAATCGGAAGCGTATGTATTTTGTGTTTGTTTGGCGGGGCAGAAGAAATTATAAGGAGCGTATTAGGAGCTATAATAGGTCTTATGTTTGTAGTGTTTAGTTATATTACCAAAGAGGCCATCGGATATGGAGACAGTTGGCTGATGGTATGGCTTGGGATGCTGCTTGGAGGATGGAAGCTTTGCATACTTTTATTTATTGCTTTTGCAAGTGCTGCCATGATCGGTACCTTGGAAATTATTCGGCAAAAAAGTTTTGGAAAAAGCAGCAGAATTGCATTTGTTCCATATTTATTATGGGGATATATAGGAGTATGGTTTCTATGAATAGACGGTTTGAGACATATGCAGTTCGGGGAAAATGTATAAATGCAAGTTTTACGATTGAAGCAGCATATGTAGTACCCATTATCATGTTATGGGTAATGTTATGGATATTTGCATTATTTTTATATCATGACAAGAATATACTAAAAGGTGCGGCATATGAGACGGTTGCTGTATCCTGTGAGGAGAGAAAGATAAACAATGTACAAGAGGCGTTAAGAGCAAAACAGTATTTTGACAGCAGGATATCTGGAAAACTAATGTTGTTTTCGAAAGTTCATACACAAGCTGTGTGGCAGGAAGATGTTTTATATATGGAAGTGAAGGCAGAAAAAGGATTTTTGCATGTAAAGGTGAAAGCGAGGATGCATTATACTCAGCCGGAAAAAGAAATTCGAAAGTGGAAGAGGCTAAAAGAAGTAGGTGAAAAGATTGGAGAAGCAATGGAGAACAATTTATCAGAGAGGGATTAGTCATACTTATTACATCATAGAATCCGGGGAATTATATGAGAAAGATTACCAGTTGTATATGCTGGAGGAGAATAAGATTACTGGATTATTGCCATTACAGCTTAGAGGCGTAGAGGGGAAAATTCATTTTTTATATGAAATAAATCGTAAGGTGTCTCTGAAAAATATGTATGAAAAGGAGTCTCTGAATGGTGAACAAATGAAAAGTCTGATACGAAAAATAATAGAGGTAATAAAGCTTTGTAAAGAGTATCTTTTGGATGAAAATAAAATTATGCTGGACCCGGAAAGTATTTTTGTACAAGGAGGAGAGTATTGTTTTTGTTATTATCCACTTGAAAAACAACATTTTTGTGAGGCTTTTCACAGATTGACGGAATTCTTTGTGGAAAGAATGGATTATGAAGACAAAGAGGGAATATATCTCGCATATCGGCTGCATCGTGTAACTATGGAGGAAAATTATTGTATGGCAGAACTTTTGGAACAACTTGAAGAAAAGACGGAACTAAAGGAAGAAGAGAGATTTTTAAGGGAGAAAAAGGAAGAGGAAGAAACAAGGGGAGAGGAACTGTGGGAACAGAAAAGAGGATATGGAGAAATAGATGCGTTGCCGCAAACTCAGTTGATCAGAGAAGATGTTTCTTCTTATTTTCGGCGCAAAAAAAGAAAAAAGGAAAAATGGGGAAACTGGAAACTTTTTTACCATTAGAAACTAAAAGCGTAGAAAAATAAATTTAATAGAGAAAAATGAATAAAAAATGCAAAAATTAATGATAAAATTGACTCGGAAAGAAATATAATGATAGAATAAAAGTAATAAAAAAGGAGGGATGCTAGATGATATTACAGTTTTCGGTAACAAATCATCGATCGTTGAAAGAAAAGGCAGTAATCAGTATGCAGGCAACGAAGGACAACACAATGCAAGAATGTTTGATCAATATAGACAGAAAAAGAAATCTTATTCCAGTTATAGCACTTTTTGGAGCCAACGCAGCGGGAAAAAGCAATATCCTTCATGCGATTTGGCTAATGCGGGAAATGCTCTGTGGAAAGTATGCGCGACTTTTAAAGGGAGAATCACTCCCGCAGGAGCCATTTGTATTTACAGAGGAACAAATGAAACCGACGACATTTGAGATGATTTATTATTATAAAGGAATTAAATATGCGTATGGATATCAATTTGATAAAAGTGAAATCCTTTCAGAATATCTTTATTATTGGCCAAGAGGAAGAGAAGCCTTGATTTTCTCGAGGGATGGGGAGCGATATGAATTTCGTGAAAACATTCAGGAGCAGATGACATTGGCACGAAGGACTCCTAAGAACCGGTTATATTTGGTAACTTCAAATGAATGGAATTGTGTTCAGACGGAACAACCATATCAGTGGTTTCAAAAGAAAATCTATGATTTGTTAGAACAGCAAACTTCTCCGGAATCTACTTTGAAGGCTATAAATCAAGGAGGTGTGTTGAAACAAAGAATACTAAAGGAATTACTGTTCGCAGATTTGGGTATTCGAGATATTGTGATTACCGGTTCAAAAGAGGAACCATTGATATCCGCGGTTCATTCGCTTGTAGATGAACAGGGAGAAGAAGTACAATATGTACTTCCGATGGAATTGGAATCCACAGGAACACAAAGATTTTTTGCGCGCATTGGAACATGGTTGGACGCATTGGAAGCAGGGGCGCTCCTTTTGGTAGATGAGATTGAAGCTAGTATGCATCCACTATTGACTCGCCATTTGATTGAAATTGTGCAGGATTCAGCGATTAATACAAAGCATACACAGTTGATTTTTACAACACATGATACGGGATTGTTAGACTTGACGCTTCTGCGTCGAGATCAGATTTGTTTTGCAGAAAAAAATGAACGGACAATGGAAACGCAACTCTATGAGCTGATTGAGTTTTCACCAAGAAAAGGAGAGAACATTTACAAAGGTTATCTTCAAGGAAGATATGGTGCGGTTCCTTTTATTGGGGAAGGGAGTTATCTGTGAGGCGGACAAGAGAAAAAGAAAGAAAACAATCAGGAAGAAAACGCAATTCCGTTGTATATTTAATTTGCGAGGGTTCAGAAACGGAAATCAGATATTTTAAACGATTTCGTTCCAGGGGATGCAGAATAGACATTTTGCCAATTCCATCACAATACAAGGCGGCTGATAAATTAGTGCAGAAGGCAAGAGCAACAATGGGGATAAACCCTTATTATCCAGATGAAGGGGATGTGATTTGGTGTGTTTTTGACAGAGATGAAAATACAGAAGAAATGCTGATAAAAGCAGAACAGACTGCAAAAAAAGAGGGGTATCGGATTGCTTTTTCTAATCCGGCATTTGAGTTTTGGTATTTGTTACATTTTACAGAATATAATAGTTTCCTTGAAGATTGTCAGGCTGTTCTACAGCAGTTAAAGAAAAAGGGACGTTTGAAACAGTATGAGAAAAATAAAGATATTTATGATGAATTGCTCCCATATCAAAAGGTGGCAAAACAAAGAGCTTGTAAACAGCTGGAAAAATTGCGGAGAGAACAACAAAGAATAATTAGTAGAAAAAGCAACCCAGTGACAACAGTCGGCGAGTTGACATCATATTTGAATGAAAGAAGATAGAAGAAAAGTGGGGAAACTGGAAACTTTTTTACCATTAGGAAATAATCCAAATATCTTAATTGTTGGAATTGCAACTTAGAAGGGAATCACTTATAATAGAAACGTTATCAAGATTAACGTCAGGTGTACAAATATAAGAGGTGTAGGATGGATTATCAAGAAAAAGTACCACCATGTACGATAGTACTGGCGGCTTTGAATGTAGTAGTATATGTACTGCTTACTTTGGGAGGGGATACAGAGGACGCACTTTATATGCTAGAAAAAGGCGCCGTATATCTCCCGTCTATCGCAGCGGGAGAATATTATCGGATTCTTACCAGCATGTTTATGCATTTTGGATTTATGCATCTGGCAAATAATATGTTTATGTTGCTTATCCTCGGAAGGTATGCGGAAAAAGCAATTGGTAAGATTAAGTTTGTATTAATTTATCTTATTGGCGGAATTACAGGTAATCTTTTATCCCTTGCAGTAGAGTGGGGGAATGGGGATTATTCGGTAAGCGCAGGTGCGTCTGGCGCAGTTTTTGCAATATTAGGAGCGCTCATATGGATGGCAATCAAAGGGCGCGGTTATATTTCAGGTCTTACAAGCCAAGGACTTTTGTTTATGGCATTCATAAGTTTGTATAACGGGTTAGCAAATGGAGGAATTAATAACTATGCGCATTTAGGCGGAATTGCCGGTGGTTTCCTCGCAGCCCTTTTTTTGTATCGGAAGAAAGACACGCGCGAGGGTTCCATGCCCCGGAGTGGAGACAATATCTAAAGTTCCTCCATGAGCAAGAATCGTATTGCGTGAAAGTGGCAGACCAAGACCAGTACCGGTTGATTTGTAGGTTGCAAATGGTTCGAAAATATGTAGTAACTGTTCTTTGGTAATGCCCCTTCCGTCATCTTTGATTTCAATTTGAATTCCATTTTCTAAATGACTGGCATGTAAGGTGACAGAACCTTCTGGGGCAGCTTCGACAGCATTTTTTAAGAGGTTAAGCAATGCTTTGCGAAGTTTTAGAGCATCTCCTTCGTAGGTAGTAATCTGGGAAGATATTCTGGAGGTAAACGTAGTCTGCGAGTCAGTGATAGATGCCGCAAAAGATAATGCAAGAGATTTTAAAAAATAATTCATATTAAAGGTTCGGATAGATAAGGTGGTACTGTTATTATATTGGGAAAGTCCGTCCAACAGTGCCTGTGCCGACGATACATCTTCTTCTAACTGTGACCAGTAAGGAAGTTCGCGTACAGAAGGTGTGTATACTTCAAGCATTTGCAAAGAACCACCGACTAAGGTGAGGGCATTACGAACCTCATGGGAAATCTGGTGTATTGTAAAGAGATGGTATTCACGCAGACGTTCCAGTAATGCTTCGGCTTGCGGGATATCTGAAATTAATGTCTTTAAATATTCGTAATCTTTTATGGTAATCATAGGTGCTACTCCTTTTGTTTGATGCAAGTGTAACACCTGAAGTAAGGAAGGAACAACGAAAATCATACTCTAAATTCCGACAATCTTCGCGGAATAGTCATAAGAGCAGAAAGAAAGAGGTAAAAAAGATGAGAAAAGAGAACTGTATTTTTTGTAAACTGGCAAATGGGGACATCCCGACGGCTACTTTGTATGAGGATGAGGATTTTCGGGTAATCCTGGATGCGGCTCCGGCGGCGAAAGGACATGCGCTTATTATTCCGAAGGAGCATTACAAAAATCTTTATGAGCTTGACGATACACTTGCAGCAAAGGCTTTGGTACTTGCAAAGAAAATGATTACAAAGATGACGGAAGTACTTGGCTGTGATGGATATAATATTGTTCAGAACAATAATGAAGCAGCAGGGCAGACGGTATTTCATTTTCACATACATCTGATACCGCGTTATGAAGGTGATAAAGTGGGACTTGGATGGCATATGGGAGAACTTACAGAGGCAGATAAAGAAGAATTATTAACGAAAATCGTTTAAAAATATATAAACAATTACGAAAGATAAAATGAGAAAGAGGTAAATGAAAAGGGAAGAATTTGATAGCATCTATAGGGAGTATGCAGAAATTATCCTGAAAATAGCACGGACTTATATCAAAGATATTCATGTTGCGAGTGATCTTACGCAGATTGCGTTTCTAAGATTTTACCATCATATGGAACATGTAGAAGAAGCTAAAATTTTATCATGGCTTGCCATAACAGTGAAAAGATTATGTTTGACATATTTTGAACAAGACGAAAAGGTGACTACTGTTGATTGGGAGGAGTTGGATTCATACAGCGTCGACTTACCCGACAATAATCCGGAAGAGGAAATCTTAGAAAAAGAAAGAACAGATGAAATTGTGGTTCTCAATCAAGAGATTTTCGAAGCATTGTATGAGAAGAACACACGCTGGTATGAGGCAGTCACGTTGGTCTATGTGTTAGGTAAACCACAGAAAGAAGTCGCAAAGGAAATGGGGATTACTCTTGGGGTACTCGAAAGTATATTGTATAGGGCAAAAGAATGGATAAAGAAAAGCTATAGTGAAAGATATGGTATGATTATGATAAAATAGAAATAGGTGTCCCGATGACACCTATTTCTTATCATATAAATTTATTTTGATTTGGAAACAGCACGTTCAATTAGGTTAATAACCGTATGGATAGCATCTTGTTGAGGAGAATTCTTCATAGCATTTATGTAAGAATCTTTGTTCTGATATAATGTTAAAATAGCATCCATTAATTTATTCTTTGTGAGTTCCTCTTCTTCGATAACGATGCTGAAACCTTGCTTGGCAAAGGAATGAGCATTCAAGATCTGATCGCCGCGGCTGGCGTTCGCGGAAAGAGGAATCAGGATATTTGGTTTATGAAGTGCTGCCAACTCACAGATAGCATTAGCGCCAGCTCTGGAGATTACCAGATCGGCAAGAGCAAATAAGTCTTTTAACTCATCTTGGATATATTCATACTGGATATATCCAGGCAGAGCATTTAGGGAAGCATCAATTTTATTCTTTCCGCAAAGGTGGATTACCTGGAATTGCTTTAACAATTCAGGAAGTATAGCCCGTACTGCATCGTTTACGACGATGGAGCCAAGACTTCCTCCGATGATAAGGAGAATGGGCTTCTCGTTAGTAAGACCAGTAAATCGCAGTGCGGCATTACGGTTTCCTTCAAGTAATTCCTGCCGAATCGGGCAGCCGGTAAGAACTGCTTTATCTTCCGGAAGGTTCTTTAAAGTTTCCGGAAAGTTACAGCATACCTTTGTTGCGGAAGGAATGGATAATTTATTGGCAAGCCCTGGTGTCATATCGGATTCGTGGATGATAACTGGAACATGATGACGTTTTCCTGCCATCACAACCGGAACAGACACGAAACCGCCTTTGGAAAAGATGACATCCGGCTTAAGTTTTTTAATTAATTGACTTGCTTCACGAAATCCTTTTAATACACGGAATGGGTCGGAAAAGTTTTTCAGACTAAAGTATCTTCTAAGTTTTCCGGAAGAGATACCGTGATAAGGGATGTTAAATTGTGAAATAAGTTCTTTTTCGATTCCGTTATAGGAACCGATATATTGAATATCGTAGTGGAGTTCTTTTAATCGTGGAATCAACGCGATATTAGGTGTAACATGGCCGGCAGTACCGCCGCCGGTTAAAACAATCCGTTTCATTTGGAGTCCTCCTAAAATTTTTCTCTACGAATTAATCTTATCAGATTCAGAGAAAAGGTCAAGAAAGATTGGAAGAAGTTTTCAAAAAAGAAAGCTTTTATCGTAAAGAAAACGGGAAGGAACATACAAAAAGAGGTGTCGTATGAGTAAACGTATGAAAGGAAATAAAATAGAAAGTGAATATATGGAAGAGGCACGTTGGAAGAGGCTTTTACAGGAAGACTTTGAGAAAGAAGCACAGAAAATCATCGAGCGAGTAGAGGCGGACGAAGAACTAAAAGATATAGAGGTTCCTCCGAGAATGTATGAGGAACTCATGGAGAAGATAGATGCGTATGAACGCAAACAGGAAAGAAAAGCTTTGAAATTGATGGGGAAATCCAAAAAGAAAGTATATCTTCTCGTTGCAGCAGCGGCATTAGTAGCAGTTGGTATAGGAATTACAAGTTCAGGTGGTCCACAGCACTTGCTTGAAAAGAAGAAACAGGAAGTCGGCGGTCGGGAGATGACGCAGCTGGATACGAAAGATGGGGATAATATAGAGTCGGGAGTTAGAAGTGAGCAGGAATTTTATGAAGAGGTGGAAGAAAAATTAGGGTTTACGCCTGTGAAAATGGGATATTTACCTGAAAATACATGCTTTGACAGTGCAGATATATATGAAGATATGCAAACAGCGCAAATACAATATTTGTATAATAATATCATGATTACTTTTCAAATTAAAGCAAATTATACCGAGGCTTCATTTGCAATAGATACGCAAGATTTCAATGTAAGGGAATACGAGAAAAAGGTATCAGATATTGTAATTAAAATCAAAGAGTATTTAGTGGAACACTCTAATAAAAATCAATACTCAGCTGAGTTTATATATAAAAATAACTATTATCTTGTGACGGGCATGATAGAAAAAGAAGAATTTGAAAAAATTTTAAAAAATTTGTGGATTTAGCGTAAGTTTTTGTCGGGAAGCAGGTTATATAAGTAGGAGGGTAATTAAAATGAGTAAAATAAAAAAAATAATCGTTATATTATTAATGTGCAGTTTAGTGATGGACAGTGTAATCATAACACAAGCAAAAGAAAATTTATTAATTATTGATGGTTCTGTTCTTTCGGAGCAAGATGAAAGTTATGGAAATTCGAGGGAAACTACACGAGGAATTTATTACCAGAATGGAACATCTTATATAGGAAAAGCTGGAACTGGCAAAATTACAGCGGGTGGAACAACTAATGCTAATATGACTTGTACAGTGGCAATCAATGTTATCGTAGAAAGATTGGAAAATGGACATTGGTATAGATACACTTCATGGTCTTCAAGTAAAACAGGAACTACAATTACATCTTCAAAAACCATAACTGTACCAAGAGGTTATTATTACCGAGTTGCATGCTATCACAAGGCAGGTACAGATTCTAGTGGATCTTACACTAATGGTATTTACATAGACTAATAGTTAAGGATGGCAGAAAAGGGGATTGTTACAGCTACTGTCTAGAAAAAAGGAAAATAAAAAATACCTTACATCGGCGTCTAACCACATGATATGAATCGAGATTTCTGGAGGGTGGCTGTAACAATCCCCTTTCATTTTAAATGGAATAGTAAAAACAGGGAAAAATAAGGAGAAAATCATATGAACAAAATAAGAAAAAAAATTGTGGCAATAATAATGGTTTTTACCATATCTTGTATGTCAGTAGTATCAGTAGGAGCTACTGAGCAGTCAAATATATCAGAAGGAGTTGTGTATGATTTAGAAAGCGGAGGTACTCAAACTTTTGAAATTTTAGATGAAGATAATAATATTGTAAAGGTAACGATTAAAGAATTGGTTGGAAGGAATAAAATTGCTAATGGTTCATATCAAATAGAGTATACTTCCACAGGATGCTGGGAAGCTGGTTTTATCGTAGATATTTCTAATAATCAGTTTACAAGAGCACATTCAGGATATGCTTTCCCGTTCATAGGATCTATACGTAATAATGCATTGGTTCGTGAAAGTGCAACTAAAGTCACATATAGATTTAACTATTTTGTTGGAGTATTAGGATTTGTTGCAGGTTGCCAAGCTACAATTTCGGGTTCAACATTAAAGGTCGTAGGATTATAGAAATAGATGAATTATAAAAAAGAAAGAATAAAGTAAATTATAGAATCCTAAAATTATGTTGATAATAATAATGTAGAAGGGATAAGAAGGATTCTTTTTTAGCCAATATATCATGCCTAATGATATGAAAATTCCAAAAACGGATACTTTCAATGATATAAAAGATACAATGAGCAAAGCAATAATTTCAAAAAGACTAGAATTTACTAATAAGTAGCTTTGATTCTGTAAAGGTTTAACAAATATAAAAGTATCTTCATTTAATAAATCATTTAAGGAAATATGATATAATTCAGATAAGAGAAGTAAATTTTTTATATTAGGATAAGCCCAGTTATTTTCCCATTTAGATATAGTTTGAGAAGAAAGAGAGAGTTTTTGAGCTAAAGTTTTTTGGGAATATCCTTTTTGTAAGCGTATCAATTTTAATTTTAAACCTAAAGTCATAAATATTTTCCTCTTAAAGTAAAAGTATATTTATATTTTTTTAATAGTGAGAGTGTTTATTTTAAAAGTAAGTTGATTCAGTACGGCATAGGAAGTATACATATTTGCAAGTAAACATATTACGCACAATACCACTACCATTTTATACACCCGTTTCTTTTTCTTCATCCATACAAGAATCCCTATTGGGATGACAAGCCCAATGATTGGGAACAGGCAGGAAATACTTGCAATGACCGCAAGAAATAAAGCTTCTTGTATGGGAGAAGAAGGGGTGTTGGCACTAGAGGATTGCGGTTCATGAGTTTCCTCGGGAGAGGGTGTTCGTCCAAGCAATTCATCTAGTGAGATTTCGTATAAAGTGCTTAAAATAATCAAGTTTTCCAAGTCGGGCATGGATTTTCCATTTTCCCACTTGGAGATGGCTTGTCTGGTAATGTTGAGGTGTTCTGCTACATAATTTTGTGAAAGCCCTTTGGCTTCACGGGCATCTTTTAATCGTTTATCTAATCCAATATTCATCTTTATCATTCGTATCCTTTATGTTTCTTTAATAAAAAGGATAACACATATTGACGGCAACCGCTAGTTCCCCATTTGTAACTTATGGTTTCTAGCCATTATGAGGAATATGTAGTATTTTAAACATATAGAAAACGCAAAAGGAGCTTGTTACAGCTACTGTTCGTAAGAGTGTAGAGTATTTGTTACTTAAAAAAATACCTTACATCGGCGTCCACCACATGAAAGCACTCCGAGAACTCCCACTGACAGTAGCTGTAACAAGCTCCTTTTTTGTCTTTTTTAGGCATTGATTGCCTGGGATAAAGCTTTGGCAAGCTGATCTGGGCAGGAGGTTGATTTAAAGCCACAGCGAATGCCTTGAAGACGTTCGATTGCTTCATGCACTTCCATGCCGTCTATCAACCGGCCTATACCTTGAAGATTTCCTGAGCAACCTCCTATAAAAGAAACGTTGCGTACTTTATTTTCATTGTCAATATCAAAAGAAATTTTCTGAGAGCATACTCCCGAAGTTTTATAATCCATATCTATTGCCTCCTTTTTGAACTTCATTATAACAAACAAAAAAGAAAAAGAAAATAGAAAAAATCTCTTTACAAATAGCAATACATAGTGTAAAATATAATCAAGTTAGAACTAAGTTCTAACGATGCAAAATACCTGAATTTACGTCGATGACCAGTTCGGTCGAACAATTCAAACGAAAAGAAAAAGGCGAATGAGGTTGATTCGTGCGAGTAAACTATAATATACTGAAGGGAGAAAGGATGAAGGATGGAAAGCTACAATGGCATTCGGCTTTTTATGCAGCGATTCGGATTGAGTTGGAAGAGGAACTGGATAAGGTACATATGGAAGAAGAACATTTTCTGGGAAAGAAGCCGATGCAGATGGACATGTTGATTATCAAAAAAGAAAAATGGTAAAAATAAACAAAAACATAGGGCATATTTTTCGGGAACATAATATAATAGAATATAAATCTCCCGATGATTATCTGGGAATCAATGATTTTTATAAAGCATATGGATATGTTTGTTTTTATCAGTCAGATACAGAAGAGGAAGGTCAGATAAATCCAGAAGAACTAACGATTACTTTTATTTGTAACCATTATCCAAGGAAGATGCTTGCACATATAGATAAAGTACGAGGAACAAAAGCAGTGAAGATAGGGGAAGGAATATACTAATTGTATGGAGATCCAATTCCGATGCAGCTTGTGATTACAAAAGAGCTATCGAAAGAGAGAAACTACTGGTTGCAAAATCTTAGGAAGGATTTGAAATCAGGAGGAGAAATAAAAAATTTAATGGAACACTATGAAGATAAGAAATTTTTGCCGCGGTATCAGGCAGTGATGGACGTGATACTTCGTGCAAATTGGGAAGCAGTCGAGGAGGAAAGAACAATGTGTGAGGCGTTAAGAGAATTGTTTGCAGACGATATAAGAGAAAGCGAGCGAAACGGGATTCTTTTAGCAGTAGGTATATATAAGACTATTAGCCGTTTCCCAGAGAAGACGAATCAGGAACTTGCCGAGTAATTTTCCTGTACCGTAGAAACTGTGGAAGAAGTAAAAAGGGCGTTTGCAGATTAGACTTGCAGATTTGGTGGTGGATGATGGGCATATATGCTTATTTGTAAGACGCATTTTCCGGGAGTAAGGCGGCTGGAAAAGAACGATGAAGATAATAAGAGAGGAGAACAAAAGATGATAGGGATTATTGGTGCAATGAAGGATGAAGTGCAGGCGCTTAAAGATAGCATGCAGATGGAAGAGACAAAAGAGATTGCTTCTATGATTTTCTGTAAGGGGAATCTTTGCGGAAAAGAGGTAGTAGTGGTGCAAAGCGGCATTGGAAAAGTGAATGCAGCGCTTTGTACGCAGATACTTGCAGATATATTTAAGGTAGATACAGTTATTAATACAGGGATTGCGGGATCTTTGGATGCGGACATTGATATTGGTGATATGGTAATCTCTACGGATGCAGTACAGCATGATGTGGATGCAACGATATTTGGGGATCCGCTTGGACAAGTTCCGAATATGGATACCTTTTCTTTCCCGGCAGATGAAGTCCTGATAACGAAAGCGGTTGAAGCGAACAAAGAGGCGAATCCGGATATTCATACATTCACCGGACGTATCGTGAGTGGAGATCAGTTTATTTCTGATAATAGAGCAAAAGAGCGTTTGGTAAAAGAATTTGATGCGAAATGTACGGAAATGGAGGGAGCAGCGATTGCTCACGCAGCGTATCTTAATAAACTTTCGTGTGTCATCATTCGTGCGATTTCGGACAAAGCCGACAACAGTGCGACTATGGATTACCCGGAGTTCGAACAGAAAGCAATCGTCCATTCTGTGCGTTTGATCAAGCATCTGCTGCCGCTTTTGTAGGAGAAGGAACGCAGAAAGAGAGTGCTTTTTCTACAAAAAAGAGTATTTTCTGTGCGAAAAAAGCAGAACGATTTAAGGGTCTGAATTCTTTTCTTTACCGTTTGTCCAAGCTATAATGACGGTAACCAAAAAAGAAGGAGGACTCTTTTATTATGTTGAAAACAATGGTAGACAATCAAATCCTATTTGTGGTAATGGGAGTGATGGCAGGAATCGGACTTTTTAGTAAGATCGTCATCTGGTTTACACTAAAGAAAATCGTGAAAGAAGCCGGAAATATGGCACAAAGTACACATAAGCTGATGAAGCTTGTGAAAGCAAAGTTTGAACATGCATGCATGGTAAGTGAAAAGGTACAGAACGTAAAAGCATTTGTAAGGAAGTACATATATGAGTACAGGATGTTTGGAATGCGTATTCATACATGGAGACAGTTAGAAAAACAAAGTATCTGGATGATAGGAATTCTTGCCATTTTGGGGGCCGGGGCAAGTTATTATTTGTATGGAATGCAGGATGGGGTCTTGTATTATGGCGGAATCGGCGCCGCAGGGGTTGCATTGATGACGGTTGTTTTATTATCAGCAGATGAGAGTTATCTTCTAAATACGATGCAGATTTATATGATTGATTATTTGGAGAATTTTTGTGTGCCTCGTTATGCAAAGGAGCGTAAGCGGGTAAAAGAGGAACGCAGGAATGCATATGCGACGGCAGAAGAGACGTCAGATATGGCAGGGGAAGTGGAAAGCTTTGCACCGCCTGAGGAGCTTAGTGCAGGAAGCTGTAAGATAGAAGATATCACGGAAGATAGTGGAGAAGGACATGAGATAAAGGAAGGATTGGCGATTGAGATTGAAGATGCGGGAGAGATTCCGATACAGGAAGTGAAGCTTGTAGAGTCAGAAGAACGAAGAAGAGAGGCTGCGATACGAGAAATTCTTGAGGAGTTTCTGACACAGAATTGACAAGGATTTTTTCGTGTGATATGATTTTTCCTGCGGTTATAAATGCGCGTATTTGCGGAAAAATAAGGAGATAATATAAGACATGAGAAAGACAAAAATTATTTGTACTCTGGGACCGTCTACAGACCAGGATGGAGTACTGGAGACATTGATTTTAGAGGGGATGAACGTAGCTAGATTTAATTTTTCCCACGGCGCTCACGAAGAACAGAAGGTACGTCTTGAGCAGTTAAAGGAATTAAGGAAAAAACATAACAAACCAATTGCAGCACTATTAGATACAAAAGGACCGGAGATTCGTCTGAAATGTTTTGAGAATGACAGCGTTATTCTTGAACCGGAGCAGCAGTTCACACTGGGTGTTGGTGATTTCTTAGGAAATCAGGAACGAGTTGCAATCACGTATGAAAGATTATTTGAAGATGTAAAAGTAGGAGACAGTATTCTGATTGATGATGGATTGATCGGACTTATTGTAGAAAAGATCGAGGGTACAGATATTATCTGTCGTGTAAAAAATGGCGGAAAAATATCTAACCGCAAGGGAATTAATGTTCCGGGCGTTGAAGTGAATATGCCTTTTATCAGTCAGAAAGATTTTGATGATATTTTATTCGGTATTAAAGAAGGTTTTGATTTTATTGCAGCGTCTTTTACGCGAACAGCAGATGACGTGCATAAGATCCGTAAGATTTTGGTGGATAACAACGGAGAAAATATAAAAATAATAGCAAAGATTGAAAACCAGCAAGGTGTAGATAATATTGACGCGATCATTGAAGCGGCAGACGGCATCATGGTGGCAAGAGGAGATATGGGTGTGGAAATCCCTCTTGAGGAAGTTCCGGTCATCCAGAAAATGATTATTAGTAAAGTATACAGTGAAGGAAAACAGGTAATCACAGCGACTCAGATGTTGGATTCTATGATAAAGAATCCTCGTCCGACGAGGGCGGAAACTACAGATGTTGCCAACGCGATCTATCAGGGGACAAGCGCTATCATGCTTTCCGGAGAGACTGCAGCCGGTGCTTATCCGGTAGAGGCGCTGCAGACGATGGTAAGAATTGCGAGACGTACAGAAAAAGATATTAACTATCGCAATCAGTTTGTAGTGAGGGAAAAGGATGTACATCCGGATATTACGGCTGCAATTTCACATGCATGCTGCATGACTGCGATGGAACTTGGGGCGAAAGCGATTATTACAGTCAGCAAATCCGGAAGAACAGCGAGATATATTTCCAAATACCGCCCAAGCTGTCTTATCGTAGACTGTTCCACAGATGAACAGATCTGCCGTCAGCTGAATCTTTCCTGGGGAACCTATCCGATTGTGATTCGTGAAGAATACAGCATGGAGATTTTATTCCTTCATGCGGTAGAAGCGGCGCAGAGAGAAGGCTTTGTAGAAGACGGAGATATTGTTGTGCTGACAGCGGGAGTTCCGCTTGGAAAACCTGGAAATACGAACATTGTCAAAGCAAGCGTAGTAGGTGAATACTAAAAGATATTTACACTTTAGCAGGGGTTTATCTTGCTAAAGTGTTTTTGTTTTGCTAAAATGGATATGATATTTGAATAAATATAGATGAAAAGGAGAAATGTAACATGAGTAAAGTAACATTTGACTATTCAAAAGCAGCAGGATTTATTTCTAATGAAGAAGTAACATATATGGAGAAACAGGTATTGGATGCAAAAGAGCTTCTTGTAAGTAAAGAAGGAGCAGGTAATGATTTCCTTGGCTGGGTTGATCTTCCGGTAGATTATGATAAAGAAGAATTTGATAGAATCAAAAAAGCAGCAGAAAAGATTAAGAGTGATTCCGAAGTACTCCTTGTAATCGGTATCGGTGGTTCTTATCTTGGCGCGAGAGCAGCGATTGAGTTCTTAAGACATAGCTTTTATAATGTGGTTTCCAAGGAAATCCGTAAGACTCCGGAGATTTACTTTGTAGGAAACAGCATCAGCAGCACATATGTAAAACATTTGATCGATGTGATTGGCGACAGGGATTTCTCTATTAATATCATTTCTAAATCAGGTACCACAACAGAGCCTGCGATTGCATTCCGTGTATTCAAAGAGATGGCTGAGAAGAAATACGGAAAAGCAGAAGCAGCAAAGAGGATTTATGCGACTACAGATAAGGCAAGAGGCGCTTTGAAAGGTCTTGCAACAGAGGAAGGCTATGAGACATTTGTAGTTCCGGATGATGTAGGAGGGCGTTTCTCTGTTCTTACAGCGGTAGGACTTTTGCCGATTGCAGTAAGCGGTGCAGATATTGATAAATTGATGGAAGGCGCACAGGCAGGAAGAGCTGCAGCGATGGACAAGCCATTTGCGGAAAATGATGCATTAAAATATGCGGCAATCCGTAATATCTTATTACGCAAAGGAAAGACGATTGAAATTTTGGCAAATTATGAGCCAAGCCTTCACTATGTATCTGAGTGGTGGAAACAGCTTTACGGCGAAAGCGAAGGAAAAGACCAGAAAGGTATCTTCCCGGCGTCTGTGGATCTTACAACAGATTTACATTCTATGGGACAGTTTATCCAGGATGGCAACAGAATCCTCTTCGAGACTGTTATGAATGTAGAAAAATCTCAGGAAGAGCTTGTACTGAAAGAAGAGGCTGTTGATCTGGATGGTCTTAATTATCTTGCAGGAAAGACAGTAGATTTTGTGAATAAAAGTGCAATGAACGGAACGATTCTCGCACATACCGATGGTAATGTTCCGAACTTAATCGTAAATATTCCGGAACAGAATGAATATTATCTTGGACAGTTATTTTATTTCTTTGAATTCGCATGCGGCGTGAGCGGATACCTCCTTGGGGTAAATCCATTTAATCAGCCTGGCGTAGAAAGCTATAAGAAGAATATGTTTGCACTTCTTGGAAAACCAGGATATGAAAAAGAAAGAGAAGAATTGTTGAAGAGATTGTAGGCTATCAAAGACGGGGAAAGCAGTTTCCCCGTTTATTCTTCTTATAGGAAATACCTTGTCACGCTAAAGCGTGAAAGACCCTCATGAGTGAGGGGCAGGGGAGTTGAATAGGCGAAGCCTATTTTTTGCATATATGTTTGGCGTAGGGATTTTAAAGTGAGAGGATGGAACGATGTTAACGAATAGTGTATTACAGCAGACATTGCAGTCCATAGAAAAGATTACGAAGGCAAAAAGTTCTATCTGGAATATGAGTGGAACGTGTCTTGTAAAGACGCATATTGAGTCGGAGCAAAAAAAGCCGGAGATTGAAACGTTTTTAAAAGAAATGCCAGGAAGCGGCGTGCGTATTACAAAAGAAGCGGCGTTGTTCCTGATATGCAGGGATGAATTGCCTTGTTATATTCTTCTTATGGAAGATTGCGGCGGGGATACGGAAACAATCGGGAGACTTTGCAGCAGTCAGTTCGAAGCCTTGCTTCGGGCATATCAGACGCACCTTGATAAGAATCGTTTCATACAAAATTTACTTTTGGATAATTTGCTCTTGGTAGATATCCATAATCAGGCAAAGAAACTTCATATTGAGATGGAAGCGCCAAGAGTGGTATATGTGATTGAACCAAAACGAGAGGATAGCAGTATCGTTCACGAGACAGTCAAAAGTTTATACGCATCAGGAACGAAGGATTTTATTACTACGATTGAAGAAGGGAATGTAATCCTTGTAAAAACATTGCGGTCTTGGGAAGATTACGAGCAGATAGAAAGGACGGCACGGGTGATCGTGGATAACATCAGCGCTGAGGCTATGGTAACTGTGCGCGTCGCATATGGCACATTAGTCCATGAGCTAAGAGAAGTGTCAAGATCTTATAAAGAGGCAAAAATGGCGTTGGATATCGGGCGTATTTTTTATTCTCACAGTAAGATTCTTGCGTATAATGAGCTTGGGATAGGAAGGCTTATCTACCAGCTTCCGATATCGCTTTGTGAGATGTTTATGAAGGAAGTGTTTCACGGAAGCGCCATGGAACAGTTTGATGAAGAGACGCTAAATGCGGTGAATAAATTTTTTGAAAACAATTTGAATGTTTCAGAGACGGCAAGGCAGCTTTACGTACATCGTAATACGCTTGTGTACCGCCTGGAAAAAATACAGAAAATTACAGGACTTGATGTACGTGTTTTTGATGATGCGCTTACATTTAAGATAGCAATGATGGTATCAGAACATATGAAATACTTGAAAAAATAAGGAGGTAATCGAAAATGATCGAATTATATAATGGTGGTGCTTATCTTTTAAACGGCACCGAAATTGTGGCAGACGGGCCAAAGGCGGCTCAGGAGGTTGCGGCTAAGACAGGCAGCACAGTGGCAAAAGAAGAGGCGGCAAAGAATACAATTGCTTATGGAATCTTGAAAGAGCATAATGTATCCGGCAATATGGAGCGTTTGAATATCAAGTTTGACAAATTGACTTCTCATGATATTACATTTGTCGGAATCATTCAGACTGCAAGAGCATCAGGTCTTGAAAAATTCCCGATTCCATATGTACTTACGAATTGTCATAACAGTTTATGTGCGGTTGGCGGAACAATTAATGAAGATGACCATATGTTTGGGCTTACCTGCGCGAAGAAATACGGTGGAGTTTATGTACCGCCGCACCAGGCAGTCATCCACCAGTTTGCAAGAGAGATGCTTGCAGGCGGAGGTAAGATGATTCTTGGTTCCGACAGCCATACTCGTTATGGTGCGCTTGGTACAATGGCAATGGGAGAAGGCGGTCCGGAACTTGTAAAACAGCTTTTGAACAAGACATATGACATTAAGATGCCGGGCGTTGTTGCGGTATACCTAGACGGCGAACCGATGAAGGGAGTAGGTCCTCAGGATGTGGCGCTTGCGATTATCGGAGCAACTTTTGGCAACGGCTATGTGAATAACAAAGTCATGGAATTCGTCGGACCTGGCGTGGAGAAATTAAGCGCTGATTTCCGTATCGGTGTTGATGTTATGACAACCGAGACCACCTGCCTTTCTTCGATCTGGAAAACAGATGAGAAGATTCAGGAATTCTATGAGATTCATGGAAGAAGCAATGATTACAAAGAACTGAATCCGGGAGCGGTTGCTTACTATGATGGTCTTGTATACGTGGATCTTGGTAAAGTGAAGCCAATGATTGCGATGCCGTTCCATCCAAGTAATACTTACACGATTGATGAGGTAAATGCAAACTTAAAAGACATTCTTCATGATGTGGAGAAGAAGGCATTGGTAAGCCTTGACGGGGCAGTAGAATATAGTCTTCAGGATAAAATCCGTAATGGAAAATTATATGTAGAGCAAGGAATCATCGCAGGATGTGCCGGCGGTGGATTTGAGAATATCTGCGCGGCAGCAGATATCATTCGCGGTAAATACATTGGTTCTGATGCATTTACATTTAGTGTGTATCCGGCGAGTACGCCAGTGTATATGGAACTTGTGAAAAACGGTGCGGTAGCTGACCTTATGGCAGCAGGTACGATTGTAAAGACGGCGTTCTGCGGACCATGTTTTGGTGCAGGTGATACTCCGGCAAATAATGCCTTTAGTATCCGTCATTCTACAAGGAACTTCCCGAACCGAGAAGGCTCTAAATTGCAAAGCGGACAGATTTCTTCCGTGGCACTTATGGATGCTCGTTCTATTGCAGCGACTGCAGCGAACAAAGGATTCTTGACTCCGGCAACGGATTTGGATGTAGAATACACCAATCCAAAATACCATTTTGACAGCAATATCTATGCAAACCGCGTATTTGACAGTAAAGGTGTTGCCAAACCGGATGTGGAGATTCAGTTTGGACCAAATATCAAAGACTGGCCGGCGATGTCAGCGCTTCCGGAAAACTTACTTTTGAAGGTAGTGTCTGAAATTCATGATCCGGTAACAACAACGGATGAGCTGATTCCATCCGGTGAGACGTCTTCTTACCGTTCGAATCCGCTTGGGCTTGCAGAGTTTGCATTGTCAAGAAAAGACCCTGCGTATGTAGGACGAGCGAAGGAAGTGCAAAAGGGACAGAAAGCAATCGAATCAGGAACATGTCCATTAGAAGTAGTGCCGGAATTAAAACCGGTAATGGAAAAAGTGCATACCATGTTCCCGGGTGCCGGAGAGGGTAATTTGGGAATTGGAAGTACAATCTTTGCAGTAAAACCAGGAGATGGTTCCGCTCGTGAACAGGCAGCTTCCTGCCAGAAGGTACTCGGCGGATGGGCGAACATTGCTAACGAATATGCGACAAAACGTTATCGCTCAAACCTTATTAACTGGGGTATGCTGCCGTTCCTGACAGATGAAAATCATGAAGCGCTTTCCTTTGAAAATGGCGATTATATCTTTGTACCGGATGTAAGAAAAGCAGTGGAAGAAAAAACGGATGAGATAAAAGCTTACATTGTGAAAGATGAATTGAAGGAAGTAACATTTAAGCTTGGAGATTTGACGGATAATGAGAGAGAGATTATCTTAAAAGGTTGTCTGATCAATTACTATAGAGGATAAATGAAAGTACCCCGTATATATTGAGATTGCAATGCAGTGTGAACGCTGCTTGCATAAATCAATATGTACGGGGTTTTTAGAATTAAGAGGAAATAGTATAGATATAATTCAATGGAACATGTGCAAGATGCATTGTGTTTTAGTATCTTGAAAGTTATAATATGGAAAAACTCGCACCATTGGTGCGAGAAATGGAGGCAAGCTGTGGGGAAAAATGAAATATTAGATTATGAACCTTTGGTTGAAGATTTAAAACAATTAATACATAAAAAGCAATATCGTGTATTGAAGATAATAAATGCAGAAACGATAAATCTCTACTGGGAAATAGGAGAAGAGATTTATAAACAACAACAGGACAAAGGGTGGGGAAAATCTATTGTCCAGGTGTTGGCAAAGGAGTTGCAAAAAGAATTTCCAGGAGCAAGGGGATATTCTGCTGCAAATCTATGGAGAATGCGTAACTTTTATTTGACATACTGTAATTCTGAAAAACTCGCACCATTGGTGCGAGAAATTAGTTGGAGTAATAATATCATTATTATGGAAAAGTGTAAGGATGATTTAGAAAGAGAATTCTATATTCAAATGACAAAGCGTTATGGTTGGACAAAGCGCATTTTAATGAACTTTGTTGAAGCAAAAACTTACGAAAAATATTTGCTTAATCAAACTAATTTTGAGCTTACAATGTCAGAAGAACATAGGATACAGGCAAAATTGGCCATCAAAGATGAATATACTTTTGATTTTGCAGAATTATCCCCAGAGTATTCTGAATATGAGTTGGAAATGCAGTTGGTTAACAATATTAGAGCATTTTTGATTGAAATGGGTGGAGATTTTACATTTATAGGTAATCAATATCATTTAATGGCTGGCAGTAGGGATTTGTATATAGATCTTTTGCTATTTCACAGGCGATTAAGAAGTTTGGTAGCTATAGAATTGAAAATAGGGGAGTTTGAGGCAGAATATGCAGGTAAAATGCAATTATATTTAACAGCATTGGACAAGCAGATAAAGTTGCCTGATGAAAATCCATCAGTTGGTATTATTATATGTAAAAGTAAAGATAAAACATATGTAGAGTATGCATTGAAACAAACAAATGCTCCAATAGGTGTGGCTACATATCGATTAAGCAATACGTTACCAGATAATATGAAAGCATTATTACCAGAGCCGGAGGAAATTGCAAAGAGGTTAAAAATATTTGAACAGTAAATTCTTTTCAAAAACAAGAGACTGCTTAATAAAATTCTAGAATGCTAAAAACATAAAAATATTATAGATTTCACACATAAAGAGCAGACTACTTTGGGAGATTTTGATAAGAAAACGAAAAAACACAGAGAATAAAAGGATGGAAAAGAGCGGTGACATATTCTTTTGGATGGGCAAAAGAAGTTGCATCTTCCCTAATATGAGATTTGGTGGTATAATAAAGTTTATAACTCTGATCATTTGAGGGCGTAAATATGAAACAGAATGTAAAATTAAAAGGGCAGTTAAGACTTTATATACAATGGCCGGCAATTATGACGCTCCTTCTGATTGCCATGGATATCTGGATATTTAAAACAGACAGGCGGGCAGGAGTGATCATGGCAGCGTTTGTTTCCGTATATGCGGTGATTGTATTTATTTTATATTTTTATAATAAGTCGCTGATCCTGGCTGATTTGGTGGAATTTGCTGCGCAGTACGGAGTGGTGCAGAATACACTGTTAAAAGAGCTTGCAGTACCGTATGCCATTACATTGGAAGACGGAAAGATCATGTGGGCGAATGATGTTTTTTTGGAAGAATTCTCGAAAAGTTCTATTAAAGACGTATATATGAAAGAATTTATTCCGGATTTGCGGAAAGGGAATTTTCCAAATGATGAAAAGAAAAAAGTGTTGGAAGTTAAGGTAGGAGAGCGCTGTTATCGTGCAGAATTAAGGCGGGTATCCGTGGAAGGATTTGTCGAGACAGAACAGCTTTTTAAACTTCCTCATGATAAAGAATATTTTATTTCTGTATATCTGACGGATGTGACTGAACTAAATGCAGTTATCCGGGAGAATGAAGACCAAAGACTGGTGGCTGGTCTTATCTACATAGACAATTACGATGAAGTAATGGAAAGTGTAGAAGAAGTAAGACAGTCTTTATTACTTGCGTTGATCGACCGTAAGATTAACCAATATATCGCAGATATGAATGGAATCGCCAAGAAACTGGAAAAGGATAAATATTTTATCGCAATCCGGAAAGAGTATTTTAAAAAGATTGTTGAGGATAAGTTTTCTCTTTTGGATGAAGTCAAGAGCGTGAGTATTGGAAATACGATGCCTGCGACACTTAGTATCGGGCTTGGAATGAGCAAAGACACATACGCGCAGAGTTACAATTACGCGCGTGTTGCCATTGATCTTGCATTAGCCAGAGGCGGTGATCAGGCGGTGATCAAGGATAAAGAAGGAATCAGTTATTACGGTGGAAAGCGTGAGCAGACATCGAAAAATACTCGTGTAAAAGCAAGGGTAAAAGCTGAGGCGCTGCGTGAGTTTATTACAGTAAAAGATAAAGTGATCGTTATGGGGCATAAGATTACGGATGTGGATTCTTTCGGTGCCGCTATGGGTATTTACCGGGCAGCAGTGGATCTGAAGAAGAAAGCTCATATTGTAATCAATGATATTACCACTTCCGTGCGTCCATTGTACGAAGTATTCCGAAATAATCCGAAATATCCGGAAGATTTGTTTATTACATCGGAAGAGATTCGTTATTATGTAGATGAGAATACGATGGCGGTTGTGGTAGATACGAATAAACCGGAGATGACAGAATGCGAGGAGCTTTTGAAGCTGGCAAAGACGATCGTAGTACTTGACCATCACAGACAGAGCAGTACGGTGATCGAAAATGCGGTGCTGTCTTACATTGAGCCGTATGCTTCTTCTGCATGCGAGATGGTAGCTGAAGTATTACAGTATATTGTAGATGATATCAACTTGACGCCGATGGAAGCAAATAGTATGTATGCAGGGATCATGATCGATACAAACAATTTCATGAACAGAACAGGCGTGCGTACCTTTGAAGCCGCTGCATTCTTAAGACGCTGCGGTACGGATATCACATATGTACGAAAACTATTTCGTGATGATATGGAAGCTTATCAGGCAAAAGCAGAGATTATTGGAGGCGCGCAGATCTACCGTCAGGAATTTGCGATTGCTACATGTGAAAATGCAGTAATCCAAAGCCCGACAATTATCGGAGCGCAGGCTGCCAACGAACTTTTGAACATTGCAAATATCAAGGCCTCTTTTGTTCTTACGACCTATTATGGAAAGATATATATCAGCGCCCGGGCGATTGATGAGGTAAATGTACAGGTTATTATGGAACGGCTTGGAGGAGGCGGTCATATTAATATTGCCGGCGCACAGTTTGGACATACGGATATGGGACGCGCGCTTTATGATTTGCATACGGTAATTGATGATATGATAGAACAAGGGGACTTATAAAAGAGCGCTATAGGAGGACTTAAAGAATGAAAGTAATTTTATTGGAAGACGTAAAATCTCTTGGAAAAAAGGGAGAGATCGTGAATGTAAATGATGGTTATGCAAGAAACTTTATCTTGCCGAAAAAGCTTGGCTTGGAAGCGACAAATAAAAACTTGAACGATTTAAAGTTAAAGAGGGCCAATGAAGAAAAAGTAGCGCAGCAGCAGCTGGAAGAGGCGCAGGCGTTGGCGGCAAAATTAGAAGCAGGTAAAGTGAAGGTTGGAATTAAGACAGGAGAGGGCGGAAGAACTTTCGGTTCTGTATCTTCTAAGGAGATCGCGGCAGCGGCAAAAGAACAGTTAGGTTATGATATAGACAAAAAGAAGATTCAATTGAAAGAAGTATTAAAGACGCTTGGAACACATGAGGTTCCGGTCAAACTTCATACAAAGGTGACTGCAAAATTAAAAGTAGAAGTGGTACAAAGCTAGGAGGAGAGGTTCATGGAGGAAGCGCTTATCAAACGTGTGCCTCCGCATAGTATAGAAGCGGAACAATCTGTAGTAGGGGCTATGCTGATGGATAAGGAAGCGATTCTAGTCGCGTCAGAGATTATCCGGGGAGAAGATTTCTATCAAAGTGCTTATGGAGTGATGTTCGATACGATGGTAGAACTTTATACTGAAGGGATAGCCGTGGATCTTATCACTCTTCAGAATAAGCTGAAGGAAAAGGATGTTCCGCCGGAGATTAGCAGCCTTGAATTTGCCAGAGATTTGCTCACAACGGTACAGACTTCTGCTAATATTAAATATTATGCGGAAATCGTGGCGGAGAAGGCGACATTGCGCCATATGATCAGGTTAAATGAAGAGATTGCAAATGCATGTTATCTGGGGAGAGAACCGTTGGATGTCATTTTAGACACGACGGAAAAGAAAGTATTTGAAATCACACAGAAAGGGCGAAGCGCAGGAGATTTTACACCGATACATGAAGTGGTTTTAAGGGCGCTCGAACGTGTGGAAAAAGCTTCTAAGAACAAAGGAAGTGTGACGGGGATTCCGACGGGATTTATTGATCTTGATTATAAAACATCCGGACTTCAGCCATCGGATCTTATCTTAGTTGCGGCGAGACCTTCTATGGGAAAGACGGCATTTGTATTAAATATTGCACAGTATGCGGCATTTAAACAACATAAAGCGGTTGCGATCTTCAGTCTCGAGATGTCGAAAGAACAGTTGGTGAATCGTCTGTTTTCATTGGAATCTCAGGTAGACGCGCAGCTTCTTAGAACAGGGAATTTAAAAGATTCTGATTGGGAAAAGCTGATAGAAGGAGCCGGAACCGTAGGGCAATCAAGATTAATCATTGATGATACCCCTGGTATCTCGATCACAGAGCTTCGTTCAAAATGCAGAAAATATAAAATGGAACAAGGGCTGGATATTATTATCATTGATTATCTTCAGCTCATGACCGGACGCGCGGGCAACAAGAATGAATCGCGCCAGCAGGAGATTTCTGATATCTCAAGAGCGTTAAAAGGCGTGGCGAGAGAATTAAATGTTCCGGTAATCGCATTATCTCAGCTTAGCCGTGCCGTGGAGCAAAGACCGGATCACAGGCCGATGCTTTCGGATCTTCGTGAATCCGGAGCGATCGAACAGGATGCGGATGTTGTAATGTTTATCTATCGTGATGATTATTATCATAAAGATACGGAGACGCCAAACGTAGCAGAGATCATTATCGCCAAACAAAGAAATGGTCCGATTGGAACGGTGAATCTGACCTGGCTTCCGAACTATACAAAATTTGCAAATTATATACGTCAGAATTAAGGAAAATCTGGAAAAAGAAAGAAGATTCAGGGAAAATTTGACGAAGGGAAAATGACCTTAAGATGCTTATGTTATGGTATGATATACTTGTACATAAGCATTTTCATTGTTTTGTGCAACTTATTTAAAATAGGGGGTGTTTTCATGGGAGAGGTTCGTTACATGATTTCTGAAGCATCAAAGAAGGTAGATGTAGAAGCCCATGTATTAAGATACTGGGAAGAAGAACTGGAGCTTCCAATCGAGCGTACCGAGATGGGCCATCGGTATTATACAGAAGATGACATCCGATTGTTTCACTGCATTAAGCGGTTAAAAGAACAAGGCATGTTCTTGAAAGAATTGAAAGAAGTAATCCCGGATTTACTTAAGACCAAGAAAGGGCTGGAGCAAAAAGCAGTGCAGGATCAGACAACAGAGAACTTGAATGAGGATACAAAGATAGAAAAAACACCGGAAGCGGTAACCCAGGTAGAAAATCTGATCAGCAGTATTATGAAGGAAACTTTATTAGAGAATAATGAAGTCTTACGTCAAAAGGTTGGAGAATATGTTTCCGAAAAAGTAATTAAAGAGATGGATTATCTGTTTCAGGCGAAAGAAAGACAGGAAGAAGAGCGATATCAAAAACTGGATTGTTTGATCAGGCAGCAGCAGATGCTGCGTAAAGAGACGGCAAAGTCATTTGCTGCAAGACGCTTGAGAAAGCTGTTTGGTACAAGCCTTACTTAGTAGAAGATGAGGGTACAAAAAGGGGGAATTGCATCTGCAATCCCCCTTTGCATGTAGTTAATCTGCAAATTATTTATTATTCAGCAGAAATTGCTCCTGTTGGGCACTGTGCTGCACAAGCACCACAATCAACACAAGCATCAGCATCAATCTCATAATGCTCAGATCCCTGGCTGATAGCACCAACTGGACACTCAGCTTCGCAAGCGCCGCAGCTTACACATTCATCACTAATTACGTGTGCCATGGTATGTATCCTCCTTTTTCTGGGTAGTCCCCGTGTTTGCGATAACAGAAAGTATAAAGACCAATCCATATCGTTTGTTTTATTTTAATACAAACAGTTCAAATATACAAGAGATAATCTATTTTTAATTGCGCTTGTAAGAAAAAGGAAGATAAGGATTATTAGAAAAAATTTAAGAAAAAATTTATGAATTTCATATGCAATTGGTGTATAGTATATGAGTATTGCAGTTTAAAGACATTGGGAGTTGGAGATATGAAAAGAGGAAGAAGAATTCTTTGTGTGATTTTAAGCGGGGCACTTCTCTTTGCCGGATGTACTTCTAAAAAAATGAACGAAGGCGAAGAACAGAAGAATGTAATAAATACATCAGGAAAAGAAAAAAATGAGCATCAGAGTAATCTGGATATGTTAAGACCGATGGCTTATGGTAATGTGGAGGGCTTGGATTTGGAACCAGGAACTTACATATCCGTGATCGGAAAGGCGAATGGTTCTCATGCATATTGGAAAGCGGTGGAAGAAGGCGCAAAACGTGCCGAAGAGGATATTAACAGGATGCTTGGATATAAAGGAGCGGATAAAGTAAAGGTAGTATACAGTGCGCCGGAAAAAGCAAATAATGCAGAAAGTCAAATTTATATTTTAGACGAAGAGTTAGCGCTGTATCCATCCGCCATTGGAATCGCATTGATCGATGTGCAGTCTTGTACCGTACAGTTTGAGTCGGCTACCGACCAGGAGATTCCAATCGTTGCGTTTGATTCGGGGACAAATTATCAGGGAATCGTTGCAAAATGTTCGACGGATAATGAAGCTGCAGCAAGAACAGCGGCGGCAAAACTTTCGGATGCGATAGAAGAAAATGGTGAGATTCTTATATTTTCGCTGGATTCTTCTTCGGAATCGCTGCAGACAAGGGTAACAGGGTTTCGAAAAGAGATAGCACAGCATTACCAAGAAGAAAATGCAGATAATGTGTATCACATGAATGAATTAGAAAAAACCAAACAGGAAATGGCTGCAAAGCAGTGGCAGGAAGAAAATCCTTTGTCAGAAGCTGACATTGATTCTTCGCATCCGGAGTTTGCGGCGAGGGTTGAGGCGATCGATGACAAGAGTGTGATAAAATACATCTTGGAGCAGCATCCGCAGGCGAAAGGAATCTTTGCGACTTCTGCCGAGACAACCAAGCTGATTTTAGAGGTACTTGAGCAAGAAGATGCCAGTGAAGCGATGAAAGCACTTAAAGTAGTAGGATTTGACGCGAGTCAGAAAGAACTCTCCATGTTGGAAAATGAACAGGTGGTCGGAGTGATTATCCAGAATCCATATGCGATGGGATACGCAACAGTAGTGGCAGCTGCCAGGGCGATTCTGGTGATGGGAAACGAAGCAGTGATCGACAGCGGATATACGTGGGTCACGAAAGATAATATGGAAAAAAAGACAATACAGAAGATGCTGTATTAGAGAGTGAGATTATGAGGGAGTAGTATGGAGCAGTTAAGAGAATTACTAAAGTCGTGCATAAATGAGGAGCTTATAAACGCAGTCTTAAGTAATCCAAAAGACAAAGAGGGAATACAAAAGGTAAAGGTGCGCCCGGTTCTTATGAAGGGCGAAATGGTGTTCCAGTGTGAGGAATTCCGGAATAATCAGGCATTTCATGTGAACTGTAAAGAAGATAAGATATGTGAAAGTCTGATGGAATATATGACAAGGATGCGTCAGATGCAGATTGAAACAAAGCGCCATACGGCGCTTGTTCTGGTTAGTAAAAAAGGAAAAGTGACAATAAAAAAGAAAACGCAGAAAAATCGTGAAAAAACGGCAGACCTATCACATAATCGAAAAAAGCAGTATATTCTGGAAGAGGGAATTGTGGTTTCATTTTTGCAGGATTTGGGGGTTATGACCGAGGAAGGAAAGATTGTCAGAACAAAATTTGACAAATTTCGTCAGATTAATCGTTTCCTCGAATTTATAGAAGATATTCTGCCACAATTAAAAAAAGAAAAAGAGATTACGATTCTTGACTTTGGCTGCGGAAAGTCGTATCTTACATTTGCAATGTATTATTATCTGCATGAATTGAAAGGGTACGATATTCGAATTATCGGATTGGACTTGAAAAAAGATGTGATCCAGTATTGTAATGGGCTGGCGGGAAAATATGGATATAAAAAGATTCAGTTTTTGGAAGGCGATATTGCAGAGTATGAAGGCGTCAGTAAGGTTGATATGGTTGTGACATTACATGCGTGTGATACGGCGACGGATTATGCGCTGGCAAAGGCGGTGGGATGGAAGGCAGATGTGATTCTTTCGGTTCCGTGCTGTCAGCATGAGCTCAATGGACAGATGGAGAATGACATCTTGCTGCCGATCATGAAGTATGGCCTTTTGAAAGAGCGTATGGCTGCGCTTGTGACGGACGGATTGCGGGCACAGTATTTGGAGCAGGAAGGATATGACGTGCAGGTCTTGGAATTTATTGATATGGAGCATACGCCGAAGAATATTTTGATCCGTGCAGTAAGAAATGAAAAGAAGAAAAAGACGTCAGATATGACAAAGGTATGTGAGGAATTTTTGCATGTGCAGCCAACGATAGGGCGCCTTCTGACAGAATATAAGGAAGATGTCAGGGAAACATAAAGAGGGGTAGGCAGATGAAAAAGAGAGTAATCAGAATCAGTATACTTATGGTGATTTTTATTACGGCGGTAGTAGTATTTAGTTTTCTTACCAATAAAGGATATGCGGCAAATATGACTGCAGATATAGGATCTGCGACATTGCCGCGTATTTCATTTGTGATGGAAGGCTATGAGGTCAATCCACTTGCCGGATATAAAAAGGAGATGGAGATAGCAACCATGCGTGACACGATAACACCGGTTCACAATGGTTTTCTGGAAGTGGTGGTGGATGCTTTCGGACAGAAAATAGAATCTCTTTCTTATGAGGCGTTTACATTAGACGGACAGAAATTACTTGTCAAAGGAAAAGAAGAGGATATCAAACAGGGAGCGAAAATAGATGTATCCAAAGCATTGGAAGAAAACAAAGAAGCTGCTTTGAAAATTTCTCTGCAGACAGAAGAAGCCGGAAAGATCTCCTATTATACGAGGATTGCACAGGGGAATGAGGTTCAGGCAAAAGAAAGTGTGGAGTTTGCCAGAGACTTTCATGAGAAAGCGCTGGCTAAATCAGATGAATGCAAGATGCTGCTCAAAGCAGAGTCGAACCGTACATCGGAGTTCTCTACGCTTGAGCATATCACGAAGAATTCTGGTTTGGAGTATGTGCAGTGGGCAGACCTGGAACCGAAGGTAAAAGGTGAGATTACATACAATATTCAGGAAAGCAACGAAAATTATCATTGTATTGTGATGTGTTATCAGGTAGTGTGCAAGATGCAGGAAGAGGAAGAGCTATATAATGTAAAAGAATTTTTCCGAGTGCAGCATGTAAAAGAAGAGGTGGAGCTTGCAGATTATGACAGAGTGATGAATCAGGTATTTGACAATAACAGTCAGGCGCTGGATCATGAGGGGATTAATCTGGGACTTGCGCCGGAGCAGATAGAATACTTGGCGAATGAGAAAGGAACCATTGTTTCTTTCGTACAAGAAAGGGAAGTGTGGAGTTACAATAAGGAAACGAATATATTTTCCCGCATTTTCAGTTTTGCCGATGCCGAGGGGAATGATATCCGCAATCGCTATGACCAACACGCGGTACAGTTGATTTCCATGAGCGAGGATGGAAGTGTGACATTCGCTGTCATCGGATATATGAATCGGGGAAGGAACGAAGGATTGGTAGGCGTTGCAATCTATCGTTATGATGTGGATAGGAAGTTTATCAAAGAAGAAGCCTTTATCCCAAGCAGCAAATCATATGCATTTACGAAGGATAGCCTTGGGAAGCTTATGTATTATAGTGATAAGCAAAACAACTTGTATATGATGCTTTATGGAAGCCTTTATGAGATTCAGCTGGAGAATGGAGAGAAAAGGATCATTGTAGAGAAGATGGAGGATGGACAATATATGGCATCCGAGGATGGGCATTTTTTTGCATACCAGAAAGATGGCGGTCTTTATGATGCAACAAAGATCGCGGTACTTAATCTGAGGAATGGCAAGGAATATGTTGTGGAAGCGGAAGAAGGTACATATATTCGGCCGCTTGGGTTCATTTTTAATGATCTTATCTGCGGTTACGCGAAAGCAGAAGAACAGGGAAAAAATGTATCGGGAGAAGCCGTATATCCGATGCATCAGGTGAATATTTTAAATACAAAGGGAAAGCCTGTAAAAATATATTATCCTCAAAACGGATATGTACTGGACATATCGATAGAAGGCAATCAGGTGATACTCAATCGGGTAAAAAAGGAAGGAGACATCTATACCGATATCGAACCGGAATATATCACGAATAATGAGGAGAAAGAACTGGGAAAGATTGGACTAGGCTCGTACGCAACAGCAGGAAAAGGAAAGCAGATGCGTTTGCAGTACAAAGATTATGTAAATAATAAGAACCCGAAGTTTTTGAATTTAAAATCTGCGTTGTTCGAAGAACCGATACAGATTACATTTGATATGAAACCCGAGAAAGACAGATGTTATGTATACAAAGCCGGAGAGCTAAGAGGAATCTATGGGAAAGCCGGAGAGGCGATCATAGCCGCAGACGGGATATCAGGTGTTGTAGTTTCATCCGGACAGGCGTATGTGTGGGAGAGAGGAAATCGTGCGCTGCGTTATGAGATTAAGGGTGCAGAAAAATTTGGTGTTGCAAAAGGAGAAAGTACACTGACAGCCTGCGTGCAAAAAATGATGGATATGGCGGGAGCCAGTGTCGATGTAAGCGAAGAGAGAGCATCCGGGAAATCAGTGCTGGAGATTATTGATACGTATTCGGGTGGAGAGGCGGTCGATCTGACCGGATGTGAGATAGAGCAGATTCTTTATATCATAGGACGAGGGACACCAGTGATTGCATTTACCGATCATGAGAATGCGATATTGCTCGTCGGCTATGATCAAGGGTATGTAACCTACGTGAATCCGGCAGATGAAAGTAAGAAGACGGTCTTTTGGGATAGAGTAAAGGAGATGTGTGCAGACGGAGGGAAGGTTATGGTCGGATATGTAAGATAAGTTCATGTAAGATAAGTTCTGTAAAAAAGGATGGTGTAAAACAGACAGAGTATGATATAATATACTGGTATGGTAAAATTATCGAAGAGGAGTGAGCAGAATGGAATTCACAACAGTGAAAGAACTTTATAGAAATAAAGATGCATATTTAGATAAAAAAATCACTATCGGAGGCTGGGTGAGAAGTATTCGTGATTCCAAAACATTTGGATTTATCGTAGTGAATGACGGTTCTTTTTTCGAGGCGCTTCAGGTAGTGTATCACGATACTATGGAGAATTTTGCAGAGGTTTCTAAGCTAAATGTAGGAGCAGCGATTATTGTGACTGGTACGCTTGTGGCAACTCCGCAGGCAAAACAGCCATTTGAGATCCAGGCAGATGAGATCGTGATCGAAGGAGCGTCTGCGCCGGAATATCCGCTTCAGAAAAAGCGTCATAGCTTCGAATATTTAAGAACGATTGCACATCTGCGTCCGAGAACGAATACATTTCAGGCAGTATTCCGCGTACGTTCTCTTTGTGCATATGCGATTCACAAGTTCTTCCAGGAGAGAGGATTCGTGTATGTGCATACGCCATTGATTACAGGAAGTGACTGTGAAGGTGCAGGAGAAATGTTCCGTGTAACGACGCTTGATATGGAAAATTTGCCAAAGAACGACGATGGCAGTGTGGATTATACAAAAGATTTCTTTAATAAAGAGACAAGTCTTACGGTAAGCGGCCAGCTTAACGGAGAGACATACGCGCAGGCATTCCGTAATATTTATACATTTGGTCCGACTTTCCGTGCAGAGAATTCCAATACAACAAGACACGCGGCAGAGTTCTGGATGATTGAGCCGGAAATCGCGTTTGCAGATTTGGAAGACAATATGATTCTGGCGGAAAGTATGTTGAAATATGTGATTCGCTATGTGATGGAGCATGCGCCGGAAGAGATGAACTTCTTTAATTCTTTTGTGGACAAAGGATTGATAGAAAGACTGAATAATGTCGTGAATTCGGATTTTGCAAAGGTAACTTATACGGAGGCAATCGATATTCTTTCAAAGAATAATGACAAATTTGATTATAAAGTGACATGGGGTTGTGATCTGCAGACGGAACATGAGCGTTATCTGACTGAGGAGATATTCAAACGTCCGGTATTTGTAACCGATTATCCAAAGGATATCAAAGCATTTTATATGAAGATGAATGAGGATAATAAAACGGTGGCGGCAGTGGATTGCCTGGTTCCTGGAATTGGTGAGATTATCGGCGGAAGTCAGAGGGAAGATGATTACGAAAAGCTTCTGAAACGTATGAACGAGATGGAATTGAACCCAGATGATTACGAATTTTATCTGGACCTTCGTAAATATGGTTCTACAAGACATGCAGGTTTTGGCTTGGGATTTGAAAGATGTGTGATGTATCTTACAGGTATGTCCAATATTCGTGACGTAATTCCATTCCCAAGAACAGTGAATAACTGCGAGTTATAAAAATGGTACGGCGTCAGGGAACAAGGGAACTCTGACGCCTTTTGTTATTTTATAAGGAGGGTGAGTATGCAGCATATTTTGGTAGTGGATGATGAAAAGGAAATTGCAGATGTTATAGAACTGTATCTGCAGAATGATCAGTATAAGGTGTTTACATTTTATACAGGAAAAGAGGCCTTGAATTGTATTGAAAATGTAAGGATTGACCTGGCGATTTTGGATGTCATGCTGCCGGATGTGGACGGGTTTGATATTCTGAAAAAGATTCGCGAGAAATATACGTTTCCGGTACTGATGCTGACTGCGAAGGCGGAATACATGGATAAGATTACCGGATTGACGCTGGGAGCAGACGATTATATTCCAAAACCGTTCAATCCATTGGAGTTAGTGGCGCGTGTAAAGGCACAGCTTCGCCGTTACACGCAGTATAATGAAGGTACAAAACAGATGGGGGATATCATAGACTTTGCCGGTTTAGTTCTGGATCGTAATTCCCACGAGTGTACATATAATGAAAAGCCGCTGACGCTGACACCTACGGAATTCGATATTTTGTGGTTGTTATGTGAGAATCGTGGAAAGGTCATAAGCTCAGAGGAATTATTTGAAAAAGTATGGCATGAGCAATATTATAAGAACAGTAATAATACAGTGATGGTCCATATCCGGCATCTGCGGGAGAAGATGAGTGGACCAACTGGGAAATCAGATTTTATTAAGACCGTTTGGGGAGTAGGGTATAAGGTTGAAGAATAATTATCGTAAATTAAAATTAAGTATCCTTTTGCAGACAGTGTTTGTTACGGCGCTTACCGTTCTTGCCGGAGGACTTCTGATGGAATATGTCGTTGATGGGACTTACAACGATCGTTTTACAAGGATGTTTGTAAATTTTATTATGAAATTCAATGTGGAAGAGCAGACAGCAATACGCTGGTACTGGAGACTGATTGGCGGAAATAAGCAGTTTTTTGTAGTAGTAGGTTTTCTTTTGTTGTTTGCTTTGTTTTTTTATGTGGCGCTCTCGAGAATGACAAAGTACCTGACACAAGTAGAAGATGGTATTGAGAATATTATCTCGGATTCGGAACATCCGGTATATCTGATCACGGAGCTAAAACCGATCGAGGAGAGGCTAAATGAGATTAAAATGACATTGAAAAGACAGGAATTAGAAGCCGTTGAAGGTGAAAAGAAGAAAAATGATCTGGTTGTATTTCTGGCACATGATCTGAAAACACCGCTGACCTCTATTGTGGCGTATTTAAGTATGTTGGATTCCAGGCCGGATATGCCGGAAGAAGAACGGATGAAATATATAAAGATTTCGTTGGAAAAATCGTTGCGGCTGGGAGAGCTGATCAGTGAGTTTTTTGAAATTACCAGATTCAATCTTCAGGATATTGTGTTGGAGCCTTCGGGATTTGATTTGTCCATGATGCTGGAACAGCTGGCAGACGAAGCATATGGTGTGTGTCAGGAAAAAGGTCTTGTGTGTACGGTGGAGACGCAGGAAAACTTAAATGTGGAAGGGGATATAGATAAGCTTGCCAGAGTGTTTGACAATCTTTTGCGAAATGCAATTTCATATTGTCCGGCGCATTCGAAAATCGAAATTCAGGCAAGAGAAAATGCAAATGGTATTGAAATTGTTTTTGCGAATGAAGGAGACAAGATACCGGAAAATGAGCTTAAAACAATTTTTGAAAAATTTTACCGGGTAGATAATTCCAGGTCAAGCGTTACCGGAGGAGCTGGGCTTGGACTTGCGATTTCAAAGGAAATCGTGGAGCTTCACGGAGGAAAAATCAGTGCCAGAAGTGATGATGAGAAAACGGAATTCATTGTCTGGCTTCCGATGAAACAGACAGGGGGAGAGGAGAAGAAGGATGAAGTTTATTCACATGGCAGACGTGCATTTAGGAGCAGAACCAGAAGCAGGAAGAGCGTACAGCGAACAAAGAAAACAAGAGATATGGGATAGCTTTGCGGCAGTATTGAAGGTATGTGAAAAGGAGCGGATTGATTTCCTGTTGATTGCAGGCGATTTGTTTCACAGACAACCGTTGATTCGGGAATTAAAGGAAGTAAACTATCTGTTTTCGAAGCTTACAGTTACAAAGGTTGTGTTTATTGCAGGGAATCATGATTATGTGAAACCGGAAGGATATTATAAGACATTTGTCTGGGCGGACAATGTCTATCCGCTTTTGAATGATAAGATAACTTGTGCCAGATTTCCCAAAGAAAATGTCGGAGTCTATGGTCTGAGTTATCATCAAAAGGAGATCCGGGAGAATATATATGCGGGACAATATGCGCCGGGACAGTTTCCGTATGAGATTTTGCTTGTGCATGGAGGGGATGAAACACATGCGCCGTTTAAGAAAAGTGAGCTTATGGATCTGGGCTACAATTATATTGCATTGGGGCATATCCATAAGCCTTGGATATTGGTAGAAAACTTTGCGGCCTATGCAGGAGCATTGGAGCCGATTGATAGAAATGACGTGGGCAAACATGGATTTATAAAAGGTGAGATGACGCCAAAAGGAACCATGGTCCAATTCGTTCCATTTGCAAAACGTGAATATGTTCATATGGAAATTGCAATAGATAAAGATACGACGAATATGAGGCTTCGGGAGCAGATTCGCAAAAAGATTGAAGAGTATGGTGTACATAATCTTTATAAACTAATTTTGAGAGGACACCATGATCCTGATATTATATTTGAGAAAGCAGGGCTCGATCAATATGGAAATATTCTGGAGATTGTAGATGATACTAATCCGGCGTATGATTTTGAAAAATTGGAAGAAAAAAATCAAAAAAATCTGCTGGGGAAATATATTGCCTGCATGAAAGGCGCAAAAGAGGGAAGCAAGGAATATCAGGCGTTGTATGAGGGAGTGCATGCCTTGTTGGAGACAAAAAGGGGTTTTTAGATGAAGTTTGAACGACTTGTACTGAAGAATTTTGGAAAATTCCAGGATAAAGAGATCGTGTTAAAAGATGGAATTAATATATGCTATGGAGGCAATGAATCTGGAAAATCTACGATACATACCTTTATTGAAAGCATGATATTTGGAATGGAAAGAAAACGAGGAAGAGCGTCGGCTATGGACGATTTTTCCAGATACGAACCGTGGGAAAATAAAAATTATTATGCGGGCAGCCTGGAATTCGAGTCTGGAGGAAAACATTTTCTGTTGACGCGAAACTTTGACAAATATACAAAAGATGCAAAACTAATTTGCAAGGATGACGGGGAAGAATTAGGGATTCCGAATGGAGATTTACAGGAAATTTTAGATGGAATGGAAAAATCCATATATGAGAATACGATTTCACTGGCGCAGCTGGGGACAAAGATTTCAGATGAATTGATTACAGAACTTACGAACTATGCTGCCAATTATTATGCTGCCGGCGATCAGGAGATCCGTTTGGAAGCAGCGTTGGAATATCTCAAAGGAAGAAAGAAGGAAACACAAAAACGCCAGATAAGGGAAAGAGAAGAAAAGCAAGCAGAAAGAGAGCGCCTTGAGATGGAAGCTTCGTATGTTTGGCGGGATATTCACAGAATAGAAACGGAACTGGATGAAGTTCAAGGAACGTTAGAGGCTTATGAGACAAAGGAGTTTGAAAAGGAGAGTGCAAAGGCATATTACCGGCAGGAGGATTTGGATGAAACGGCGGAGGAATCAAAATGGCGCGTGCATCCGGTGGAGTTAGCAGGGATGTTTTCGGCAGTCGTATTATGCTTTTTGATTCTGCAGCGGCCGTGGAGCTTTTTGTCTGCAATCGTTGTTGTTCTGGCATCGGGATTATATATTTGGAATCGGGTCAAAGACGGGAAACGAAAGCAGAGTCCGGAGGAAGTCCTGGAAGGAACGGAAGAACTTTCCAAGGAAAAGTTGGTGTGGAAAAAAGAACACCTCAAAGGGATGCTTCGGGAGAAACAGATTCAATATGAGAATCTGAGGGAGAAAGAGGAAGAATTGGATGAAACGAGTGATGAGTTCAAAGCGGCAGAACGAAGATGTGAAGTACTTGAGCTGGCATCCCAAAAATTGTCTGAGCTAGCCCAGGAGATTCAGAAGGAAGCAGGAGGAAAGTTTAACAAACGGCTAAGCGATATCTTCTCTCAGATAACGAAAGGGGCTTATGACAGAATTGCGATAGGGAAAGGAAGGGATGTAAAACTTTTCTGCAAAGACCGGATTGCAGATCTTAGGCAAGTCAGCAAAGGAACGATAGAACAGGTTTATTTTGCGCTGCGCATGACGGCGATAGAAATGCTGTGTGAGGAAGAGTTTCCGGTGATTTTGGACGAGACATTTGCTTTTTATGATCAGGAGCGACTGGAAACAACGCTTCGCTGGCTGTATAAGAATAAAAAACAAGTGCTGATTTTCACGTGTCAGACGCGGGAAATAGAAGCGCTGGAATATATGGGAATTCCAACATCCGTGATAGAATTATAGGAGATGCCTGGGGCATCTCCTATCACTTTTCCTGGATATTTATTATTCGATTTCTTCTCCGTTTTTAAAACGTTCCACAATATCCTGAATACGGCTGCTAGGATCGAGAATATCACTCAAAGAACCGTCGTGATTTAAAGTATCAATGACTAATGCAACATATTTGCTAAGATCACAGTTTACATAATATGGTCTGCTCAGTAATTCAGGGGTCTGATAAATCAAGTTCGTAGTAAGGATACCGTGTAATAAGCCTTCTTCATAAGCTTGATCAAATTTGTCGAGGCCGTTGGTGAAAAGACCGAATGTGGCAGCGGCAAAGATACGGTTAGCTTTACGTTCCTTTAACTGCTTTGCAACATCCAGAATACTGTCGCCGGACGAAATCATATCATCAATAATAATCACATCTTTCCCTTCAACGGAAGAGCCTAAGAATTCATGGGCCACAATTGGGTTACGGCCATTTACGATACGTGTATAATCACGGCGTTTATAAAACATACCCATATCAATACCAAGTACATTGGCAAGATAGACGGCGCGGCCGGTAGCACCTTCATCCGGGCTGATTGCCATGAAATGTTCGCTGTCAAGTTTAAGATCCGGGACAAATTGAAGAAGTCCTTTGATAAATTGGTAGGCCGGAGTTACGGTTTCAAATCCACTCAATGGGATCGCATTTTGTACACGGGGATCGTGTGCATCGAAAGTAATGATGTTGTCAACACCCATAGCAACGAGTTCCTGAAGTGCAAGGGCACAATCTAAGGACTCACGGCTGCTTCTTTTGTGCTGTCTGCTTTCATATAAAAACGGCATAATTACATTGATACGCCTTGCTTTTCCGCCAATAGAAGCAATAATTCGTTTTAAGTTCTGGAAATGATCGTCCGGAGACATATGGTTTGTCTTGCCGGAAAGTGAATAGGTCAAGCTGTAGTTGAGCACGTCTACCATGATATACAAATCTTTTCCGCGGACGGATTCTCCGATGATCCCCTTGGCTTCACCGGAGCCAAAACGAGGAACTTTCGCCTCAATAATATAATTATCTTTCTGATAGCCATTGAAAAGAATATCATTTTTGTATTTATGTACGCTTTCCTCACGCCATTGTACCAGATAATCATTTACTCTGTTACCCATTTCCTCGCAGCCGGCAACCGGAATAATTCCAAGTGAGCCAACAGGAATGTTTTTTAAAATTCGTTCATTACGGTGTATCATTCGTTTTCCTCCCTGTTCATCAATCGTTTTTGAATGCGAATATCATCGCCGGTGAATTTTAACATTGTATAATTGCTTGTAATCCTTGAGAAAGTTCTCTCAGAATATAGCTCTACTAAAGAGTCCAAAGATAAATTCGTGGAAATAATCGTGGACTTTTTGCGAAGCAACCTCTCATTCAGACATAAAAATAATTGGGAAGAAGTAAATGCATTTGGTAATTCAGTTCCCAAGTCATCAATAATCAAAAGGTTACAGTCAAAAATATGTTCGTTCATCATCTGAGCATCGGTATCTTTTCCAAAACGGCTTTTTGCAAAAATATCAAAAAGCTCATAGGCAGAAAAATAGATGACAGAATAGGAACGATCCATTAACTCTGCAGCGATACAGTGTGAAAGGAATGTCTTACCAACTCCCGTATTTCCGTAGAAGAACAGATTCCCAAAATCTTGTGTAAACCGGCTGATAAAATCTTTGCACACATGAACATTGTAGTGAATCGTTTCCAGTGCAGACTTACCAGTCTTGGGATCTATATGACTGTCAGAGTAATATTCATATGAAAAATTAGAGAAGTTCTCTTTTTTGAGAATCTCCTTTAAATTAGATTGTGTATAGAGTAAATCAATCGCATATCGCCTGAAACAGTGGCATTTTTGGGCTCCAATATAGCCGGTATCCTTGCAATCCTTGCAGTCGTACTGGATTTCCAGATAATCGGAAGGATAGCCGTGCTCGGTTAAAAGCCCTTCTTTTTTCAGCGACATATTGCGAATATCTGTTTTCAAAGAAGCAAGCGCCATAGAATCGCCGAGAAGAAGCTGCTTTGCTTTTCCTACGCTAAGATGGGATATCATATCGTCAATCTCTTTGATTTCCGGAATTTTTTGATAAATCTCTTCAAAGCGGCGAAGCTGGATATTCTGATGATATAATTGCTTTTGTTCATAGATGCGCATGATAATATCATACTGAGAATTATTAAGTGCCACAAGAATACTCCTTTGCCCAGATCGTTAGTTGCTGTTCAGTAATTGTTTTTCCAGAGAATCCATATCGTAAGAACGTCCCTGGAAATTATTGAATTTTGTTGAAGTTACAGTTTTGGCTGTACGCCGCATCGGTTTTGTGTCTTTTTGAAAACCGGCGTCTGCTTTTCCGATATCAGATACACGGTGTACGCCTGCATTTTTCCAGTTGATCAAAATCTTATCCGTATATTCGAAACTTGGCTGATGTATGTTCGTGATAGTGCGGTTACATGCTTCCGTGATAATATCGAGCGAAAATCCGTAATCCTCTGTCCATCTGCGTATGTAGTCAAGTTCTGCAAGTGCAGGTCCTCTGCCTTTGATTCCAAAAGTATTCATGATCGTGTAGCAGTTTTTGTTATAATGACTCGCATGTGTTCTTGCAGCCTCTACAGTGCTGATGTGTTCATCTGCCCAGGCAAGTCCTACTTTTTGGATATAATGGATACTCTTATGTCCATTATCCACGCAGTATTCAATAAGATATTCGATTAAATCCACAGAAAAACTAAGCTCTTCATAAAAATAAGAGATGATATCCACATCCGTCTTGGTCAACACCTTGCCAAGATACTGTTCTGCTACAAACAGGAGCTGTTTTAGCTCTTTTTTGGATGTCGAAGAAGCCGGAGGTTTTTTCGGAGACTCTTTTGGCATTGGTTTTGGAGCAGCCGGTTTCACGGCTGATTCTCTGCGGGCAAAAGAAGAGGAGGTGCCAAGCTCGATGACAGACACTTTTCCGGTCTCATCATAACCCAGAGTAAGAAGTTCTTGCTTTTCCCAGTATTTTAGTGCACGAAGCACATCATTTTCAGTATAGTCCAGACAATCAGCAAGCATAGAGATGCTTAAAGCGCAATCCGGATTATTCAGATGACGCAAAAGTAAAAGGTATACTTTTACATATTCACCGTTTGCCTTAGGCATATACTGATCAATGAATTCATTCTCTATCGTAGTATCGTTATTACAACGTCGGTTCATAAGCGTAAGAGTCCGCATAGTTCTAGCCCGTCCTTTTCCAAAAATCTGATAGTAATGCATATTATAGCATTTAATAAAAAGACGTCAAAGAACTTTTTGCCTCAAAAAACAGGTTTTTCGTGGATAACTTTCTGTGGAAAATGTGGATAACTATTATTTTAGGAGAGATTCTCCAATATTTACAACATTTCCAGCACCCATGGTTATCAACAAGTCATCTTTTTTCACGTGTTTCAGAAGGAAATTTTCAATTTCTTCAAAAGAAGGAAGATAATATGCGTCAGCCCCCATGTTCTTTATATCTTCGGCAAGCTGTGCGGAAGACATGCCAAGCGTATCTGTCTCCCTTGCGGCATAAATGTCTGCCAAAACGACATGGTCTGCATGAGCCAGCGCGGAGACGAACTCCTTGTAAAGCGTCTTTGTGCGCGTGTAAGTATGTGGCTGGAAGACGCACCAAAGCTCTTTGTGCGGATAATATTTCGCTGCCTGCAGCGTCGCAAGGATCTCTGTCGGATGATGAGCATAATCATCTACAATCGTAAAGCCATTGCAGGTTCCTTTGTATTCAAAGCGGCGGTGAGTTCCTTTAAAAGAAGCAAGCCCTTTTTGAATGACTTCCAAGGACAGACCAAGGAGTTCGGAAGCTGCGATGACGGAGAGCGCATTATATACATTGTGTTCGCCGGTTACGGACAATTGGAAACGACCGCATTCTGTTCCGTGTTTTACGAGAATGAAAGAAACATTTCCTTTTTCATCATAACTTAAGTCTTTCGCATAATAATCGCAGTCGGCCTGATGCCCGAAGGAAATGATCTGGCAGGAAAGGTCCTGTGTCAGTTCTTTATAATTTTCAATATCGCCGTTGATGATCAATGCGCCATTTTTAGGAAGCAGTTTCGCAAACCGATAAAAAGAGTTGCGGATATCATGGATATCTTTAAAAAAGTCGAGATGATCTTCTTCAATATTTAAGATAATCCCGATGCGTGGGAAAAATTCAAGGAAACTATTCGTGTATTCACATGCTTCTGTCACAAAAATATCGGATTTGCCAACGCGGATATTGCCGCCGATCGCTTCGAGGATACCGCCCACAGAGATCGTAGGATCTGTCTCTCCTGCGAGTAAAATGTGGGTCATCATAGAAGTTGCGGTTGTTTTTCCGTGCGTACCGGAAATTGCAATCGGATTTTTATAATTATGCATCAGCTGACCTAAAAGCTGAGCTCTTGTCAGCATGGGAATCTTTTTTTCTTTGGCTGCACGCCATTCTTCGTTGTCCTCATGGATTGCAGCGGTATATACTACTAAATCAACAGTATCTGTAATGTTAGAACTCTTTTGTCCATAATAAATGAGTGCGCCATGGTCTTTCAGATAGTCTGTCAAAGGGGATGACTCTCTGTCAGAACCAGATACTTTAAAGCCTTTTTCCAGTAAAATCTCAGCAAGTCCGCTCATACTAATCCCGCCGATTCCGATAAAATGAATATGGATCGGCTGTTCAAAATTGATGTGATACATGTTCATACGCTCCTAATTATTTTTGATATTTTGTCATATATTTTATCTTTCTATTATATTATAAACATATATGGATAAAAAACCAAGCATATTATTTTTGGTATAAATCAATAAAAAAAGGAAAAAAATTCTATATCTTTTGTAAAATGTGTTCACGTTAGTTCAAAAACGTGATATAATATAGAAACGAGATTACTCAGAAGGGGTGAGGAAATGATCAAAAAAGAAATGATTGCAATGCTTTTAGCAGGAGGACAAGGCAGCAGACTTGGCGTGTTGACAGCAAAAGTAGCGAAACCGGCAGTTGCATTTGGGGGGAAATACAGAATTATTGACTTTCCACTTAGTAACTGTATCAATTCAGGAATTGATACAGTGGGGGTTTTGACACAGTATCAGCCATTACGGCTGAATACGCATATAGGAATTGGGATACCATGGGATCTTGACCGTAATATCGGAGGAGTTTCGATTCTTCCGCCGTATGAAAAAAGTACAAACAGTGAGTGGTATACCGGAACAGCAAATGCAATTTATCAGAATCTTGAATATATGAGTACGTTCAATCCGGATTATGTGCTGATCTTATCCGGGGATCATATTTATAAGATGGATTATGAAGTGATGCTGGACTACCATAAAGAAAGCAAAGCTGATATTACAATTGCAGCCATGCCGGTTCCGATAGAGGAAGCAAGCCGGTTTGGTGTAGTGATTACAGATGGTGATGGAAAGATTACCGAATTTGAGGAAAAGCCTGAAGTACCAAGGAGCAATCTGGCATCTATGGGGATATATATTTTCAGCTGGCCGGTATTGAAAGAGGCTCTTATCAAGCTTTCCGAGCAGCCATCCTGTGATTTTGGGAAACATATCATACCATACTGTCATGAGAAGGGAAGCAGGATTTTTGCATATGAATATACGGGGTACTGGAAAGATGTAGGAACATTGAGTTCATACTGGGAAGCGAATATGGAGCTTATTGATATTATTCCGGAATTCAATCTTTACGAAGAGTTCTGGAAAATTTATACCAACAGTGATATTATTCCGCCGCAGTATATTTCTGAACAGTCCGTAATTGAACGAAGCATTATCGGAGATGGGGCGGAAGTCTACGGAGAGATTCATAATTCCGTGGTAGGTTCCGGCGTTACGATTGGAAAGGGAAGCATTGTACGCGATTCTATTATTATGAAAGATGTAACAATCGGACAAGGCTGCGTCATTGATAAGTCAATTATTGCAGAGAGTGTAGAGATTGGCGATTCCGTCACGCTTGGTATTGGTGCAGACGTGCCAAATAAGGAAAAACCGCACATTTATGCAGGGGGTCTTGTTACCATAGGAGAGAATTCCGTGATACCATCTTGTGTACAGATCGGAAAAAATACCGCGGTCAGCGGTATTACCGTGAAGGAAGACTATCCAGGAGGCGTGTTGGAAAGCGGTGAAACATTAATAAAGGCAGGTGAGCAGTGATGAGGGCAGTAGGAATTATTTTAGCAGGTGGTAACAGTAGAAAAATGCAGGAGCTCACACACAAGCGTGCTGTAGCGGCGATGCCGATTGCAGGAAGTTACCGCAGCATTGATTTTGCGCTGAGCAGTATGACGAATTCCCATATACAGAATGTGGCAGTCCTGACACAGTATAATTCCCGGTCCTTGCATGAACATCTGAATTCTTCAAAATGGTGGGATTTTGGAAGAAAGCAGGGTGGGTTGTATGTGTTTACACCGACGATTACTGTAGATAATGGAGACTGGTATCGCGGAACCGCAGATGCAATCTATCAGAATCTGGACTTTTTGAAGAGGGCTCATGAACCGTATGTAATCATCACGTCTGCAGATGCAGTGTACAAGCTGGATTATAATAAAGTTCTGGAATATCATATTGCAAAAAAAGCGGATATTACAGTTGTATGTAAAGAAATGAAAGAAGGAGAAGATGTAAGTCGGTTTGGAACGGTCCGGATGGACGACACCATGCGGATTCGCGAGTTTGAAGAGAAACCGCTTGTAGCGATGTCTTCGACGATTTCTGCCGGAATATATGTAATCAGAAGAAGACTTCTGATCGAATTGATCGAGCATTGTGCAGAAGAAGGCAGACATGATTTTGTGGCAGATATTTTGATTCGTTACAGGAATCAGAAGAAGATTTACGGATATAAAATGAAGGATTATTGGAGTAATATTGCGACTGTGGATGCGTATTACCAGACGAATATGGACTTCTTAAAACCGGAGGTTCGTAATTATTTCTTTAAACAACATCCGGATGTCTATTCGAAAGTCAGTGATTTGCCGCCGGCAAAATATAACCCGGGAGCTGTTGTAAAGAACAGCCTAATTGCCAGCGGATGTATTATAAATGGAACCGTAGAGAATTCTGTTCTGTTTAAGAAGACATTTGTTGGAAATAATTGTGTGATTAAAAACTCTATTATCTTAAATGACGTTTACATCGGGGATAATACGTATATTGAGAATTGTATTGTCGAAAGCCGTGATACGATACGTGCGAATACTCGTCACGTTGGGGAAAATGATATTAAGATCGTCATAGAAAAAAATGAGAGGTACGCCATTTAGGCATAAAAACCCAATGGAAAGAGGAGAAAGGGGCGAAGACAAGTATGCAGATTACAGATGTACGCGTGCGCAAAGTTGCTAAAGAAGGAAAGCTAAAAGCAGTCGTATCCATTACAATGGATGAAGAGTTTGTGGTTCATGACATTAAAGTCATCGAAGGCGAAAAAGGACTTTTCATTGCGATGCCTAGCAAAAAGACAGCGGATGGGGAATACAGAGATATTGCACATCCGATCAATTCCGAAACAAGAGAGCGGATCCAGAGCATTATTCTGGAACGATACGAAGTAGCATTGCAAGAACAAGACGCAGAGGAATAACGAGTACAAAAGAGGTCAGGACATAATGTCCTGACCTTTTGTCAGAAGGAGAGTGTATTTTAGTCCGGGTGTTTTACAAAAGCGGGTGTGATGGAAAAATGCAGCTTTTTATTGGTCTTTGGATGTGCAAAGTCGAGCTGACAGGCACAGAGTGCAAGCTGCTGGTAAAGTCCGGAATGTGAAGCGGCGGGATTGTATTTGGTATCACCTTGAATCGGACAGCCGGCATGCGCCATCTGGACGCGAATCTGGTGATGTCTGCCGGTTTCCAGGCGGATATTTACAAGACAGCTGTCTTTTGACGCTTCGGCTACAGTATAATGGAGAATGGCCTGTTTGGCGCCTGGGGTGGCAGGGGTGCATACGCTGGATGAATTAGTCTTGGAGTCCTTGACCAGATAGTCAACCAATGTGCCCTGAGGCTTTGCAGGTCTGCCGGACAATAAGGCCATATAATGTTTGCCGAATCCAAAAGAGGTAAGCTGTTTTGTCAAAGCGGCAGCTGCCGGCTTTGTTTTTGCAAATACCAAGATGCCTTCTACCGGCTGGTCCAGACGATGAATAACCGCAAGATAAGGCGGCTTTTTCTTTGGGCCTGTCTTGTATATATGGTTTTTCAGGATACTGACCATATCAGGGATGCCTGTGCGGGCGGTCTGGACAGCCAGTTTTGCGGGTTTATAGCACACAATAATATCATTGTCTTCGTATAAAATATCCGGTTTCATAAACAACTCCTTGGATTTGAAAATTTTCTTGACGTTTGCGGGGGTATCAGGTACACTGAACAAAGAATAAGAGGGAGTAGCTTCCATTGAGAAAATCAGTGTAATGCGAAATCGTCATCACGATTATTTAAACATAATCCGGTTCGCATTGTCAATTAGCGAGACTTTTATTGCCGTATTGTTAGTAACAGTTCAGCCATGCACAAAGTCACAAAAATCTAAATTCAAACTTGTTTGAAAACGAAGATTTTTTGTGTACTTTGTATATGGCGCTCTGCCATAAGCGAGGATTTAGCCACGTATGTGGCGAAATAGGCTGCAAAGCAGCTAATCCGAGCTGTTATGGCTGAACTGTTACTAAAATATATATAACTAAAGGAGACAAACGTGAAAAAGAAACTGATAACTGGGATCGCTATAGCAGCAGCGTTGGCTGCTATTGGCGGCGGAATTTTTTATAAAAACACAAGATTTGAACTCGAAATCAATTCTCAGGAAATCGTACGCGACGAATTTCTGTATGTGATGAACCAACAGGTATATCCTGTGACACAAGAGCTTACCCAGAAAAACAACGTGTCAGTAAATTCTGATTTCTGGACAAAAGCGATAAATGGCGAAATTCCATATGAGAAGCTTGCCGATGATACAATCGAGCAGTTAAAATATAACCGGACTGTCTATGAGATCGCAAAAGAACAGGGGCTGGTAGATGAAATCGACTATGCACATATGCTAGAACGTAAGGAAGCGGAGAACAAGGATCGGGCGGAAAAAATTGCCAATGGCGAAGCTGTGTATGGTTTATCTGAATTTACAACGGAGCTCTATATGGAATATGAGATGGATTCTTTCCAGAAAAAATATTGTGAGAACCTCCAAAACGAGGGAATGAGCATTTCCGATGAAGAACGCCAGGCATACTATGAAGAAAATAAAGATGCTTTATTTGTGAAAGATGATGATATTACTCTTGATTACGTGAAAATCGATTCTATGGCCGAGGGACTTGCGGAAACGCAGATGAGTACATTTAAGAATGCATTGACGGATATTTATAAACAAATAGATGCTGACCATTCCTTGAAAGGTCTTATTGAAGGAAATGACGCTCTGGCGCCATATTTTGCACATGAAGAAATCTTGTCTTCAGACATGTCAGCAAAATCACGGGCAATCGGGGATGTTATAGCCCACGGATATGAGCTTGGGATCGGAGAGAGCACCCCGGTAATTGATGAGGAAGGCGTACTATACTTGATTCAGTGCACCGCCAAAAAAGAATATGATTATATTCCTATGGAGGATGTGAAGGATAATATTGATAAAGAGTTAAGAGAACGCCACTATAATGAAATCATCGAAAAACGGGCTGCACAATCAGATTTACACTGCAGCATAGATCGGATATATTCTTTTGTGAAAAAATATATAACAAAGCGATGACTTTGTACATAGTTTAAGGGCAGCCGGTCCACACTCCGACTGCCCTTTTTCATCCTCGTTTTATTCAAGCTTCTCTTCGGAAACTATTATCCATATCCTCCATACAACTGCCGTCGCCCAGACATTTTTTGATTGCCTCATTTAACGAAAGCATTTTATCATCCAACTCTGATACCATCTGCGCACATTCCTGCAAATCACGACTTATGTATTCCGGTGCGTTTCCTTCAAATTTGTAATAAATCTTATGCTCCAGACTTGCCCAGAAATCCATCGCAATTGTCCGGATTTGAATCTCTACTTTGGTGTCTACAACACTGTCAGAAAGGAAAATCGGCACGGATACTAACATATGATAACTTTTGTAACCACTTTCCTTTGGATTCTTAATATAATCTTTGATAGATAGTACTTTTAGATCACTTTGATTGCCTATCATCTCTGCCAGACGATAAATATCCGATGTAAACGAACAGATGAGACGAACACCAGCGATGTCTTTCACATATTTTACCATGTTCTCAATGGATGTCGTATGTCCGTTCCTTTTTAGTTTCTTCACGATACTTTCCGGTGTCTTTATTCTCGTCTTAATGTGCTCGATTGGATTGTATCTGTGTACATGCTGAAATTCGTCGTTTAAAATTTCTAGTTTTGTTCCTACTTCTTTTAAAGCTGCATTATATAGGAATATCACTGTCTTCCAGCTATCTACATCTTCATAATTCCTTATTGCCGCTTCCATAAACATAAATATTCAACTCCTCCTGTATACACATTGCTTTTGCATACTTCTTAATTATATCATACGCAGAAGTAATTGTCACAAATTTCACAGGATTTTTAAGAAATTCTTATGAATATTTATTAGTTTTTTACATAAATCGACATTTTTTTTGCTATATTGGGTTACTATGTCTGCTTCTTACATTTCAAGCTTCATATCTCCTGCTTTAATCCACCCTTTTTTACGCATTGCTTCGGAAATAAGCAGTGTCACAATCGCTGGCAGGATAATCTGAATCGCAAGAATTTTTATCATGACCATCGTTGCCGGTTCGGTAGCAGTCATGGTCTGGTAAGTCATAATCTGTCCTACGAGCCCTGCGGTTCCCATACCGGAACCGGTTGCATTACTTGTCATATGCAAAAGCATTGTTCCGACTGGTCCTAATATTGCACTTGATAAAATGGCAGGAAGCCAAATAATCGGTTTTCTTACAATATTTGGTACTTGCAGCATGGAAGTTCCGATTCCCTGTGCCAGCAAGCCGCCCATTTTATTTTCACGATAGCTGGCAACCGCAAATCCTACCATGTTACAACAGCATCCGACTGTTGCTGCGCCTGCCGCAAGCCCTGAAAGATTTAAAATAATTCCAAGCGCTGCTGAACTAATCGGCAATGTCAGAATCATTCCCATCAATACGGATACAACAATTCCCATAAGGAACGGCTGCTGTTCAGTACCCCAGTTAATAATTGAACCAAGTCCTGTCATGAATGCAGAAATCGGCGGTCCAGCAATCACTCCTACCGCGGAACCCACTCCAATCGTCACGATTGGCGTTACCAAAATATCTACTTTCGTTTTTCCAGCCACCAAATGACCAGCTTCGATTCCTATGTACGCTGCAAGAAATGCACCAAGCGGCTCGCCCGGTCCTGCAAAAACCATTGCGCCACCTTCTGCCAGTACTTGCCCTGCCAAAAGTTTGCTTGCAAACGCACCAACCATACCCGCAGTCGCCGCCGATACGATCACCAAATTACTCTCTTTAAACTTACAAGCCACACCAACGCCGATACCCGCACCGGTAAGCGCCGCTGCAACCTTTCCAACCACAAAAATCAAATCTCCGTAAGTACCGCCGATAAACGTGCCAATCTGCTGGATAATCGTTCCGATAATCAGCGTCGCAAACAATCCCTGCGCCATCCCACTCAAACCATCAATAAAAAACCGGTCCAACCATTTTTTTATGCTCTCCATGATAATTCCTCTCTTTCTATTTCCCTTGAATTTACATAGCTATTTTACAACTGTCTTGTCATCTAGACGAGTTTATCACATTCTCTCCCGTTAAGCAAGCGGTAAATTACCGTCAGAGGGTTTTTAAAAACCCTCTGACGGTAATTTACGGTTTCACACAATTCAATCCCCTGTTTTTCGGGCTTTTTGGATGAAACCGGAACAAATCCATGAATTGTAGAGATTATTGCAGCAATTTACGTTTTTTCAGACAAGCGTTGTAATTACAGGCGTTTCATTTTATAATAAATAAGATTGACTAAAATTTTAAAAGGACAAAAGGAGATTCTATTTATGTTCCGTTTATGGGGAAAGATAATAAAAGATAACCGTTTATTGCGTGATACTGTAATTTGTGATGACAGTGATGATACGCGTACGCATAAAATTTTTCATGCACTGGATGAAATCTGCTATGAATTTGATTTGAGCAAGCCTATCTGGCTGGATTCTACGATTGCGGAATTTAAACGGCATGACAAGGCGCGGTTTTATCAGGATAATTTTGTAGATACGATTGACTTTGATTATCTTGAGATTCATGTGATTGAAGAATAACTGCTGCAAAATATTAACGATATATCCTATACGGCTTTTACCAAGAGGGGAGCAAGTGACAGATACTTGTCGCTTGCTCCCCTCTTATATGGCAATCTGCTTCATGCTTGCCTTTTATTGTATTGTTATAAATTATATTGTTATATCATTATGCAATATGATTTAAGACTTCTTCTGCAATATTTCTTGCATGATCGGAAATACGTTCCAGACACACGAGTGTATCTAAAAATACGATACCGGCTTCCGTCTGACACTGATTCGCTGCAAGGCGCTCGATATGCTCTGCACGCAGCGTCACCTCAAGATTATCTGCCTTCGTCTCTTCCTCGATCACCTTAAGCGCCAACTCTTTATCCTGATTCCGATAAGCCTCCAACGCATATTCATAACTCTTAGCACATACCTCCATCATAGAACGTAAATGTTCTTTTCCTATTTCCGTAAAGCTTACTTTATGCTCGATCAGATTTTCTGTAAACTCCGCAATATTCTCACAATAGTCACTGACCCGTTCCATATCGGAAGCTACCTGAAGAAGACTTGCCGCTTCTTTGTGTTCCTTCTCACTGACACTAAGAGAGGTGATCTTAATCGCATAACCAGTAATTCCGGCGCAAAGGCGGTCAACCTTATCCTCTTCTTCTTTGATACGCATAATATGGTTGTAATCCATGCTAAACAACACTTCTTTTGAACATTCCATACAATTTTTTACAATCTCACCCATACGGACACATTCCGAGATGGTAGACTGCAGCGCGATACCTGGCGTCTCCAACATACGCTCATCGAGCTGTACCTTGCTCTCGTCAACTTCCACATCTTCCACATGGCTGATTTTCTTTGCAAGTTTTATAATCCAGTCAGATACAGGGAAGAGCAATAACGTTGTACCAATATTAAACAATGTATGCACCGTACTGATCTGTGTCTGAGAAATCATTCCTGCCGCATACTTCGGAAATACAACAGACAATAATATAATGGCAATAATACTAAAAATAACCGTACCTATAATATTAAACAGAAGATGCATTCTTGCTGCAACCTTCGCATTTTTCTTAGCGCCCATACCTGAGAGCATCGCTGTCACACAAGTACCGATATTCTGCCCCATAATAATATAAATGGCAGCGCCAAACGGTACCAAGCCTGCCGCTGCGAGACTCTGTAAAATCCCGACAGAAGCCGAAGAACTTTGAATAACCGCTGTTACAATCGCTCCGGCAGCAATACCAAGCAGCGGATTGCCGCTAAGCGCCACGAAAATATTGCGGAATCCTTCCGAATCTTGCAGCGGTGATACAGAATCAGACATAATGGAAATACCAATAAATAAAAGTCCGAATCCTATAATAATGCTTGCAATGTCTTTCGATGACCGCCTCTTTCCCGTCATCATTACAATTACACCAATAATAATCGCAATCGGTGCAAGGTTATCCGGTTTTAAAAATTTTGCCCACTCTGCACTGGACACAAGCCATCCCGTCACCGTTGTACCGACGTTGGCACCCATGATAACCCCCATAGCCTGAGAAAGGTTCATAATACCCGCATTTACAAATCCTACAACCATGACCGTCGTCGCTGATGAGCTCTGAATGACCGCCGTAATAAAAGCTCCAAGCAACACACCCAGGAATTTATTCTTTGTCAATGCCTCCAATAGCGATCTCATCCTGTTGCCAGCCGCATTTTCCAACCCCTGCGCCATAATCTGCATACCATAGATAAACATCCCAAGCCCTCCCACAAATGGGATAAGAATATTTACGTAATTCATCTTTTCCTCCTGTTGTAACACATTAACTTTTCATTTTTGCTACAATACTAAAATAGCATTCCCATTTTACAAACACAAGCGCTTTTTATTTTTTTAATGCTAAAATTTTACACATTTTCAGCCGATATTTTGTGCACAATATTTACCAAGAATATGTAAAAAATCTTGCTTTTAGCATCCCCATTTGTTACAGTTATTATAAAGGTGAATATGACAGTGAATAACCTGCCTGTATTTACGCATAAATATATCTTCAAAAAGGAGATACTTAATAAAAGGAGGATGAACCCAATGAGAATTATTAAAACAAAAGACTACGAAGAAATGAGCCGCAAAGCTGCCAATATTATCGCAGCTCAGGTAATCGCAAAACCAGATTGCGTTCTTGGACTTGCAACAGGTTCCACACCAATCGGAACTTACAAAAACCTGGTAGCAAAATACGAAGCTGGCGACCTTGATTTCTCCGAAGTAAAAACAGTAAACTTAGACGAATACAAAGGCCTTACACGCGAAAATGACCAAAGCTACTACTATTTTATGCATGACAATCTGTTCAATCACGTGAACATCGATCTTGCTAATACCAATCTTCCTGACGGAACAAAAGAAAACGCCGATGCTGAATGCTCAGCTTATGAAGCATTGATTAAATCTTTTGGCGGCGCTGACCTTCAGTTATTAGGTCTTGGACACAACGGACATATCGGCTTCAATGAGCCAGACAGCCACTTCCCGGTTGCAACACACTGCGTAGACCTTCAGGAACGTACGATCGAAGCTAACAAACGTTTCTTCGCTTCTATCGACGATGTTCCGAAACAGGCTTACACAATGGGTATCGGTACTATCATGTCTGCAAAGAAAATCCTCATCGTAGTAAGCGGTGAAGACAAAGCTGATACGGTAGCAAAAGCATTCTTCGGACCTGTAACACCAGAAGTTCCTGCTTCCATCCTTCAGTTACACGCTGATGTTGTTCTTGTAGCAGATGAAGCAGCTTTATCTAAAATTCCACAATAAGATTGGAGTGAATTTCTTTGATTATTAAAAATGTAAACGTATATGGTGAGGATCAGCAATTCACACCAGGTGAGATTTATATCGAAAATGGCCTGTTTGCCGAAAATGCATCCGCAGATGAAGTCATTGACGGAGAAGGCTGCTACGCCATTCCAGGACTTATCGACATCCATTTCCATGGATGCATGGGACATGATTTCTGTGACGGTACACACGAAGCAATCAAGGCAATCGCAGAACACGAAGCATCTATTGGTGTTACAAGCATCTGCCACAATGACACTTCCAATCGAAGAGCTTGAAGATATCCTCTCCACAGCTGCTTCTTATGACAATGCATCCGGCGCTCACTTAGTCGGAGTAAACATGGAAGGTCCATTTATCAGCTTCTCCAAAAAAGGCGCTCAGAATGAAAAATACATCATCCCTTGCGAGGAAAGCGTATATCGCCGTTTCCAGAATGCAGCGAACGGACTTGTAAAATTCATCGCTGTCGCACCTGAGATGTGTGATACAAAAGATTTTATCCAGGCAGTAAAAGATGAAGTTACTGTTTCCCTGGCACACACAAACGCCGACTATGATGCAGCAAAAGCCGCTTACGATAACGGCGCAAGCCATGCTGTACATCTCTACAACGCAATGCCTGCATTCACACACCGTGCTCCGGGCGTGATCGGCGCTGCAAGAGATACCAAAAACTGTATGGTAGAATTAATCTGTGATGGCGTTCACATTCATCCATCCGTAGTACGCGCAACATTCGAGATGTTCGGCTCTGATCGCATCGTCATGATCAGCGACAGTATGCGCGCGACCGGCATGCCGGACGGACGCTACACACTTGGCGGACTCGAAGTAGACGTAACAGGCAATCGTGCCGTATTAGTATCCGACGGCGCACTTGCAGGTTCTGCTACTAACCTTATGGATTGTCTGCGTACAGCTGTAAAAGAAATGGATATTCCATTGGAAAAAGCAGTCGCATGCACCACGATCAATCCTGCAAAAGCATTAAAGATCGAAGACAAATACGGCAGCATTTCCAATGGTAAAATTGCCAATCTTGTTCTTCTTGATAAAGATTTAAACTTGAAAAAAGTTATTATCAACGGTTAATAAATGCCACAACAAAAGCTCCGGCGAATCACATCACCGGAGCTTTTTATATTACTTAGATTATTTTTCTGTTTTATTATCGGCAGACTCTTCTTCTGCTTCTTTCATAGTCACGCCCTGACTTACAAAATCAACCTTTTCCCATACTTTCTCATCGACCTCTACCTTTGCTGCTTTTTGCCAGCCTTCGTAGATCTCTGTAAAACGATCATTCTTACGCTGATTAATGATGGACTGCTTTTCTGCATCTGTCGCTTCACGATCCAACGCACTGACTAATTTTGCAACATAACATCCGTTTTCACTCTCGATCACACCGCTTGTCTGACCCTCGCTCAACGCATTTACTGCCGCGATCATCTCTGTGCTCGGACTGGTATCTTCCGCATCAAACGTTTTATCTGTTGCCTCATAGCCCTGCTCTGTCGCATATGCGGCAAAATCCTCTGCTGCGCCGGCTCCGTCTGCAAATGCCTGTGCACTTGCTTTCACTGCTGCCTTTTCTTCCTCCGTCATCGTCGCAGAACTTCCATCCTCAGCCGTTTTGCTGTATGAGAAAGAAACATACTGCATTTTCTTCTGCGCCGCCTCTTCATCAGACACTTCCGTACTTACATCCGCCGTCATCGCGTCTGTCATTTTCTTCTGAATCGTAAGAAGTGTAAGCATCTCTCCTACAACCTTCTCATCTGCAGTTGTCATCTCTTTCGCTTCCAGATTATTCTTATCAACAAATTCAAATGCTGCCTTATCAATCTTTGCCTGTTCTTCCTCTGTAATCTCCACCGAATAATCTGCCATATGAGATTTCAAAATATACATCTGCTCTAAGCCCTTAAGTACACCATCTTTAATCGTATCTTCGTATGTCTCGCCTTCCGTAAGCTCCTGCGCCCAAAGATCTTCTCCTGCCATACCTAACATCTGTGCGTAAGAAGATTCTACCTGTACCTGCTGATATCTTGCATAAAAATTCGCAACTCCTAAGTTAATCTTTTCCTCGCCCACAGTTGCTACTACCGCATTCTTGTCTAACTTGCTTCCCACTCCACATCCTGTCAATCCTGCCGCTGCTACAGAAACAGCAAGTAATGCTGCCGCAGCCCTATATTTCATGTTTCTCATAATATCTTATTATATCCTCCTTCGTATCGTCCTAACTACATAATTATAGCCCTTTTTGCCTATTCAATCAATCCTTTTATATCATTTAAAATCTTTTTCACAAATTCTATCGTATTTTCATCTCTTTCTTTTTTATTTTTTCCTTTTCTCTCGTAGAGGAAATACGGATTTGTCTCCACTTTGAATTGAAGATAGTTCTTATAGGAAGCTAATAAAGCCGGTATTTTTGCCGGGCTCACTTTCGCCCTTTCATACATCGTGAATTTAAACGTCTCTCCTTTTTGTTCTACCGCCGTCACATAAGCACTATGCGCAAGCGCTTTCAGATGAGCAATATTCAAAAGCTGCTGTACCTTCCTTGGAATATCGCCATAACGGTCGATGAGTTCCTCGATCATATCATCCATCTCTTCTTCGCTTTCGATACCCGCTATCCTCTTATAAACATCCAGCTTCTGATATTCATTCGGTATATAAGAAGATGGAATATAAGCATCTACATTCAAATCTACCGTTGTCGTATAGCTCTCCTCTTCCTTTTTCACCCCATCCAATTCTTCCTTTAAATGTTTGACCGCTTCATTTAGCATCTTACAATATAAATCATATCCGACCGCTTCCATATGCCCATGCTGTTCTGCACCCAAAAGATTCCCCGCACCTCTTATCTCAAGGTCACGCATAGCAATTTTAAATCCGGACCCTAGATCTGTAAATTCTCTGATCGCAGCAAGACGTTTCTCGGCAATCTCTTTTAAAAGCTTATCCCTGCGATACAGCAAAAATGCATATGCCATCCTGTTCGAACGCCCCACGCGTCCCCGAAGCTGGTAAAGCTGTGAAAGTCCTAATCGATCCGCATCATGGATAATCATCGTATTTGCATTTGCAATATCCAATCCCGTCTCAATAATTGTCGTGGATACAAGCACATCAATCTCTTTATTAATAAATGCCAGCATAATTTTCTCTAACTGATGCTCCCTCATCTGTCCATGCGCATAGGCAACGACTGCTTCCGGCACCAGTTTTTGAATTCTTGCGGTAAGTTCCTGTATATCTTCCACACGATTATATACATAATAGACCTGTCCGTCTCTTGCTGCTTCACGCTCGATTGCCTCTCTGACCAGCTCTTCGTTATATTCCATCACATAAGTCTGTATCGGCATGCGGTCCTGGGGAGCCTCTTCTAACACACTCATGTCACGGATCCCAATAAGGCTCATATGAAGAGTTCTCGGAATCGGTGTCGCTGTCAGCGTCATCACATCGATATTCTCTTTCAGCTTTTTAATCTTTTCTTTATGCTGTACGCCGAATCTTTGCTCCTCATCAATGATCAGAAGTCCCAAGTCCTTAAACTCTACATCCGAACTCAAGACCCTATGAGTTCCGATGATAATATCAACCAGACCCTTCTTTGCATCTGTAACGGTCTTTTTTTGCTGCGCCGGCGTCCGAAAACGGCACATCAAATCCACGCGGACCGGAAAATCTTTCATTCTCTGAACAAACGTATTGTAGTGCTGCTGTGCAAGGACCGTCGTAGGAACAAGATAGACCACCTGCTTGCTCTCCTGTACCGCTTTAAATGCCGCCCGGATAGCAATCTCCGTCTTCCCGAATCCGACATCCCCACAGATAAGCCGATCCATGATCTTCGTACTTTCCATGTCCTTCTTCACAGCCTCAATAGCAATCTCCTGGTCTTCTGTCTCCTCAAAGGGAAACATTTCCTCAAATTCCTTCTGCCAGATGGTATCTTTTCCATACTGATATCCCTTTGCCTGCCCTCTTGCTGCATAAAGCTCTACCAGATCTTTGGCAATTTCCCGAACAGCTCCCTTAACTTTCGTCTTCGTCCTGCTCCACTCTTGTCCTCCAAGTCGGTTCAGCTTTGGCTTCTTTGCATCAGCACTTGCGTACTTTTGGATCAGATCCATCTGCGTTGCCAGAATATAAAGATTGCTTCCGCCCGCATAGGCAACCTTCATATAATCTTTCGTCACCTTATCGACTTCGATTTTCTCGATCCCCTGATAAATACCAAGCCCATGATTTTCATGTACTACATAATCTCCGACTTTTAGCTCTGTAAAACTATTTATCTTTTTTCCTTCATAGCTTTTTCGTTTCTTTTTCTTCTTTACACGCCCGAAAATGTCGGTCTCTGCGATGACAATGAATTTTAACATCGGGTATTCATAACCATTGGCAACATGCCCGTAAGAGACCAGAATCTCTCCCGGCTCCACTTCTCGCTCCAAATCCTCGCTGTAATAACTTTTCAGATTATAGTCCCTGAAATCCTCGGCGAGACGTTTTGCCCTCGTTCTTGACCCCGACAATAAAACAACACGGTATTCATTTCGCATAAACCGTTTCAAATCTTTGATCAACATATCAAAACTGCTGTTATACGAATTTACGCTCTTGGCAAGTACACTGTACATTGCTTGGATTTTCATTTCTTTCGCACGTACTTCTAAAGCCGAAAATGCCACTCCGGCATACCGCTCCATCTTTGCCGCAATCTCTTTTGGCGTATACAGCTTCGCCTCTGCCGTTGTCACTTCGTACCCGCTTTCCATACGATTCGCCTGTGCGGTCAGAAACTCCTTTTGCACCGCCTCTCCCTTTTCCATAAGACGCATCGGTTCATCAAGAAACAATATACTTTCTTTTTCAGGAAAATAATCTAAAAATGTAACTCTTCCTTCCGTCTCTTCTACGAATTCCGTTGCCGGATAGACGACTGCCTCTTCAAGATTCTCGATCGAACGCTGACTTTCCAGATCAAACGTACGGATGGAATCCACCTCATCCCCCCAAAGCTCAATACGAACCGGTACTTCCTCCGTCAATGGATAGACATCAATGATTCCTCCTCGAACCGCAAACTGTCCAATTCCTTCAATCTGCGCTTCTCTTTCGTAGCCAAGGCCGGATATCTTCTGTATCAGCTCCTCCAAATCTACAGTATCTCCCAAGCGAATGCTGATACTTCTCTTCTTCACTTCCTCCAAAGGGAGCAACGAATCCATAAACCCATCAAAACTTGTAACAACTGTCGCCTGCTCTTCTTCCAGTAAAGCCTGCACTACCTCCATGCGCTCTTTCAAAAGCTCCTTGCTCCTTAGATCCGCCTGGTAAAACAGCAAATCTTTTGCCGGATAAAGATAGGTATGCTCATCTAAAAACTTATATTCTTCATAGATTTGCTTTGCTTTTAACTCACCGGAACAAGCGATGATTTTATATCGAAAACCATCGCTAAGTGCATACATCATATGTGTTTTCTGAGAATCTACACATCCCGCAATCTGTAAAATCCCCGCCTGCTTTTGTAACTGTTTTCTGATGTCCAGAAGTTCTGCCAACCCTTCTAAAGGCTTTATAAGCGTCTGCATCTGTCAATTCTCCTTTCCAGCTACCTTTGTATTAAACGCATTCATCGCGCCGTCAACGTCACCTTGTACGATCCTTGCCGCTGCCATAACCGCTTTGTCATATCCTTCTTCCATCTGCACCCTCTCGGTCTTTGAGAAATGTCCCAGAACATAATCCGCCAGATCATATCCTTTTGGTTTTTCTCCTACCCCTACTTTGATTCTTGGAAATACATTGCTCCCCAAATGCGCAATGATATTTTTAATTCCATTGTGGCCGCCTGCACTTCCCTTCTTACGGATACGAAGCTGTCCTACATCAAGACTGATATCATCATAGATGACAAGCAGTTCTTCGTCCGGATCCACTTTATAAAATTCAACTGCACTTCTTATACTTTCTCCGCTTAAATTCATAAATGTCTGCGGTTTCAAAAGAAGTACTTTCTGACCTTCGATTACACCCTTGCCGCAATATGCACGGTGTTTTTTGATATCCATGGCAATCCCATATTTATCCGCTATCTTATCTATGACGTCAAATCCTACATTATGTCTTGTTTTTTCATATTCCTTTGATGGATTTCCAAGTCCAGCTATTATAAACATCTTTTTTCACCCCATTCTTTCTCTATTCTACTAAAGACCTTTCTATTTGTCACGCAGTATTTCCCTTTCCGGTTCTTCCCTCTCTTATGCATATTTTTCCATTTTCATTCATACACTATATTAAAAGCAAAAATTTATTTTTATCATAATCAGGAGGGTTTTTCATGAGTTCCAAAACGAAAATTGTCGTTCTTCATATGAAAGAAATCATCTACACCGTATTATTTGTTATCCTGGGAATTCTTCTCCTTATACTGCTTGCAGTCATGTTCTTCCCAAAAGATAAAGAGACATCCGCCGGCACGGCAAACTATACGCCTGGCGTCTATACCTCCTCCGTTACCTTAAATAACATGGAACTTTTGCTTGAGGTAACCGTGGATGAATCACATATCAATTCCATCCGCTGTTCCAATCTTGATGAGACCGTTACCACCATGTATCCGCTCTTTTTACCGGCAGTCGAAGACATCGCCGATCAAGTTTGTGAAACACAGTCGCTGGAAAACATCTCCTATGCCGAGGAAAATACTTACACATCGCAAGTCATCTTAAATGCCATCGACGATGCACTGCAAAAAGCAAAAGTGGACGGGGAATAATCCTCCGTCCATTTCCTCTTTTCCAGAATCAATCGTCACTTAAGACTTATCCTTCCACGATCAGATACTGTCCGCTTGAAAGCGGAAATACTTCTGAAGCTTCTTCTAATTCGTCATAAGACATTCCATCCACATCCGCTCCATTTTCTTCAAAGTATTCCTTTACTTCCTGGATTGAATCCACAACAACCGCCATGCAGTCTTCCAGAAAGGCTTCTGCCTCCTCCAACGTCTCTGCGACTGGCTCGTCAAAAAGCTGCGACTGTTTTTGTAAAAATGTCTTTATGCACTCCTCATCATATTCATACATGTTTTCCATCCTCCCTTATGTAATATTATATCCATTTCTTTAATTCTTCCGGACAATCCACCATGTCTTTTGCTCCGGCGCGTCCTAGCATCTCTCTTGTGCGAAATCCCCATGTCACGCCAATGGTTTTCGTTCCTGCTGCCTCTCCTGTACGGATGTCTACTTCCGAATCTCCTACATAGAGACATTCTTCCGGTAAAACCCCAAGTTGTTCTAAAATATAAAGAACTCCTGCCGGATCCGGTTTTCGCTTAATTTTGTCACATTGCCCCTGAACATGGGAAAATAGCTCTTCTCCAAAAAAAGTTTTCACGACCTTTGTCGTCTGTCCATGCGGCTTATTGGAAAGAACTGCAAGCTTAAGCCCTGCTTCTTTCATATACGCTAACAATTCAGGAATTCCTTCATACGGCTTCACTTTATAGGTACAGTTTATGCCAAAAATCCGCTTATATACCTCCTCGGCCTCTTCTATTTTCGTAAGCTTAACATCTCCGGCGGCCTTGAGCGCTTTTTCTAACAGTACCTTAGCTCCATTACCTACAAATTGCCTGCATTGATCTGCTGTAATACAAGGAAGCTTTAACTCTTTTAATGTTGCATTGACCGAATATATCAATGACTCCAACGTGTCTGTCAATGTTCCATCCAAATCAAATATACAAGCTTTATACATTCTGTTTCACCCCTTTGTATCAATATCATATTATGAACCTTGCCAAATTTCAACTACTATCTTATGTTTGTTCAACAAAAAAGGAGCTCCCGCCCCCTTTTTCATCGCTCTTTGAGATATTGCCTCATCATTGCAAGTGCATTCTTTTCCAGCCTGCTTACCTGAGCCTGCGAGATATTGACTTCCTGTGCTACTTCCATCTGTGTCTTCCCCTCAAAAAACCGAAGATTGATAATATAACGTTCCCTCTCCCCAAGCCTCTTCATTGCCGCCTCCAAAGAAAGGCTCTCAATCCATTTTTCTTCTTTATTATTCTTATCGCTGATCTGATCCATCACATACAGTGCATCGCCGCCGTCACTGTAAACCGGTTCATACAAACTTACCGGCGTCTGTATCGCATCCAAAGCGAACACGATATCCTCTTTAGAAATTCCTATTTCCTCCGCGATTTCCTGCACTGTCGGCTCCTTCAAATGTGTTTTCACATAATGTTCTTTTGCATAAATTGCCTTATACGCAGTATCCCGCAGGGAACGGCTTACGCGTATAGAATTATTATCCCGCATATAACGTTTGATCTCTCCAATAATCATGGGAACTGCATAAGTCGAAAACTTCACCATCATGTCCGGATTAAAATTATTGACCGCTTTGATAAGACCTATACAGCCAATCTGAAACAGATCATCTGCATTTTCATTACTGTTCGAAAAACGCTTGATCACACTTAATACTAGCCTTAAATTCCCCTTAATATAAGTTTCTTTCGCCTCTTCATCCCCTTCCTTGATCCTTCTAAACAGCTCCTCTTTTTCCTTTTCCTTAAGAAGTGGTAATTTAGATGTATCCACTCCGCATATTTCTACTTTATTCAACGCCATTGCTGTCATCCTCCCAGAAATATTTCTAGTAGGATTTTTTGCATTTCCATGTCCATCTATTCAACCGCAGAAAAAATATAAAAATTAATAGACCTTGACAATCCCGTCAAGGTCTATGTTCCGCATGGATATATATTTTATTTTTTATTATCTATTCCAGTTTTTCTCCTGCCTCTACCGCATTGATCATACTTTCGATATTCGCAATCGATTCCATGTCCGGAATTGTTACATAAAGAGAATTTCCGCTATATGAATAGCAATATGCGCGGTCACCGGTACCCGTTGCTGCTACCGAATGGATATTCCATCCCTTGAGCGTCGTCAACTGATTCTTTACGAGACTTTGCATTTGCTTTTCCGTCATGTTTGTCTCTGCGCTTTCACTGACTTTATCTAACAGCTTCGGAGCACGCACCAAAATCATCGGCGACATTACTTTCTTGATCATCGCCTCGATCACCGCCTGCTGATGCTTTCCACGCTGATTATCCCCATCCGGAAGATTATGTCTCTCACGGCAAAATGCAAGCGCTTGTTTCCCGTTGAAATGATTCATACCTTCCTTCACATCCATCACACATTCCGAGTCTTCACTCGTCGTAAATGCCATATCAGATTTTACATCAATACCGCCAAGAACATCTACCATCTCTATCAAAGAAGTAAAATTCACACGCACATAGAACGGTACTTCCATCTCATACAACGCTCCTAAGGTTGCCATAGAACGGTCGATCCCGTAGATACCTGCATGGGTCAGTTTATCCTTTTCCCCATTGGTCACACCCGGAATCTCCACATAATAATCTCTCGGGGTCGTCGTCAGAAGCACCTCATGCGTATTCGGATTCACCGTAGCTATGATATTCACATCGCTTCGGCTCTCCTGCGTAATCTCTCCATACACATCAATACCGCTGATATAAATGCTAAATGGCTCTTTCGCAGTATTAATGCCGCTGACATCGGCAAGATTCTGACCCTCTACGCTGATTTTATCCAAAGCTGCCTTCGTAATAATACTGTAATAACAGCCCCCTGCCGCAAGCAGTATCATACCGCAGGCAAGAACCCTTCCGGCCCCTGCTTTTTTCTTCCTGTTCTGCATCCGGTAGGCCGCCATCACAAGGAGTATCCATAAAAGAGCTAAGATCGCAATATAATGCAGCGGAATCATTCCCAAATACAAAAATGCTGCTAAAAGGCAACCTCCGGCTGCCATCTGCACCTTCGCAAGTCCGCCTCCCTTTGGCTTTGCAGGAGCCTCTTTTTTCTGCTGCGAAGAATTCCTCCTCTGCCCTTGCCTAGGCCGCCGATTCTGATTCTGATATCTCCGGTCCAAATCCTCCGCACTGCGTCTTCTTCTAACCGGCATCTCTTCCTCTATTTCTATATCATCTATTTCTATATCATCATAATCATCCATACCATATTCTATTTCATATGGATTATAATCTCTCATTCTTGCATGATTCTTCTGTCTTTCCAGCTGTCTTTTTTTCCTTCTTTTTAATTCCTCGTACTCTTCCCTTTCACGTCTTCCTGGTCTGGCCATCGTTTTCTCCTTTGTTAAATATTATTCTCCCCAAATTCTCAAACCTATCAGCGATCCCACTTATCCGCCAGATTATGAATCTGATTCTCGAACTTTGCAAGATCTTTGTTGGCAAGCCCTTCATTCTTCATTACAACCTCAAGCAAACGTCTTGCTGCGATCACTACACGATCAAATGCATTACGTGCCCTCGCTGTTGCCGGTTTTTCCGGCGCCTTTTTCTGTTTTTTGATTCCTTCACTTAGAATCATATTTGTCGCCAGATCTACGCATCCTCCGGAATATGGCGCAAATGCAGGTATCCCAAATGTTTTTGTTACCGTATCTGCAAACTCTTCCGTCACCGTATCCTCTCCATGTACTACAAATACATGCTCCGGCTTCTTTTCAAAACCGTCCAGCCATGCAAGCAGGCCATTCCTGTCCGCATGTCCGCTAATCCCTCTCAGACTTTCAATCCTTGCTGCTACTTCAATCATCTCGCCAAATAACTTCACACTCGCAGCGCCATCAAGAAGTTTTCTTCCGAGCGTACCCATTGCCTGATATCCCACAAACAATATCGTACACTCTTTCCTCCACAGATTGTGTTTCAGATGATGACGGATACGCCCCGCCTCACACATGCCGGATGCGGAAATGATCACCTTCGGATTATCATTAAAATTGATCATCTTTGACTCATCACTGGTAACCGTAGTCTTAAGTCCAGGAAATACAAGCGGATTGATTCCTTTTTCCACGATCGCCATCGCTTCTTCATCAAAGCATCCTTTCATATTCTTTGTAAATACGTTTGTCGCTTCAATTGCAAGCGGGCTGTCTACATATACTTCAAAGCCCGGATACTCCGGAAGTAATTGTTTTTCTTTGATTTCACGAATAAAATACAATAACTCCTGCGTCCTGCCAACTGCAAATGATGGTATCACTAAATTGCCGCCTTTGTCAAATGTCTCTTTCAAAATACGCATAAATTCGCCTATGTAATCGGGCATCTCATCCCCATGTGTACGGTTGCCATAAGTAGATTCGATTACCACATAGTCTGCATCCTTAACCGGGGTCGGATCTTTGATAATTGGCTGATTCGTATTTCCTACGTCTCCGGAGAACACGATCTTTTTTGTTGCCCCATCCTCCGTAATCCACACCTCGATACTGGCAGAGCCAAGCAGATGACCGACATCACCAAATCTCACCTCAATCCCGTCATATAACGAAATCTTCTGATCATAATCACAAGGTGCGAACAACTCCACCGCTTCCAGCGCATCTTTCATCTCATACAATGGCTCATACAAGGCCGCTCCCGAACGCTTTGCTTTACGATTCCGCCACTCTGCCTCAAATTCCTGGATATGCGCGCTGTCTCGCAGCATGATATTGCAAAGATCCGCGGTCGCAAAGGTAGAGACGATCTGTCCCTTAAATCCATGTTTACAAAGTAACGGAATCAATCCGGAATGATCAATATGCGCATGCGTCAGCAGGATACAGTCAATCTGATTCGGCGGCATGGGAATCTCCTGATTCTCATACAAATCCGGCCCTTGCTCCATTCCGCAATCAATCAAAATATGTCTGCCGGCAGCCTCCAGTAAATGGCAGCTTCCTGTCACTTCATGAGCTGCCCCGATAAATGTCAGCTTCATAATGTCAACCCCTTTTTGTTTTATTGTACCACCATTTTATTCGAAACGCACCATCTCTTTTTTCAGTCTCTGCATAATCTTTTTCTCCAATCTTGAAATATAAGATTGTGAAATTCCCAAAATATCTGCTACTTCCTTTTGCGTCTTTTCTGTTCCATCCGGGGAATCCAGCCCAAAACGCATCATCACAATCGTCCGCTCTCTTGGCGACAGACAATTGATTGCTCTTCCAAGAAGTTTTCTTTCCACCTCATTTTCAATATCCCTCGAAATCGTGTCCTCTTCCGTTCCAAGAATATCCGAAAGCAGAAGTTCATTTCCATCCCAATCCACATTCAAAGGTTCGTTGATCGAAACTTCCATCTTCGTCTTACTCGTACGTCTCAAATACATGAGGATCTCATTCTCAATACATCTGGAAGCGTACGTTGCAAGTTTAATATTTTTATCCGGTTTGAATGTATTAATCGCCTTGATAAGCCCGATCGTACCTATGGAAATCAAGTCTTCTACTCCGACTCCGGTATTATCAAATTTCTTTGCTATGTATACGACAAGTCGTAAATTATGTTCAATCAAAAGTTTTTTTGCTCTCTCATCCCGTTCTGAGCCAAGTGCTCTGATCATCCTTGCCTCTTCTTCCACTTCTAACGGTGCCGGGAGTACTTCAGAACCTCCGATATAGTGTATATCCTGTTTTTCCGGGAAAAATACTGCCCGAAAATTCGGAACTAATTTTAATTTAAACTGATTTGGTACATTTACTTTTATGACCATCTATATACCTCCTATAATAACAGCAGGATTCAAAATCATCTCATATTCCCCAGACTTCGTCACGTTCCTCGTGCTCAGTGCCAGATATGGCTTTTCTATCCACTCTTTTGTGTCACGATGTATGCACATCCGGTCAATCTGAATCACCGGCATGCTTCCTTCTTCCTCTCCTACCGTGTGGTACTTTATATATTGTATGCTATGTATTTTTTGTGTGAGAAACACACTTTTTGCTACATCTGCATTCAGTACGCTTACCGGCTTTCCATAATAATTTTCCCGCAGCTGATTTCCGGTATCAATTAACGCATCTACCGTACATTCCTTTTCTCCCAAATACAGCGTCACCTTACAGCGATATGTATGTAACCGGTACAGTATCGCAATAAAATGAAAAATTCCCTGTATCAGATAAAAGCCCACGAGTGCAAGGATAAAAAACATCCCTGCGATTCTCCTTATGTACGGATGGAATACTTCCATGATTCCTCCAAATAAAAAGCTGCATATGTAGAGTAGGACAAAAGCCTTTGCAAATAAGTTCCTGCTATGAATTCTAAGTCCAATTTTTATCATGCACGTGCTTATCAAAGTGTGAAACAATATGAATCGAAACGTATTTCCAATTGGCATGACAGATGCCATAACCGCCGCAAACGCCCCTAAAAGCGCTCCTGATATCAATGAGAAATGTGTGGCAGAACATTTCAATATCTTTTTCACGGTCAGGAGTACCAGGTAATCCATCATGAAATTCGTAAGAAATAAAACGTCTACATACAATTCGTAGTACATGTTTCACCTTTCTTCTCTTTCGAGACTAAATCGATTTTGTTCTCAAGCAAAATTATTATAGGAAATCAAGGCTTAGAAATTTGTCATAAGATAGGAAAAAGTTTTGATTATTTTTCGACAAGCCGCCATTTATTTTTGGCAAGACTAATTAGGCATAGAACCAATAAAGAATGTGCTTCGCACATTCTTGCGTCTGCGGCGGTCGCATACGACAACTTCATTGTACGC
>OFGM01000145.1_pt1 | contig 76887 bp, 69 predicted proteins | sample 1521741 | NCBI WGS metagenome assembly OFGM01 (sample SAMEA3504079, study PRJEB24116) | mouse gut metagenome | biome: mouse gut; feature: mouse-associated habitat; material: faeces | place: Denmark | collected 2011
AAGCTCTGTGAAAACAGCCTAAGCTATTCTCACAGAGCTTCTCTAAAAATATTTACTCTTTACACAGTGGTTGACAAAGAGCCCAAAAAGAAGACCATTCGAAATTTTCAAAAAATTCGAATGGTCTTCTTTAAAGATAGGGACTTATGTCACAGCCTCAAAAAACGATTATTTGGTCAAAGCAACATTGCTCCACAACGTATCACTGTCAGATACATCTAAAGTCATCCCTTTGACATCCTTGGAAACACTGATCGTTGAATGTGTAAAGGTCATCGGCACAATGAAAGCCTCTTTATTCATGTATTCTTGCCATTTGTAGAGTTGCTTTCTGCGATAATTTTCATCAAATGCTTTCTCTGAACTTAGTGAGTTGATCAACTCCGTGTTTTCCTTAGTTACAAAGTGTCCAAAGTTATAAGCCGATGTTTTAGAATAATTAGCTGCCACATCAGTTGGTTCTGAAGAAGTAGACCACGCACCCATCCAGATATCGAAGTCTTTTGCACCGCTGATAAGTTTTTCAGACATTGAATTGAACTCTTGGAAACGACCATTCATCAATTTTACCCGTACTCCAAGTTCTTTCCATTGTTGGATATAATTTTTTACCGAAGCCTCAAAATTCTTCGACGATTTATTGGCCATCAAGGTCAAAGTTAATTTTTTGCCATTTGGTTGGGTCCGATAACCGTCTTTTTGTACCTTATAGCCCGCTTCATCGAGCAACGCTTTGGCTTTTTTCATGTTCAATTTATAACCAGTCGCATGCTTGTCATTCCACTTTCCAAATGCTGCTGGAACAAGAGTGTTAGCACGATAGGATAGCCCATAGCCGAATTTTTCTTGCACTTGATCAATATTCATCGCATAGGCCATTGCTTGTCTTAACGCACGGTCTTTAGTCACGGCTGTTTTATCCATCACACTATTTCCGTCTTTATCAACAGTCCCAACTCTAAAGCCCATGTAACTGTAGTAAAGCATCGGTTTGCCAAGTTGAACGAAATCTTTTTCATTTTTGACAGCATCATATACTTGTGGTGTTTGATTGAGCAAAATATCGTATTTACCAGCTTTGACAGCCGCTGCTGCCTGTGAAGTGCTTACCGTTTCAACCGTGAGCTTTTTCACCTTAGGCTTTTGGCTGTAGTAAGTATTTGGGACCCATTCGATCGATTCACCTTGGACCATCTTTTTGATCTTGAAAGGTCCGTAAAATAGTGGTTCTTTACGTAGTTTATCGTTTGATGCTAGATCTTTCATCGCAACATCCTTCAAATAATGGTAAGGTTCTGCATATTCCCAGATATAGCCTGCACCCGAAGTTCCCATTGTCGGTGCCATTTCTTTAAAGTGAACTACCAAAGTTTTATCGTCTTTTACTTCTAGCCCAGAGATCGCATCTGCTTTGCCAGCATGATATTCTTCCATACCTACGATGTTTGCTAATTGATCTGTATATCTTGCTGAACCACTTTCTTTATTAGCAATGATCTCATACGCAAAAACTAAGTCACGTGCGACCACTGGTTGGCCATCTGACCAATTTGCCTTATCCGACACCTTGATCGTGGCTGTTTTATTCTCGCGATCAAAATCTACATCAGCTAGTCCCCCCTTGACAAACTTGTAGTTATCGTCAATTTTGAAAAGTCCAACTGTCCCAAATTGCGACACCTCACTAGTTGCTGCATCATTTGAAAGTTCTGGTGCAAACACCCCTTTGAATGAACCATCATCAGCATATCCAATTCGCAAAGTAGCATCTTTTTTAGCTGACTTATCATTTTTATATTCTAATTTTAACTTTGGTGCTGCTTGAGCCGTTTTTGTACTAGCGACCAAGCCCCCTAAAACAGCTGCCGTAACTGATACGGTCACCATCCATTTTGCGATACGTGTTTTATTCATAAAATCTCCTCCTCGTAATTATCCTAAACGTTGCCGTGCATCAAATGTTCGACGCACAACATTTCCAACATAACTGATCCCTACACAGATAAATAAGATAAGTAGTGCAGCCGGTAGCCATACCCAAAGCTTCGTTGTTAAAACATCTGGATCTTGAGCATAGCTGATCAATGTCCCCAAACTTGGAACTGAATCAGGTAAACCAAACCCTAAGAAGGTCAACCCGACTTCGATCCCGATATTAGCCGTCAAACTCAAGATCGTTTCGACTACGATGATCGAACTCAAATTGGGAAGTAACTCACTAAATATTATCTTTAGATCACTTGCCCCTGAAGTCTTAGCTGCACTGATATAATCTTTTTTAGCTTCTGATAGAGCTTTTGAGCGGATCAATCGTGCTGTTCCGACCCAGTAAAAAGCCCCCATTACTAAAACAAAGGTCATCATCGTATAGTGTGGAATGATCGACACGATAACGATAATCAAAAGCAACATCGGCAGTGTCATCATGAAATCCAAAAAGCGCATCATTAGATTATCGACTAAACCGCCATAATAACCAGCGATCACCCCAAACAAGATCCCGATAACAAGCATCATGAGCGTTACAGCAAATCCGATCGTGATCGAATTACGTGCCCCTAAGATGAGCATTGACAAAACATCCCGACCACCTTGATCTGCTCCTAGAATCATCCCATTAGTCCCAGGGCGATCATATTGTTGTAAAACACTAACTGTCATGACTTTATCAGTATCTAAGAATAGCGCCCAAATAAAAATCGTCACAAAAGTGATACAAAGCAGGATAAGAGCGGTCAATGCCCATTTATCTTTCAAAAATTCTCGTTTGATCATCCGTAAAGATGATATCATCACTCTAGTGGGTCTATTTTTTACCATATATTCTCCCCCTTACTCGATCCGAACTCTTGGATCAACGATACTTAAAACTATATCCGACAGTAAGGTCCCAATAAGGTTCAACAAACCATACAACATGACAAGTGCCGTGATAACAGAGTAATCGCGACTAACGATCGAGTCCATAAACAGCAGCCCCATTCCAGGATAGCCAAAAATCGTTTCCAAAAAGATCGAACCACCCAACAAACCTGTGATCGAATAACCAAAGAAAGCTGCGATCGGTAAAAGCGAGTTGCGCAAAATATGTTTCCAAAAAACCATTTTTTCCGATACGCCCTTAGAACGTGCGGTCTTGACAAAATCTTGGTTAGTATTATCAATGATCTCACTTCGTAAATATTGAATGATCGATGTTGTCGATAAGATCGCCATCAATAAGGCTGGCAATATCATGTGATCAAGCCGCGAAAAAAGGTAACTCAATCCACTATCAGCACTAACACTCACTGAACCAGAAGTCGGGAACCAGTGCAGCTTATATCCAAAAAAGTAAACGCCTAGTAGATAAAAGACAAACGCTGGGATCGCATAGACAACGAAACTATAAAATTGGATCAATTTATCTCTTTTAGTATTTTCGTAACGTCCCGCTATAACTCCTAATGGAATCGCGATTGCATAACTTAAAATGACCGTCAACAATGACAACCATAATGTATTTGTCGCTCGTTCAGCTATCAAATTGGCAACTGGTGATTTAAATTGGTAACTCATACCTAGATCACCTTGGAACATATGAACGATCCAACGCCAATATTGAACATACCATGGATCGTAAAGCCCAGCTCGAACTTTTAACTCATGCACTTGAGCTGCGGAAGTCTGAGGTGTCAGCAAGCCGGTAAAGGGATCCCCTGGCATCAATTTAGCCAACATAAAGACTAAGACGCTGAGTAGTATGAGTTCTGGGATCATGATCAAGATCCGTCTAATGATCGTCTTCCACATTTGAGCTTTCCCCCTTTCTTAGTGCAACTAAATGAGTCTCACTTATTCTTTGGAGTGGATAAGGTTTACCACTTTCATCATATCCTTGAATTTTTTGTGCTAAAAATTCCTGTTCGAGCTTTTGACGTCGTTGTTTATTTATCTCACGGTCAGCGATCGTTGTTTGGGGGATCGCCGCCAAAAGCCGTTTAGTATAGATATGTCTTGGATCTTGATAAATATCTTTACGCCCACCGACTTCAACAAATCTTCCACGATGCATGATCGCTAAAGTATCACACATATGGTAAACGACTCCTAAATCGTGTGAAATGAATAAATACGCAATACCATACTTTTTTTGGATCCTCTTTAAATAGTTCAAAACTTGTGCCTGAACCGAAAGATCTAACGCAGAAACAGGCTCATCGGCAATGATCAATTTAGGACGTGTCGCTACAGCGCGGGCAATATCTATCCGTTGCCGTTGTCCACCCGAAAATTGGTGCGGATATTTATAGAGACTATCTTCATCCAAACCTACGATTTTAATAATTTCTCTTACTCGTGCTTGAAGTTCTTCACCTTTAAGTTTTTCAAAATTCTTCAAGGGTTCACTGATGATATCTTTGATCCGTTTTTTAGGATTGAGGCTTGAAAGCGAATCTTGAAAGATCATTTGAACATCTTTATTGTATTCAAAACGTTTTTTTGCCTTTTTATGTAAGATATTTACACCTTCATAAATGATCTCACCCGAGGTCGCTTGTTCTAGTCCTACGATCGTCTTTCCGATCGTAGATTTTCCCGAACCAGACTCGCCGATGATGCCATAAGTTTTACCGGCTTCGATCACAAGATCTACCCCATCGACTGCCTTGATATGATCAGTAGTCCGATTCAAGATCCCCGTTTTGATAGGATAATAGACTTTTAAATCTTTGATCGTTAATAAAGCTGTCATTTCATGTCCCCCTCAAGCGGAAATTCAAAATCCTGATAACAAGTACAACGCACAAAATGTCTGGATGACACCTCATGAAGCTTTGGCTCAGCTTCATGCTTTGCGCTTTCGACCCAAGGTATCCTATCAGCGAAACGACAACCATCCACTGCCATTTTCTTTAGTGAGGGTACATTACCTGCGATCACGTACAATTCATCATCAACTGTATCTGTTTGTGGCATCGAACGTAACAAAGAACGTGTATATGGGTGCTTAGGATCGTTAAAAATGTCTCCCACACTTCCCCTTTCAACTACCTGACCTGCATACATGACAGCCACCTGATCTGCAACTTCAGCCACGACTCCTAGATCATGCGTGATCAAAATGATTCCTGCTCCTCTTTCTTGTTGGATCTCTTTTAAAAGATCTAGGATCTGGGCCTGGATCGTTACGTCTAACGCAGTCGTTGGTTCATCAGCGATGATCAACTTAGGTTTACATGCAACTGCGATCGCAATCATCACCCGTTGTCTCATTCCACCAGATAATTCATGCGGATACTGTCTCACAGTACGCTTGACATCATCGATCCCCACTTTACTCAAAAGTTCCTCGACGCGTGCCTCCTTTTCTTTTGATGAAAGTGTTGTATGTAGATCTAAACTCTCCTTGATCTGATCACCGATCCTCATCAACGGATTAAGAGCTGCCAAAGGGTCTTGAAAGATCATCCCGATCTGAGCACCACGGATTTGCTCTAAGTTTTTTGGCGAAGCCCCACAGAGTTCTTCTCCTTCAAACTTGATACTTCCACTTACCCGAGTGGTCACTGGGTCATGTAAATTCATAATGCTTGTTGCAAGCGTACTTTTGCCACAACCGGACTCGCCTACGATCGCTAATATCTCACCTTCTTTAACACTCAGATCGACACTATCGACTGCGTTATAGAAAGTACCATCAAGTTTAAAATCCACTTTAACTTTATCCAAAACTAATACATCTCTCACACTGTTTGCCACCCCTTTCATTTTGTTTTAACTATTATAGTTGTTTTTTTTTTTTTTTTGCAATACTTAATTAATATAACGTATCGAATAATAAAAAAAGACTCTTTTCATAAATAAGCTAAGAGTCTGATCACCAACAATATTAAAATACCTATTTAAACTTATAGGTCTAATAATTAATAAAAAAACCCTAAAGCGATATGCTCTAGGGAAATAACTGATCTATTTGCTTTCTTCGTCGGTTTTTAAGACAGCCATGAAGGCATCTTGCGGAACGACTACACGTCCGACTGCTTTCATTCGTTTCTTACCACGCTTTTGCTTATCTAACAACTTAGCCCGTCGATCAGGATCACCTGTATGGATCCGTGCCGTGACGTCTTTACGATAAGCTTTGATATTAGTTCGTGCAATGATCTTAGCTCCGATCGCTGCTTGGATCGGGATCTCAAAGTTTTGTCGTGGAATGATCGTCTTTAACTTATCTGTGATCACACGTGCTCGCTGTTGTGCAAATTGTTTGTGCGCAATAAAACTTAACGCATCGACTTTATCACTATTCAGTAAGATATCTATCTTAACTAGGTCACTTGGACGTGTGCCATCAAGTTCATAGTCGAGCGAAGCATAACCACGAGTGCTAGACTTCAATTTATCGAAGAAATCAAAAATGATCTCTGATAATGGCATCTCGTAAATAACATTGACCCGATAATCATCAAGATAATCCATCGTGATAAAATTCCCACGCTTAGCTTGGCATAACTCCATCACCGCCCCGACATACTCACTTGGGACCATGATCTCAGCTTTGACATAAGGTTCATTGATCTGCTTGATCGTTGGGACCTCTGGCATCTCAGATGGGTTAGATACGCTCACATGCGAACCATCTGTTAATTCAACATCATAGGTCACAGATGGTGCCGTCGTGATCAATTCCATCCCAAATTCACGTTCTAAGCGTTCTTGGATAACATCCATGTGCAATAAGCCTAAAAAGCCACATCTAAATCCAAAACCTAAAGCTTGCGAGGTCTCAGGTTCAAACTCTAAAGCTGCATCATTTAGCTTTAATTTTTCTAAAGCTTCACGCAGATCGTTATATTTAGCATTATCGGTCGGATAAAGTCCAGAATACACCATGGGGCTCATTTCACGATAACCCGCTAATGGTTTTTCAGTTGGGTCATCAGCATGCGTTAAGGTATCACCAACACGTGTATCTTGAATATCCTTGATACTTGCAGTTAGATATCCTACATCCCCAGCCATCAAGAAGTCGCGTTTGATCGGCTTAGGTGAGTTGACCCCAACTTCAATAACTTCGTATTCCGCGCCACTATTCATCAAACGGACCTTATCACCAGGTTTTACAGTTCCATCAAAGACCCGTAAGCTCAATACAACACCACGGTAATCATCATAGACCGAATCAAAGATCAACGCTTTTAACGGTGCTTTTAGATCGCCACTTGGTGCTGGAACTTTTTGAACGATCTCTTCTAGCATCTCTTCGATCCCGATCCCGTTTTTAGCTGAAGCCAAGACTGCCTCAGAAGCATCCAGACCGATCACGTCTTCGATCTCTTGGCGCACACGCTCTGGTTCAGCTGAAGGCAGATCGATCTTATTGATCACTGGTACGATCTCAAGGTCATCATCTAATGCTAAATAAACATTTGCCAAAGTTTGAGCTTCGATACCTTGCGCTGCATCGACCACTAAAACAGCACCTTCACAAGCCGCCAATGATCGTGAAACTTCATATGAAAAGTCCACGTGCCCAGGCGTATCGATCAAGTGGAAAATGTAAGTTTCTCCATCTTTTGCATGATAATGAAGTTCTACTGCATTTAATTTGATCGTGATCCCACGTTCGCGCTCCAGATCCATCGAATCGAGCAACTGATCTTGCATTTCACGTTTTGAGACCGTATCAGTCAATTCCAAAATGCGATCGGCTAAGGTCGATTTCCCATGGTCAATATGAGCAACGATCGAAAAATTCCGAATATGCTTTTGGCGCTCCGACATTTTTTCAAAATCCATTTCGCTCTTCCTACTTTCTAGTGGGCAAGAAAAATCCTTCACCCAACTCAATACTCTTTAACTAATAATTATAGCCTGTTTTACAGGTCAGCGTCAATTTTACCAAAAAATAACTAGAGCATAGTTTTAGCTACACTCTAGTTATTTTAAAAATTTATTTTAGTCTTCTTTGCGCTTATTTTTAACACCTAAGCCTAAAATTCCTGCTAAGGCAACTAACATCGCACCGACACCTGTTACTTGTGCTTTAGCATCATCACCCATTTGTGGTAATTCAGCAACTTTTGCTTCATCTGTAACCGAAGTAGTTGCTTTTGGTCCAACTTGAGAGGTTGGGACAGTTACGCCCTTTGTTTTAGTTGGTTCTTGTTTTTCAGACACTTCTGGTACTTCTGCTGTTTTTTCAGCTACATATTTAACGATCGTATCTGAAGTAGGATCAGTTGGATCGACAAACTCTACTTCTGCCTTATATCCTGGGATCGTTGGTACCTTTTGATGTGGTGTAACACCGAAAGGATCATCCTTATCATTTTCATATGGAACTGGAGGAACTAAGGCATTACCATTTTCATCAACAGGAACGATATTACCAACTTTAGCATAGATGAATGTTGTGGTTTCATCACCTTCACCAAATGTTCCGATACCATTTTCGATTTTTTGTAAGACGTAACCCGTGATCACCTTAGCATCAGCAGTATTGTCAAAATCCATACCTGGTACAAAGAGATTTTTCTTAACAATGCTTGGGATCAATTCATTGCCCATATTATCTACAAAGCGTTCTGTCAAGCTGTAGTTTGCTGTATAAACAACACGTTCAACTTGATCAGGACTCATATGATCAACTGTGGTAGCTGGAACGCTTGTCCGATCAGCCCAATACCCAGAGATCTGTGGGCTCATTACACTAGCAAATTCTTGAGCGCTACTCCATGCTCCCCAGGTGATCTCACCAGTTACAGTGTCCTTGATCCCAGTACGCGTAAATGTTTTAGTTGCAACATTTGGTGCTACAGCTTGAGTGCCATCTGCGTAAACGTAATTGATCGTACGTGTTACCGTTTTATCTTCAGTTACATTTTCAGTTGGATTTTTAGTATACTTGACCGTCGTTACATAAGCCTTATTTTCATCTGTTGGTGTTACTGTGATCGCTGCTACTTCTTTTAGATCAGCTGTATAGCCCTTGATCTCGGGTGAAATAACTGCTGCAAAACTTGCTGCAACTACTTCCTTACCATCGACCATCCATGGCGTATAAGTTACTTTATTTAAAGCTAAATTATTCACCTTATCACGCGTAAATGTGATAGTTTTTGTTACTGTTGGCGCAGCTGACTGGTTATTTTCAGCATAGACATAATTGATCGTTTGTTCAAATATAACACTTTGAGTTTCGATCTCTTTGTCAGCTTCATAGATATAGGTAACTACAATATCTTGACCTGCTGTAACACCTGCAGGCTGGCCTTCAACTTTAACAAATTTATAGTGTGGACGTGTGATACCAGTTGTTACATATGTGGCACCTGACATGATACTTTGAACGTCTGGTGCTTGGAGCTCGTTACCATCTGTATCGATCCATCTTGTTGTAACATCTACATAACGTTGGATCTCCAATTTGTAAGTTGGAGCAACATTATAGATACCACCAACACCTGTTGAATTTTCATGTTCACCAGTAAAGTGATCTTGAAGTGTGACATCGACTACACTAGAACCATCTTTAATACCGGTGATCTTAAAGCCTAATTCAGCCATCGCGATTGCACTTGGATCTAATTTATCTGACTTAAGGACTACTGCTTTTACTTTAGACCAATCTGTTACTTGATCAGCTGTCACAAAGTCTACTAGAGCAGCTTCAGTTACTTGATCACCTACAAATGGTGTATAGGCAAATAGCAATTGCCCATTACCAGTTCCTGTAGTTGTTACTTTATCAACACCTTCACCAGTTAAAACGATCGTCGCATTATCGCCATTTGCTATGCTAGGTAAATTGATGACATTATAGGAGTATTCTGAAATACCCTTATCCGTCAAAACATTAGCTAAGCGGATCGTTCCTTTAGAGTTAGCCAACTCTTTTGAACTACTATATGCTAACTTGGTCGTTCCTGTTTCTTCGGTATATTTTCCAGCGTCTGCTGCTTTGATCCCATTCATCTGACCGTAAGTTGATGGATAAGTGAAACTGTAACTCACTTCATTTGGAGTCTTGTAGTAACCTAAGTTAGTTGATCGAACCTTATAAGTCTTGCCATCCCGCAACGTGACCTCACTAATATTAGCAAAACCATTAGTTGGCGCGGAAACTTGATCATTTTCGTTAAGCTCCATGAATAAGCTCATCCCGTTTTCAGGGTAAGCATAGGATAACGGTAACTGATTCTTATTTGCTACGATCTGCAACGGTGTTGTGTAAGAAGTCCCATTGATCAAAACAGGCGTACGATACCAAGGTGTTTCAGGTAAGCTGATCTTAAACATCCGTTCACCGTTGATCCCGATGTACCCTAGATCTTCAACAACAGCAGCTTCGTAAAGTGCACCACCATGTTTGTAAACATGTAACTGACTAGCATCTTCTAGATCAAATCCTTGAGGGATCGCAATAAAATAAGAGCTTGGAATGTCATTATATTGAACGATGTTTCGGATCTGGTATGTGATCGTTGCAATATTACCACCATCTTCACTTGTTGGTTGGTAAGAAGTATTATTGAAATTCAAGATATTGCCAGTAAACTGGTTCTTACTTGGATTAGGCGCTTTGATATTAAGTGACATTTTCCCAGTCAATTCTTGTCCTTTATCGGAAGTCACAGTATAGCTGTACTCTGCTGTATCATTGACCTTCTTAGTCGTCCCTTTTTCTAAGATCGCATTGTTACTGAAATTGATCTTAACTTTAGTACCTGCTTCAATATTTTTATAACCGATATCAAGCGCTTTAATATTAGATCCATCTTTAGCAACACCTGCACTGATCGCTTTATCGTCGATAGCAACAACAATAGAGTTTACATTAGAAGTTACAAAGTTACCCATTTGTAGATCTACTGTACGGCCATCTGTTAATGTTGCTCGTGTTAAACCGCTTGGCTGGTTTTCACTTGACGATGTGATCGCTAACGCATACTCACCTTCGCCACCATTCATGATCGTACCTGGTTCAATATCTAAGTGGATCAAAACATTTTCTTGCGCAACATTACCATTGTTATATACTTCGATCGAACGGATCAGACTACCATTGTCATTGTAATCTAACTTTGTATCATCAGATTGGTGTTCCCCATCATCTTGACCATTATCTGTGTAGATCTCACCATCTTTTTTCTTGAATTGTGCTCCCCAAGAATTATTAACTTTAGTAGCCACAGCTAAATTGAGCTGCTTAGTGCCCACAGCTTGCTGGATCATATCCTTAGCTCGTTCGCCTGCAGTGTTGATCGAGTAGTATGCAACTGTAGCATCAAAGTTGTTATCACTGGCAGCCAATTCAGTTGTGTATGTCCCAAATAATAATAATGACCCCTTCAATAGATCAGTTTTGGCATTATTAAAATCAATAACGACTGGTTCACCTGCAGCTGCTTGTTTGATCGTAACATTTTTTCCATTAGCTAATGTAGCAAAATCACTAGCTGTATCACCAACAACTGTTTTATCAGTCAAGCCATATGCATAGCCAATGCTTGTAGTATCAGCTAAAAAACCCTTTGGAACGTTCAATGTTACTGTACCAGCAAAATTATCACCGTCTTTTTGACCATTATTAGCTAAATTGACTCCTAAAACATATTTTTGATCCTTAACTAAACCATTTTCTGCAGTTTGATTTTGATCAAAATTGAGATTGACAGTGGTGATCTCGGCCGGTTGCCCGATCGTATAAGTGATCTCACCAATATCATCCCCATTTTTCTTAACAACAACTTGGAATTTTGAACCTGGTGTTAAAAATGACCAATCAGAAACAGTTGGCACCAATCTTAAATTAAAAATCATTGAAGCTGTTGTGTTGATATTGTACGTAAAAGTCGTATTTTGGCTGGCCTTATTAGTAACATATCCTGGATCAGCTACTGGAGAAGTTTCTCTATCGACATTGTACAACTCACCATTGATACTACTGCCAGTCGAAGCTGTAAAAATATATGGAACAGTGACCGTAACTGTATCTCCCGCAACAGCTGGGACCATAATTGAAATACTACGCGTTTCATTATCGCCGTGATCCAATGTTACTGCTTGACTTTGGGTATTATTTTCGATCACTTGATCTACATTGACTGTTGGCACATCAGCTACTGCACTTCTAAAAGTTGCGTGCATTTGTTCTTGTGGCGCTTCAGTTGTACTTTCAGCAGATGATACCTCATTATTTTCAACTGGTGGAACACCTTGGTCAGCACTCTTATCTGCCTCAGCTTGCTCAACTGTTTGCGTCGAAGTAACTGTGTTTTCCTCTGGTGTTTCAGTTAAAGCCACTTCTGTCTCATTTTCAGTACTTTCAGTAAGCTGAGTCGTTTTTTCATCATTAGTTGCAGTATCGACCACGTCTGCGTTAACAGCATCTGCGTTCGAAAAAGCAAGTAAAACCCCGACCATCACAGATGCTACTCCCACATTCAATTTTTTGATTTTGTACTTTGCTTTGCGTTGTGCCATTTTTTCAGAGCGAAGTTTTAAATTGTTTTTCGAACCCATAGTGACCTCCTAAAATTAATATTTACTTAATATTTTATCAATAAAATTTTATCATATTAATTTTAATAAAACAATGCAGTGAACATGCTTTGTACAATTTTTACGTTATTTTTCAACATTCTTAAACAATATACCAATTACATCTAATCCAAATTAAAAAAAGCGTTTAGAACATGGCTACTGTTGTTACCAACAATATAAGCCAAAGGACCACTACGATGCTTTGTAGCGTAGTAGTCCTTTGGCTTGTTTCATATTCTAATTTGCTTTAAAGTTAAACATCTAACTTTTTCTCATATATAAATCTATAAAACAGGTTTCGATCATTTCAGATGAATACTTCAAATCTGTTAAACCAAACTTGATAAAAATGTTCCAAGCTCGGACTAAATACTCATTTCGACGTTCTAAATGAGCTTTTAGGATCTGCTGTTGTAAGGTAAGATATACAGTCGCTTCAGAACGTGAACGCCATTTAGAAGCTAACTTTTCTTCTTGTTCTGGAGTCAATAATAATAGATAGACCCATTTTTTTGTATTAGCAACGCCTAAAAATGCTGCTAATACTTTGCAATATGCTTTCAAACAAATCGTTTCATCTGCTTGACCTATCTTACTAAATAGTTCGGCTACTGCTATACTTAGCTCACTGTAAACGAACTCATCTTTTTCTCTTTGAAAAGAATTCTTTGTGCCGATCTGTCTTTGAATTTTAGCTAATTTGGTAATATCCATGCGTTAGTCCTAAAAAAATCTTTCATCTGATTTAATAGCTAGACTCGTCAAATTATCTAAATACCAATCCTTGATAAACTCATACTGGTATAAAATATCGAACCAGGCCACTTTATGATCTTCATCATGGACCTTAATGACCCAACTAGCATTATTTAAATCAGCATGTTCTGCTTGCATCAAAATAGAAACAACAATATTATTCTTCAATTGCAAGACTGCACGACCACTTTCACCAGCTACCAACATATAACCTGCATCTGCACTGATGATGAAGAGTTTATCTAATGCCTCACGTGGCTCATCGGCTGAAGAGATCTGATAACTTGCATTATTAGAAGTATCAAGTAAATTAAAATCAACATCAAAACCGTAATCTTCTTTAAAATACTTACCGATCACAACTAAATACTCTTCAAAACGTTTTACGGTCTTATAGTCAAATTTCCCACTATAATCAACAACTAATAGATCAGTTAAAGCTTGACTATTAAACCGGATCAACTGGCGCTTAAAGTTGATATAAAACAAACGTGCACCAGTACTTTTATCAACATAATATGCTCCTTCACGCATGTTCTCATCGATCTTAAAAGTAAAGTAGCCTTCCATATTTATTCCTGGAAATTCATGGTAAAGCTCATTTTGATGATCACTGGATTGCAAAATAACTTGCTCGTTTTGATGAAGTTGCAATAAACGATTCAAAAAGATCAAGTAATAGTCAGCCCGACTGTATTGCTGTGGGAAGATCAAATATGCTGTATCCAAGCGATAATCAGTCAAAGTCATAACTGACTCTAGCAAAATGTTTTTGTCATCGGTATTGATCAGCTCATCTAAAACTTTGGTAAAGTAGATCCCACGCTTAAGGCTTTCTTTTAATTGATCGTTATATGACATCAACCGTCCTGTTGTACTCAAAGAACCCGCATATGCACTGGTGGTCTCTTCAGCATTCCTCTTATTAGTTGGTCGAAATGTTTCCGTTGGTTTTTCATATTCTTTCGTCATTTTTGTTCACCTACTTTTGCTTAGCGATCAAATCTGCAATATAGTTGCGGTATAATGCTGCGTTATGCGCTTCAAAGTTTTCAAAGCTCCCAAATTTAGCTACGATACTTTGTTTCTCATAGCCCATTAAAGTATCTTCTTTTGAAAGTGCTAAGATCTTTTCCTCATTTTCACGGATCTGACGGTAAGCATTCCCCGCTTTTTCATCCAGTTCAGACAGATAGGATAATTCATCGATCAATTTTTGCTTAGATTCCTTGAGTTTTGAAGCTTCCCAAGGCATCACTTTCTCTTGTGAAGTCCGTTTGATCTCTTGACGAAGTTCATCTTTTCGTTGATCACGCTCATTTTGACCATCGATCAATTCTTGTAACTCATCTGATTGTTGCGATAAGAGCGCGATCTGATCGCTATTCAAGCGTTTATTTTCACTTTCCAATGCAAAAGCACGTGCTAATTTTTGATATTCAGTTTCATCAAAATTGAATTTGACTTTCAATACATCTAACGTCCCAAATAATCGTCTCCCCCACCAATTTCCAAAGAAAAATTGATACTGTCCGACCGCAGTCTCTTCAAAATAGAAAAATGGGTACATCTCACATAAATAATCGATCAAGTTCTTACTCAAATAATCACTTATCTTAGCATAACTGTCACGCACAAGATGTTCATGGGTATCATCAACTTCAGCCCCATCTTGTTTTAAGATCTCAGTTGCATAACGTTTACCATCGATCAGCTGGTATACCAAACGATCATCTTGGTCTTGAACAGCTTTTTCAAAAGATTCTAAATAGGCCACTTTATCTAGAAGTGCCTTAGTCAAGCTTTTAGTTGCTTGTTTATGATCTGATAAACTAAGTTGATTTGGATTAGCCATAAGTATCTCCTCTATTTCATAATTGCCCAGTTGAGAGCAAGATGTTCATAGCTCTATTGTTACAAAAAAACTTAAATTTATCAATTATCAGGGCTGAGTTCTTGTTTCATCATCTCATTTAATCGCTTCTTTAACCGCAACTGTTCCTCTAAGTAGGCACCTGTTACTTTATTATTGGCTGTAACCGCTAATTTTTTTGGATGTAAAGCCATGATCTGCTGGCAGATCTGTTCATGATAGGCACAAATCGGGTCTTTATATTGTTTGTAATAGCGATGTTGCTTTTTACTGAGCTGCCTAAAATAATTGAAACGCTGACCATTACTCAATTTCAATAACTTATTCCCACCAAAAAAGAGATCCAATCTGGCTAAATTAGCTTTATCTGGTGGAGTTTGATCGATAAAGTAAATGAAATATCGGCCTTTGTGTAGATAAACAATAAACCGTTGCTCAGGATCGATCTTTTGACTTACCATTACCCCTTGAACGAGTAGCAACTTCATTTTGCCACTACAGATCCCCATAAAAAGCTCAGGAAAAAAAGGTTGTTTTTTCAAAAAGATCTCTTCAAGTAAAATAAAGGTGGCCTCTAACGTACACTCAAAAAATTCATTGGCCGTATTTTGCGCACGATTGCGATATTTTGCACTCAATAATTTCTTACATTGTAAAAATGACATCTGATCACAATTAGCAATAAATTCTGCGATCACATTCATACTGAGCCCCAAATACCGGTCGATCACCGCTTGGGCTGACTTAGCTAACACGATCTCTTCACTATTTTCAAACTTCATAAAAATAACCACCTTTCATTATCTACACTTTATAGATACGCAAAAGGTAGCCATTATAATTTATTTTTTCAAATATTGGCGTTTAAAATCTTTGATCCCAGCTAACACAAATTGAGCAGGATCTTTTGAAATATCAAGTTTTCGATCATGATCATCTGTTAAGATCGCTGAAAAGATCTGTTCATACTCCGCAACACTAACTTCTGTCCGCATCTCTAACATTTCAGAAGTTTGATAAGTGAGAGCTTCTTTATAATTAGGCTGTAAGTGTCCTGAGAAAAACTCACCTTGGGCTCCAGAACCGTAACTAAACAAGCCTAGCCGATCTCCAGCCTTTAGTGTATCAGTATTTTCTAAAAGAGATAGCAAGCTCAAATATAACGAGCCAGTATATAAATTCCCAGTTGCCATATTATACTTGCGACTTGCTTCAAATTCATTGTAATAATGACTAGCTATAGTCGGATCAACACCTTCTAAGGCCTTACGCAGCCCCTTTAACCCCTGTTTAGTATATGGCAAATGGAACAATAACGCTGAAAAATCAGTTAACTTAAGCCCTGTCTTTGCTAGATAGTCTTGATAGACTTTCTCAAAAAATTCTAGATAAATATTAGCCGAAAACTTACCGTCGACTTTAGCTTCAGTTTGAGAAAGTGGGCGCCAAAAATCCATAACATCTTTAGCATAATACGCACTTTCCGCCTCCAAAGTAACAAGTTTAGGATCTTTAGAAACTAACATTGCCACTGCACCACCACCTTGTGTCGGTTCACCTGGTGTCTTCAAGCCATAGCGAGCAATATCACTACCAATAACTAGCGCTTTTTTATCTGGAGCTAAAGCAATATGCCCCTTAGCTAACTGTAAGCCAGCTGTTGCCGCATAACAAGCTTGTTTCAATTCGATCGTTCTGATCTCATGAGATAGGCCCAACAATTCACTAACGTAAGCTGCAGTTGATTTAGAGTTGTCTACCCCTGATTCCGTGGCAACTATCACTAGATCGATCGCTTCTTTGTCTTCTACTGTCAAAACCTTAGCTGCGGCATTAGCTGCCAAGGTCACTGCATCTTGTGTCGGTGGGATGACCGCCATTTTATTTTGGCCGATCCCGATCAAATATTTATTTGGATCCTCATTTCGTGCTTGAGCTAGTTTAGCCATATCTACGTACATATGTGGCGTAAAAAAGCCGATTTTATCGATCCCAATTTTCATTTTCATCGCACCTTTCACTGCTGATTGTTCACTCTACAAGTTTAGCGAAGTTATTATTTTTTAGCAAATTTCTTTCCTGTAGTATAATATAACTAGAAATATCTTATGAAGGGAATGGGATAAGTGGCAGCAATCAGTTTAGAAGTACATGGTATCGTTCAAGGAGTTGGCTTTCGTTATATGACTAAGATCTTGGCCGATCAGATCGGAGTCACTGGTAAAGTTTTAAATAAAAATGATGGCTCTGTTTATATTGAAGCACAAGGCGATCCCGAAAAGCTTTCTGCCTTTATCGAAGGGATCAAAGCTTCACCTACCCCAGCAGGGCGCGTCGACCGTGTCATCCTCAAGTCGATCCCTGAAAATAGCTATACGCGTTTTAGCGTGGTATATATGTAACTGCACGGTTCTTACGGATTATACATTGAAATATCGCTTTTTTTCCAGTATAGTTAATAACGATACCTTTATTCATAAGTGAAAGGAATTGACCTATGAAAAACAAAAAATTATTAACTATTGCTGCGATCATGGCTTCAGCAATGTTATTCCTGAGTGGCTGTGTTCAACACACTGCCTCAGGTAAGCCTTATGGTTTTGTCTATGATAACTTGGCAGTTCCGACCCAACATGTTTTAGTTTGGCTGTCACAGATCTTAGGCAATAGTTTAGGCTGGGCGATCATCGTGATCACTTTCATCGTCCGCTTAGTCTTGATGCCGATCATGATCAAGCAGTCTAAAAATGCTACGGTCCAACAAGAAAAGATCGCTCACATCAAACCGTTGATGGAAGACATCACCAAGCGTCAAAAAGAAGCCACTAGCGATGCGGAAAGAATGGCGATCAACCAAGAAATGATGCAGCTTTACCGCGATAATAATATTTCAATGACTGGCGGGATCGGTTGCTTACCACTTTTGATCCAAATGCCGATCTTTGCTGCACTTTATGCTGCGATCCAGTACTCACCTGAGCTGTCACGATCTTATTTCTATGGGATCAACCTTGGACAGCGAAGTTTCACTCTAGTTGCTCTCTCCTTTGTCGTTTACGCACTTCAAGGATGGTTATCAACTCTAGGTGTACCAGAAGCCCAACGAGCTCAAATGCGGCAAATGATGATCATTAGCCCACTGATGATCACATTCATGACTTACATCTCCCCTGCTGGTTTGGGACTTTACTTCTTTGTTGGGGGGATCTTTGCATGTATCCAAACTTTGATTATCAACTATATGCGTCCCCGCATTAGAAAAGAAGTTTTGGCAGAGCTAAAGAAAAATCCAGTTAAGCAACCTAAGAAAGTAGTTACTGAAGCTAAGGAAACCACAATTGAGTCATCACCTACTTCAGCTACCTCTAAAAAGAAGCGCAACGCTGGTAAACAAAATCGTCATAAATAAAAAATAGGTTTTTCCTGCTTTGGAAAAACCTATTTTTTATTATCTTTATTTTTAACTAAGGGGAGGGAAACACGAAAAACTGATCCCTGTCCCACGGCACTTTCAACGACTAGTCTACCGTGATATCCCTCGATCAAACGCCGAGCGATCGAAAGCCCTAGTCCATTACCGCCTTTATCTCGACTTCGTGCTTTATCAACACGATAGAAACGATCAAAGATCCGATCGATATTTTCTTGCGAGATCCCTTCGCCAAAATCTTGGATCACGATATCAATATCATTGATGTTTTTGGATAATGTCATATGGACCTCTTTGCGTTCACGTGAATACTTGACCGCATTATCCATTAAAATGATCAAAACTTGTTCTAAGTGATTACGATAGATCTGAACATTAGTGATATCTTTAAGATCATCATCTAATACAAAGGTAAAGTCTGGATGGATCATCTGGAAGTTATTGAATACCTGTAGCCCGACTTCCTTAGCATCAGTGATCTCTTTACCAAACTGGATCTCAACTTGTTCAGCCCGAGAAAGATCTAACATTTCTTGAACTAAACTCTTCATTCGAGCGATCTCTTGCAAGGAAGCCTCGATCGATTCATCTAAGACTGCTGGGTCATCTTTACCCCAACGTTTCAAAAGAGATAGATGTCCTTGAATGATCGCAACTGGTGTCCGAAGTTCATGCGAAACATCTTCTACGAATTGCTGTTGCTGTTCGATATACCGTTGCATCCGATCAAGCATCTTATTAAATAAGCGCCCTAGTTCGGCCAATTCATCTTCATGTTTAAGTTCGGGCACACGCAAATTGGCTAAAGCATCACTTTCATCATCACCATTTATCTTACCGATCGTATCATTTATCAGATCGATCGGCTCTAATAGCCAAGATGATAAGCCATAACTGAGTAAAGCGATCCCGATCGCTGCGATCAAAGAGAACACTAAAAAGATCAAGATCAATTTGCGCCTAGTCTGACCGTAGTTGACCAGGTCATTGGTAACTTGAACATATCCGATCAAATGCTTATCTTTCTCAGAAAAAACTTTTTTCCCTAAAACCAAAACATTATACGCTGATGTATGTTTGATCTTACTTTCCTCAGTTACTTCAACCCGATCAAACTTTACAGGTACATCTCGTGAAGCAAAAACCATTTCGTTTGAAAGATTGTAGACACTGATACTGATATTTTCACGTGTCAGTGAGGTATAAAATGAGCTTGAATAAAGTGTCTGTAATTCTTTTATATTCCGTTCATTATGTACCCGCAAACTCAACGAATGTTCAGCCCGATCTTGCGTCAACTCTTTAGTATTGGTTGCTAAACTTTCAACCGCTGTATCCAACGCTTCTTGCGCATATTGTTTTTCTTGATTTAGCAATAGGCTCGAAAAGCTTTGAAAAAGTAGGACTGAAAAAACAGCAAAAATCAGCAAAACTCCGATCCCAGTGCCAACCGACCATTTTAGCTTAAGTGAGAAGAATGGTTTTGCATGACTATCTTTTAGCTGCTTTTTATGCAAAATAGCCTTTCGAATACACATTAGGAACGCATTACATAGCCGGTTCCACGTACAGTTTGGATATAGCTATCTTCACCTGGACGATCGATCTTATTACGTAAGTAGCGAATATAAACATCCACAACATTGGTTTCGATCTGTGATTCATAACCCCAAACTTCTTTTAATAACACATCACGAGCTAAAACTACATTGACATTTTCCATCAATGTCAATAACAATTCATATTCACGCTTTGTCAATTCAATGATCTCATCACCACGACGTACAACACGATTTTCTTTTTCGATCACAAGGTCACGATAACTTACGGTTGTTTGCTTAGATGAATTATATTCACTTTCAAGATCAACTCGACGCAACACTGCACGTAAGCGAGCTAATAATTCTTCGATCGCAAATGGTTTGATCACATAATCATCTGCCCCATGATCTAAACCAGATACACGGTCGATCACAGAGTCACGCGCAGTCATCATGATAATTGGGGTGTTTTTAACTTGGCGTACACGCCGACATACTTCAAGACCATTCAAATCAGGAAGCATCAAGTCAAGTAAGATGGCATCCCATTCTTCGCTCAAAGCTACTTCTAAACCAGTCCGACCACTCTCACAAGCGTAAGTTTCATATCCTTCATGCTTTAATTCAAGTTCAACGAAATGAGCCAAATTTTCTTCATCTTCGATGATAAGTATCTTACTCATTATTCCACACTCCTATATTTTGTTGTTAAATTTTTTATTATTTATTTAATGATAACATACTTAATTCTAACATTGATGTCATCAATAAGTATACCTTAATTTTACCTTAAGAAAGATTAATTATAGCATACTTCTTATTATCTTGCCACCCAACGTTAAATTTGGATATTTAATTATAATTTTTTAGGTAATAATTATAATTGATTTTTGCCTAAAAAAAGGGATACGATCAATTCGTACCCCCTTTTTGCTAACTAGTTTATTCTTCGTGATACCATTCGTAGTGATAGTTACCTTCTTTGTCGACACGTTCATAAGTATGTGCCCCAAAGTAATCACGTTGTGCTTGGATCAAGTTTGCTGGTAAAACAGCTGACCGATATTGATCGTAGTAAGTAATTGCACTAGTAAAGCCTGGGCAAGGTACCCCCGCTTGAATAGCTAAGGCAGCTACTTCTCTGACCGCTGCTTGATACTTAGCTGTGATCTCAGTAAAGTACGGATCAAGCATCAAGTTCTTCAATTCCGGTTGCTTATCAAATGCATCTGTGATCTTTTGCAAGAATTGTGCCCGAATAATGCAACCTTCACGCCAGATCTTAGCTAAAGAACCATAATCCAAATTCCAGTCATATTTTTCAGAGGCAAAGCGCATTTGTTCAAAACCTTGAGCATAGCTGACGATCTTGCTAAAGTAAAGCGCTTGGCGGATCTTTTCAACAATTTCTTTTTTATCAAGCTTTTTAGCATCAAATGCTTTGGGTTTAGCTAAAACCTCACTCGCTTCTACACGTTCATCTTTAAGAGCAGAGATATAACGTGCGTAAACAGATTCAGTGATCAATGATTGTGGGACTCCTAATTCAAGGGCGCTTTGTGAACTCCACTTACCAGTTCCCTTATTACCCGCACGATCTAAGATCACATCAACGATCGGTCTATCAGTTCCTTCATCATCTTTACGGGTCAAAATATCAGCCGTAATATCGATCAAGTAGCTATCAAGCTCACCATCTTTCCATTCATGGAAGATATCAGCGATCTCATCAACTGAAAGGCCTAGCAAGTTACGCAATAAGTTATAACTTTCAGCGATAAGTTCCATATCACCGTATTCGATCCCATTGTGGACCATCTTAACGTAGTGTCCAGCTCCATTAGGGCCAATATAAGTCACACAAGCTTGACCATCATCTGCTTTAGCAGCGATCTGATCCAAAATAGGCGCTACAAGGTCATATGCTTCTTTTTGTCCGCCTGGCATCAATGACGGACCTTCCAAGGCACCCTTTTCACCACCGGAAACACCCATACCGATAAAGTTGATCCCTGAATTATCTAATTCAGCATTACGACGCATAGTATCTTCAAAGAAAGTATTTCCACCATCGATCAAAACATCGCCTTTATCAAGGTAAGGTAAGAGACTCTTGATCGTTGCATCTGTTGGAGCACCCGCTTTGACCATCAAAATGATCCGACGTGGTTTTTCCAATGAATTAACGAAGTCCTCGATCGTATAACTTGGAACCAAATTTTTATCTGAATGATCAGCAACAACTTGCTCAGTCTTTGAACCTGTACGATTAAAGATCGCAACTTTATAGCCACGACTTTCGATATTCAAAGCCAAGTTCTTACCCATAACAGCCATACCGACAACACCGATTTGTGCTTTACTCATATCCAACTTAACCTCCTAAAATTCCTACTGCACTTAATTTTATCAAAATTGCCTAAGATTTTAAAGATGCTTACTAAAAATTAGGCTTTCATCACTAAAGTAGGTTCTGCTTCACCTAAAACTGTATCTTTTGAAATGATAACTTTTTCGATCTCTTTATTACTTGGGACCTCGAACATGATATCACGCATCGTAGCTTCAATGATCGAGCGCAAACCACGTGCCCCTGTATTGCGTTCGATCGCTAAATGAGCGACTTCACGTAAAGCATCTTCTTCAAATTCGAGTTTTACCCCATCAAATTCAAGTAACTTGCTGTATTGCTTGATTAAAGCATTCTTAGGTTCAGTCAAGATCCGGACTAGATCATCTTCAGAAAGCTTCTCAAGTGCTGTCAAGATCGGCAAACGTCCGATAAATTCTGGGATCAACCCAAACTTCAACAGATCTTCAGGAATGATCTGTTGCATAATGCTCTTAGATTCATCATAGTTTTGCTTACTATCAGCGCCAAACCCGATCGTCTTATCGCCTAAACGATTTTTAACGATCGTTTCGATACCGTCAAAAGCCCCACCGACGATAAACAAGATATTTGTTGTATCGATCTGGATAAATTCTTGTTGTGGATGCTTTCTGCCCCCTTGTGGTGGAACATTAGCAACTGTTCCTTCCAAGATCTTCAAGAGTGATTGTTGAACGCCCTCACCCGAAACATCACGAGTGATCGAGACATTTTCACTCTTCTTAGCTATCTTATCGATCTCATCAATGTAAACGATCCCTCTTTGGGCCCGTTCAACATCATAATCTGCATTCTGCAAGAGCTTCAATAAGATATTTTCAACGTCTTCACCAACATAGCCCGCTTCTGTCAATGTCGTAGCATCAGCGATCGTAAATGGAACATTTAAGATCTTAGCTAAGCTTTGGGCTAAAAATGTCTTACCTGAACCAGTAGGCCCGACAAGACAGATATTGCTCTTTTGTAGTTCCGTATCATCGTCAGCAGTATCAAATGAAGCATTGATCCGCTTATAGTGGTTATACACAGCTACTGCCAAAGTTTTTTTAGCCTGTTCTTGTCCGATAACATATTGATTTAAAATATCAACGATCTCTTTTGGTGTCGGCACATCAGTAAATTCCTCTTTAACATTAGCTTTATTTTCTTCGCTGATGATCGTTTGAGCTAATTCGACGCATTCATTACATATATACACGCCAGGGCCCGAGATCATACTTTTAACTTGCCGCTCAGATTTGCCACAAAAAGAGCAAACTGCGGGTTCGTTTGGATCTGTATTTTCGTACATCTAAATCACCTTTATCTAATAATTACTTATATTCTATCAGACATTGCTACTAAAAACTAATACTTACTTTTTATTTATCAGGTGAATGGATAAATTTAGGGACCGCAACAGATAAATTCCGCTGCGATCCCTAAAATCACAAGATTAAATTGAAATTGTCACTCAAGTATTAAACTTGTTTTGCAGAATCTGTCATTTCTTTAACGACTTTTCTGATAGCAATGTCATGATTCAACATGTCATCTGAAAGAGCTGAGCGAACTGCAGCTTCTTCCATGCCATATTGTGCAGCTAATTCTTTGATCTCTGCATTGATCTCTTCTTCAGAAGCTTTGATATCTTCAGCAGCTACGATAGCTTCTAAGACAAGGTTTGTCTTAACACGCTTTTGTGCACCACTTTCAAATTGCTTGTGCAAGTCTTCTTCAGAAGAACCTGTAAGTTTGTAGTACATGTCAGCACTGATACCTTGTTGTTGCAAACCAGCTAAGTATTGATCCATTTGACGGTGTACATCTTCTTCGATCATTGCACCTGGGATCTCGCCGATCTCTGCATTTTCAACTGCTTTATCGATAACTTCTTCTTGGATAGCTTCTTTTGCAGCATTTTGTTTTTGTGCTTCAAGACGTTCACGTGTCTTAGCTTTCAATTCAACTAAAGTATCAACTTCTTCGTCAACATCTTTAGCAAATTCATCATCAAGTTCAGGCAATTCCTTAGTCTTAACTTCGTGGATCGTTGTTTCAAAGACTGCATCTTTACCCTTAAGGTCTTCAGCATGGTATTCTTCAGGGAACGTTACGTTAACTTCTACTGTTTCACCAGCTTTATGCCCAACTAATTGGTCTTCAAAACCTGGGATAAATGTGTTTGAGCCAAGTTCAAGAGAGTAGTTTTCGCCCTTGCCACCGTCAAAAGCAACACCATCAACTTTGCCTTCAAAGTCGATAACAACTGTGTCGCCTTCAGCAGCTGGTTGATCTTCTTTCAACACTAATTCAGCTTGTTGTTCTTGTAATTTCTTGATTTCAGCATCAACTTCTTCGTCAGTAACTTCTGTTGATCGTGCTTTAACTTCAAGATCTTTGTATTGACCCAATTTAACTTCTGGTTCAACCGTAACTTTAGCAGTCAAGACCCATGTAGAATCTTTTTCCATTGATTCAACGTCGATCTCTGGTTGTGCTACTGGCTTGATGTTTGATTCTGCAACAGCATTAGCATAAGCTTCAGGTAATACAGCGTTCAAAGCATCTTGGTAAAGTGATTCTTCGCCAAACATTTTGTTAAAGATCTGACGAGGAACCTTACCTTTACGGAAGCCAGGTACGTTTAAAGTTTTCTTGACACGGTTAAATGCTGTGTCTAAACCTTCCTTGATTTTTGCAGGTTCGATTTCAAAGGTCAACTTACCGTTGTTTGTACCTTCTTCTTTTTCCCATTTTACAGACATTATTTTCCCTCCGAGTAAAATAGTTTGTACAATTTACTGAGTAATTGCATACTAACTAAGTTTAACTTAGAAAGCTTTAAATGTAAATGTTTATAGTACAAAAAGTCGATTTTTTAGACAAAAAAGACTTGGGATAGACCCAAGCCTTCTTCAATATTCAAAAGAATATTAGTCGTCGATTTCAGAAACGACACCAGCACCAACTGTACGGCCACCTTCACGAACTGTGAATTTAAGACCTTTTTCGATAGCAACTGGAGCGATCAATTCAACGGAGAATGTTACGTTATCGCCAGGCATAACCATTTCTACACCTTCAGGCAATTCGATAACACCTGTAACGTCTGTTGTGTGGAAATAGAATTGTGGACGGTAGTTTGAGAAGAATGGTGTATGACGGCCACCTTCTTCTTTTGTCAAGACGTAAACTTCACCCTTGAACTTCTTGTGTGTTTGGATCGAACCTGGTTTTGCAAGAACTTGACCACGTTCGATTTGTGTACGGTCAACACCACGAAGCAATGCACCGATGTTGTCACCAGCTTCACCTTCGTCAAGTGTCTTACGGAACATTTCAACACCTGTAACAGTTGTCTTAAGAACATCGTCTTTCAAACCAACGATTTCAACTTCATCGCCGACTTTAACGATACCACGATCGATACGACCAGAAGCAACAGTACCACGACCTGTGATCGTAAATACGTCTTCAACTGGCATCAAGAATGGCTTGTCTGTTGGACGTTCTGGTGTTGGGATGTATTCGTCAACTGTATCCATCAATTCAAGAATCTTCTTCTTAGCATCTTCATCATCTTCCAATGCTTTAAGAGCGGAACCACGGATAACAGGAATATCATCACCAGGGAAATCGTATTCGCTCAATAAGTCGCGAACTTCCATTTCAACCAAGTCTAATAATTCTTCGTCGTCAACCAAGTCACACTTGTTCAAGAATACAACGATGTATTCAACACCAACTTGGCGAGCAAGCAAGATGTGTTCACGTGTTTGTGGCATAGGACCATCAGTTGCAGCAACAACTAAGATAGCACCGTCCATTTGAGCAGCACCAGTGATCATGTTCTTAACGTAGTCGGCGTGTCCTGGAGCATCGATATGTGCGTAGTGACGGCCTTCTGTTTCGTATTCAACGTGTGCTGTGTTGATTGTGATACCACGTTCACGTTCTTCTGGAGCAGCATCGATAGAAGCGTAATCTTCAGCTTTAGCTAAACCTTTTTCAGATAAAACCTTTGTGATAGCTGCTGTTAAAGTTGTTTTCCCATGGTCAACGTGTCCAATTGTACCAATGTTTACATGGGGTTTTGTTCTTTCGTAATGTTCTTTTGCCATTAATAGAACCTCCTGTAATTTTGCAAAGAAAATCTGCAGTCCTGCCGATAATCCTTTAAATTTTATTATACTACTTTCAGCCAAGAATGCCAAGTAATTTATTCCTTGGGTTCCTTCTAAACTGAAAACCTTGAATTATTATATAGTCACTATTGATTTTTGTAAATACTAAAATCCAATTTTTTAAAAAAATATTTGAAATTAGTTAAACCATCCACTGGGCTAGACTGCTTTCCAAAGCCTGTGCAAATTCACGCGCTTGTGCTTCTAAGTCGGATTTCCCTAGTAATACTGCATAAAGCTTTTCCGGATCAGTAAATGGTGCTGTCAATTTTGGATAAAGCAGTTGCAATTTTAATTTTAATTCCGCTAAGATCTGTGTTTTTTGGTCTGCAGCATATTCAAGATCAGCTTCGAGTAAAGCTACCAAGCGCTGATACATCATGTAATCATCTAATTCCTTTAAATCACCTGGAACAAAATCTTGTTTTTCACCTGTAAATAACAGATAGGTGACTGTTTTTTCACTTCCAAGATAACGCAATTCATCTAAGATAGCTGCTCTGACCAACGGATGTACATCTTCATCCACTAGATCAGCGCTAACACTTTCCACAAATTCAGCAATAGTCAAACTTCCCGAAGCTTCAAAAACTTGGCGTTGCTCCAAAATATCAAGCGCACCTAAATGTTTCAATTTTTTAGTCAAAGTATTTACATCAGTTTGTGTTCTTACAGTAGCCAAAGTTTGGTCAAACAAGCGCATGAAGTTATCTTTTTCTTTAGCCGACATAAACCCACTCATCAAATTTAAGGTCATCTCGATCTTTCTGACCTTACCAGCGTAGATCATCTCCGTTACATATTCTGTCAACTTTTGATCATCGCGTAAATAATCTAACAAATAATCTTCAGCCAGTAAACTTGCCATTTGGTGATCTCTTAGTTCTTTTAACGCTGTAAAGAGCAAATAATTTACTTTAAATGTTTTTTTTGCTTGATACGCTTGTAATAGTAATTCCTTAGCTTGTGAGAAATCACTTTTTTCTAAAGCTGCGCAACCGGCCTCATATAATTTTTCTTGTTCCATCGTTCACTTTCCTTATTCAAAAAGGCTGTAACATATCTTTTGTTACAACCTTCATAATTTCAAATCACATTATTTGTGCGGATCATTATTCTTCTTGTTTTTACCATACCCATGATATTGGTTTATCTCCATGATCACTGGCAAAATAACGGGATGACGCTTTGTTTGCTCATAAAGAAAATGATTGAGCTGTTCACGCACATCTTGTTTCAAATGGCCCCAGTCAAATTCTTTATTGTCAAGATTTGATTGCACAGTTTTGGTAATGATATCCGCACTTTCAGCGATCAGATCTCGACTTGTTTTAACGTAAACAAAACCTCTTGATGTGATCTTTGGGCGGTCGACGATCTTTTTTTTCTTGCGATCGATCGTGACTACCGCAATGAAGATCCCGTCTTCAGATAAGATTTTACGGTCACGAAGTACGATATTTCCAATGTCACCTACTCCGATCCCATCGATCATCGTATTTCCAACTTCGACCGATGAGGCAACTAACATTTTTCCACGAGTATATTCAGCCACATCTCCTTTTGCTAGCAAGAAGATATTTTCTGCTGGAATACCAACTTCTGTCGCTGCGTGTGCATTAGCCGCTAACAAACGATATTCGCCTTGGACCGGCAACACATAACGTGGCTTTAATAAGTTCATCATCAACTGCAAGTCATTTTTGCTAGCATGACCAGAAGAATTCAATTCATCTGAGATCGATTTGACGTCAGCCCCAGAACGATAGATCATATCACGTGTTTTAGCCACGTTTGTCTCCATTGCATGTGATGGCGTTGTCGTGATAAAGACAAGATCACCTTCATGCAATGAAACAGAACGATGACGTTTTAAAGCCATTTTTTGTAAAGACTTCAGTGGCTCGCCTGAACGCCCTGCCTCTAAGATAACGATCTGATCATCATCATAGCGTTTGATATCTTTGATCGGGATCAAAATATCATCGCTTGGTAAATGAAGTTTATTTAATTTCAAAGCCGTCCGAACGATTTTTTCAACATCATGCCCGGTCAAAGCAACTTTACGATCGTTAGCTTGGGCAGCATCCAAAACTTGTTGAACACGTGAGATATTGGAAGCAACACAAGCAACGATGATCCGCCCTTTGCGATACTCAAAGGTCTCTCTGATAAAATCATAGATCTCACGTTCATTGACCGTTTCACTTGGATTTTCTGCATTTGCAGAGTCGCTTAGTAACGCTAAAACACCTTCGTTTCCAAGCTCAGCCAAACGAGCTAGATCAGTTTGATACTGCGCTGAAGCTGTTTGATCAAACTTGAAATCACCAGTGTATACGATCGTTCCTTCCTCTGTTTTCAATGCGACCCCTAGGCTCTCTGGGATCGAATGAGTCGTTTTGAAAAACGAAACAGTTGCACTTGGAAAATCGATCTCTGTTTTTTCATTGATAACATGAAAATCATTAAATTTCTTTGCTATCTCTTCATTTTCACAAGCAATTTTGGCCAAGGCGATCGTCAATTCTGAACCAAAGACAGGCACATCAAACTCACTTACAAAATATGGTAAAGCTCCGATCGCATCAGCATGTCCATGTGTCAAAAACACCCCGACGATCCGACGCGCATTTTGACGTAAATATTCAAAGTCAGGGATCACGATATCGATCCCTAATAATTCATTTTCAGGATATTTCAATCCACAATCTAGGATGTAAATATCATCATTCACTTCAATGGCATACATATTCTTAGCATTTTCACGTACGCCTCCAAGTGAAATGATCTTTATATCACTCATATTCTCACCTCTATTTTAGATTTTTGTATAAAATATTTTAATTATCATATTTAACACGGGTCGAAAAATCGACCTATCAATATATGATTATACCATAATTACGATACCAGTTAACAATTATATCCAGGTAGAAAAAAAGTGTTGCCAGAATCACTTCTAGCAACACTTCGAAATGAGATTAACGACGTAAGCCTAAGCTCTTGATCAATTCACGGTAACGTTGAACGTCTTTGTTACGCAAATATGCCAACAAGTTACGACGATGACCGATCTTCTTCATCAAACCACGTTGAGAAGCAAAGTCCTTCTTGTGGCTACGTACGTGTTCGTTAAGTTCGTTGATATCTGCAGTCAAAACAGCGATTTGAACTTCTGCTGAACCTGTATCGCCTTCATGACGTGCGTATTTTTTCATGATTTCGTTTTTCTTTTCGTTTGAAATAGCCATTGTATTTCCACCTTTCAAAAATTCTGCCTAAAACCGAGTAAGTCGTCGGTGTCGTCGCCAAACTAAGTTATAGGTCTGGTACATCTGTACTTAATCTAATCTACTAGATTTTGTTTTAAAATGCAAGTCTTAAATTTATAAGCAAGTGTCAAGGAATATTTCTTGACATCAAATTCATTTTTCTGTTGCATTGTTTAAAACGCTCTTGTATAATGAGATATGTTGAAAATTTAGATGATACCGTTACGGATCATACAGGTGGAGGTGACATTCATGCCAATTATCAAATCCGCAATCGAACGTGTAAAAACAAACGAAAAAGCTAACGCTCGCAACTCTGCTGAATTAAGCAAGATGCGTACAGCAATCAAGAAATTTGAAAAAGCTAAGACTGCAGGTGCAGAAGATGTTGAAAAACTCTACCGCGAAGCAGTTTCAGCTGTTGACCGCGCACATTCTAAAGGCTTGATCAAAGCTAACAAGGCTGCGCGTGACAAGTCTCGTATGGCTGCACGTTTAGCTAAATAATGAATGATAACAAAAAAGAGCTTGGAATTTAACTTTCCAAGCTCTTTTTGTTAGACCACGACTGCCTTTTGAGCAAAATTAAGCATAAATAATTGAAAGAGTAATTCTGGCTCTTGTGTCGTAGTTTTTAAGCGTTCCTCGATATGGATCAGACCGAGATAGGCATTTTTTAAATCCTGGCGCTTAAAGACCCGGGTTTTTTGCAAGGCTAATTTGACTCGATACGGATGAACCTTTAACGTACTTGCAATATTACCTTGAGCGTAACCATGTTTTTGTAAGATCTCAACTTGAAGCAATAATCGAAACTGACCTTCTAAGATCGCATTGATCTTTAAAGGTTCTTCTTTTTGCTGCAATAGATCACGATATAACTCCAAAGCTTTAGCCGTATCTTTTTGCAAAACCAGTTCGACTAGATCAAACACATTTTGTTCTAAAGAGCGTGAGACCATCGCAGACACTTCATTGACAGTGATCTGTTTATCTTCAGCTACCAATAATAATTTAGGTAACTCATTAGCGATCGCAGTCAAATTAGCATCTGTTCGCTGCAATAAGATCTCCAAAGCTCTGGGATCGATCGTATAGCCTTTTTGGGCCAACTCTGCTAATAAATGCTTACGTACAGCCATCTCGGTTAAGGGACTATTGTCAACTACAACCGCTTTTTGCTTGATCTGTTTGACCACTTTTTTACGCTCATCTAGCTTAGCATAAGGTGCCATCAAAACTAATACAGTCGTTGGCTCAGGATCATTTACATACGCGATCAATTCATCTAGATCGTGTTCGAGTTTTACCTTTTTAGCTTCACCGGTCAAAAAGTACGGTCGATTTATAAACACGAGTCGCTTTTCCCCAAAAAACGGTACTGACATTGCATCGGCTAGCGCAGTTGATAGCGTTACCTCCTCCATATCATAAATTCCAATATTAAATTCACGTTCTTCTTCTGGGAAATTGGCGATCAGTTTTTGTTTGATCTTTTCAGCATTGACCTGTTCTTCACCTAAGACCAAATAAACTGGTGCCATCTGATTTTTTTCAATGTCATTTAAGACTTTTTCTACTGTCACCATAGTTTTAACTAAAGCTCGCTTCCCTTCTTCTGCTATTATTCCGATTTAACAATCATACCATATTTATCCTATTAGCTCTAATTATCTTTAAGATCCCAAAATGAGAAATGACCTAACATTTCAGTAAGTTTTATCATCCCGACTTTAGCCGTCACATAGTACGAAACTTTTGCATCCTGTAAAGTCACTAAAGTTTCTTTATTGGGATGACCATATCGATTATGCCGTCCAGCAGAAATGATCGCAACTTTAGGGGCTAATTGTCGTACAAATTTTGGATCAGTCGCTGTCTTACTTCCATGATGTCCAGTCTTTAACACAGTTGCTGTCAAATCAGGGTATTTTTTGATGATCGCAAGTTCTCCTTTACGATCAAGATCACCTGTAAAAATACATTTTAGACCATAAAAATCGAGCCACAAAACGAGCGAATCAGCATTTGTTCCTTGACCACGAGTAAAAGGATGCAGTAACTTCAAATGTGGATCAGATAGGCTCACCTTATCAGTTACCCCTTTAACTGCTTTAGGCGCAACCGTTGACTTAGCTAACCGGCGCTTAAAACTAGGGAGGTCTTCCATCCCAGCCGGTACGATCATCTGGTTGATCTTGATCGATCGGCTCAAACTAGGAAAATTTCCAACATGGTCTGCATCTTGATGTGTCAAATATAGTTGGTCGATCTGGGTGATCCCTTTACTTAGCAAATAATTAGCCACGATCGTCTCACCACTTGTCTTAGTAGGACGCTTTTTCCAGTTAGGCATTGCGAAATGGACTTTGCCCCCAGTATCGATCAAGATCACTCGACGCGAAAAACGTTCTCTGATCAAAGTACAGTCACCTTGCCCTATATCAAAATACACGATCTCACTACTCAAGGGATAGCGTAGCAATAAAAAGGTCAAAAAATAACTTATTCCTAGCAAAGCTGACCAGCGAAGTTTTTTAGAACTACCCTGTAACCACAATAATACGCCCAACCAAAGTAAGACCATTATCAGCGGTGGTCTTCCAAAAACAAAATTACTCGGTGCACGCGCTAATAAAGTTAAACCAGTTGAGATCAGCTGTAAGATCTGAGCTGCTAAATTCTGCAAAAATGGGATCACTGCACCGATAAATGTCACAGGTAAAATAATATACTCAAATATTAGGTTCATCCACCCCGTTATCAAAAAGGTCAAGAAATTCCACTGATACGTATAATATAATACGAGTGGCGCACTAAAAGCATTTAGTTTCAAATTAAACAGCCAATTCGAACTCGTTTTACTTGTAATGATCACCAGGGTCAAAAGATAGCTCAGTTGTGCCCCTAGCTGATAAAATAACGCCGGATAACGCCATAATTCGAGTAATAACACTACTGCCCAAATAGTGGCTAGTTTTAAGTGCACTCCTTTTATGCGGCTAGTTGCCAACTTCAGCCAACACATCCAGACCGCACGTACTAAACTCGCAGAGGCTCCACCCAAGATCACATAAACGGGTAAAACTCCCAAAATCACTAAAATCTCTAGCCATCTAGGTAAACGCAATAGCTTTAATAAATGACGTAAAGTTTTAACTACATAGAAAACATGCAGACCAGACAAACTAAATAGATACAACAATCCTAATCGCGTAATATCAGCTAAAGTTTTATCAGCATCAGCCAACTTTATTCCTAATAACAATGTAGCACTATACCAATCTAATGGTCGCGGAAGCTTTTTTAACGTTACACGCAACGCTTGGCGTAGATCGTGCAACCTCCCGCGCCACGCCATTTGTCCTGGTGGCACCTTTTGTAAAGTATAATGTTTCACAGCAAAAGCTAGAAATATATTTTTCCCTTGATAAAAACGACGCCAATCAAATTGAGCCTCATTGGTCGGGGCTTGTAACGGTAAAACTTTTCCCGCTACATCCCAGATCTTAGTCTTATCCATTTGCAATAATGTCTTTTTTTCAGCTAAAGTTTTGATCCGATAATATCCATTCACCCACTGGCGTTTTTCCCACCACCAGGCTTTAAACGTTAATAGATCCCCGCTTATCTTAGTTTCATCACTGTAGATCAGCAAATGTTGTTTCTGGGTCACATATGGTGTAACTTGCATGACCTGGCGTGTATTTTGCTGCCAAGTATAAAATCGGATACTAAAAAACACACAAACCACCAACACACCACTGATCATTTGAATATTTTTAGTAGCCAACAGTCTCAAGAACAAAACTAACACGACCACTCCTGCTATCCAAGTATGGTCAAGTATCCAAAAACTTAAACTGACAGCTATAAAGGCTGTCAATAAAAGTATAACTTGGATTACTTAGGTTCCCCTTTAGCGACCAATTGCTTGAACAAAGCAGTGTCAATATATTCCTTATCGAGTTTAACTTGCTCGAGTGCAACTTCTTTTAGCTTCAATAGTTCGAGTGCATAAGAGTCATTGTTGTAATTTCTGAGATAGTGGATCTTTTTGACTCCTGCTTGCAATAACATCTTAGTGCATTGTAGGCATGGAAAATCCGTGACATAAAGTTCTGCCCCATCTGTGGGGATCCCAAACTTAGCACATTGTAAAACGGCATTCATTTCAGCATGGATCGTGCGTAAACAATGCCCATCGACCATGTAGCAACCGTCATCAATACAATGTTTATCACCTGAAACTGAGCCATTATAGCCACCGGCGATCATTCGCTGATCTCTGACCAAGATCGCCCCTACAGATAAACGTGTACAAGTACTCCGTAACGATAGCAAAACTGCTTGTAACATAAAATATTGATCCCAAGGAATTCGTTTTTCCATTTTTCCTACCTCGTCATCTCTAAATTTAGTAATAGTATATCAAAGATAACTATTATTGCCTATATCGTTAAAGACTTACTCAATTTCTGATACGTTTTATCACCAATACCCGAAATATCCTTTAATTCAGATAATTGTTTGAATGAACCATGCTGTTGCCGATATTCGATGATCTTTGTCGCTTTTTTATCACCGATCCCATCGACTTGCATCAGCTGCTCTTTGGTTGCTGTATTTAAATTCACTTTACTACCATTTGCTCCCGATACATTCGCGCTCAAAGAAGTCTGTGGATCTGCTGGAGCAACCGCCGTCTGATCATTAGTAGTCGCTCCTTGCTTAGGAACATATATCAATAATTGGTCGGTCAGTTTTTTGGCGTAGTTTAACTGCGAAACTTCCGCTTGAGCTGTTAGACCACCAGCGCTAGCGATCGCATCGCCTCACATGGCCACTAGCTAAAAGCTTATATAACCCTGGATGGTTGACTTCACCTTTAACATCTACATATACGTAGTCCGTTGTTTTCTTTTGCTTAACTGTTTGGATCACTTGATGACTTGAAGAATTTGAGGTAAAAACTTTAGCTGTATTCGTAGCTGAATGTTCAAACACAAAGACACCCACAATAGTCAAGATCACTGCTAAAATACCACCTGAAAGAAATCGCCACTTATATTCCATCAAAAAATCATACCAATCATTCATTTTCTCGCCCCCTATTACATAAATACGAAAAAAGAGCAGGAAATATTTCCTACTCTTAGAAATTATTTTTCACTTAATGCTGCTTGAACGATCGGCGGCACTAAATTACCTAGTTCACCCTTAAAGCGTGCAACTTCTTTGACCAAAGTCGATGATAAAAAGGCATACTTGGGATCGGTCAATAAGATCAAAGTCTCGATCTTTGGTGCCAGCTCTTTGTTCATAGCCGCAATATTTTGCTCAAATTCGAGGTCTTGAGTATTTCTGACTGAGCGAATAATGACCTGGGCTTTTAATGTTTGAGCAACATTCACTGTTAGATCAGCTTCCTTAGATAAAACCTTAACATTAGGTATTTTTTCAGTTGCTTTTTGAATAAAGCTTTGACGTTCATTTGCCGAAAACATCGGCTTTTTAGCGGTATTGGTCAAAACCACGACAAACACTTCATCAAATATCGCTGCACTGCGTTTAATGATATCTAAATGTCCATTTGTTACAGGATCAAAACTTCCAGGAAAGATCGCCTTCATTTTAGTTCACTTCCTTATAACGATAAAACGTTAATTCTGTGATCCCGTAATCAGCTTTTTTAATAAGTTCAAAATCAGCCAATTCTTCGGGAAGATCAGCGACTTGATCTGTTTCACAAATGATCAAAGCATCGGTATTTAACAGCCCTAATTTTTTTAATTGCTCCATCAATTCTAAGATCTGTTGTTTTTTATACGGTGGATCAAGGAAAACATAATCGAAGCCTTGCTCTTGTTTAGCCAACTTATTGAGCATTTTATAAGCGTCACCTTTTAGCACTGTGAATTTATCTTCTTCTTTGGTAACACTCAAGTTTTCATGGATCGTTTTGATCGCTTGATATTGTCGGTCTACCAAAGTCGCATGGTCAGCGCCACGTGAAACAGCTTCGATACTAAGACCACCTGAACCAGCAAATAGATCTAAAACTTGGCCCCCCTCTAAATACGGACCAATGATATTAAACATCGCTTCTTTAACTTTATCCGTCGTAGGACGGGTCTTCATTCCGGGAACTGCCTTTAAACGCCGCCCCCCATATTCTCCTGCTACAACTCTCATATAATTCAGCTCTCTTTTATTGTCAATTGTCACGCTAGCAATAACGCAACTCATGACATCGTTTTTTTACCAAGATCTACATAAATAGATATATCTTTAATTAAACTTTTCTTGATCTTCTTCAGTCAGTTTATATGCTTGATGATCTTGTTTGGAAAATTCTGTCGTGATATCAGGTCGATTTGAGATCTCGACTTCTTTAACAAAGCGTAACTGTTTCAATTTTTCGACCGTTTTTTTTACATCTACCTCATCCATATAGATCAAGGCATACTTCATCTTACGTGAAACATACTGAAGATTACCATAACGTCTTAATTGTTTACTTTGGCGCAAATGATAAAGATATACGATCACGCCACGACGTTTTTTTGCTTCAAAAGCCATCTTTTTATCACCTACATATCTTCTACTATTGTATCATCATTTTTCAAATATTTTATTCATTTTTATCATAAACTACGATCAAGCACGAATTTTCATAATCAAATCCAATTTTTGTATTTTTAGAAAACAAAATCTTATTCCAAAAGCTTTGATTTTTCCCCGTCGTTGCTACTAACTGTGCTGGATTCACAACTGGGCCACTGATATATACTTCAAAGCGAGCTGCCTCAACTTGTGCATCGGCTAATAATTGTGCTGATATATCATTGGGCTTTAATTGTAAAACTTTGACGTCATTTAAACGATCTGCTTTAAGTCGCTGGTACTGTTGTAATTGTTTTTTAGGCAAATATTTTTTAGGATCGTTTTCTAAAGTCTGACTTATTCTTTGAGCTACGGCTGTTGCAACTTCACTTTGGCTCAACTGGGCCACTTTTCTTTGTGCCCGTTCAAAAGTTAAAACTTCCCAGATCCCCTGTATCATCGTATCTTGATCATCAGAGGATAAAACATCCGTACTATAGCGCACTGGTAAAGGCGTCTGCGAGCTTACCTGATATAAGCCACTACGCAGTAATTCTTCTTTATCGAGATATTCCACTGCAACTACTTTTTTAGTCACTCTAGAAAAATAGCTCACTGCATAACTACCATTTTTAAATGCGATCAAGGGTTTTGTTTCAATGTCGGTCTGATTCAACTTTATCTGTGCCGTTTGTTCATTTGATCTAAGCTTAAGATCCATAGCTAGTGGAAATTTTTGTTGTAATTTTCTTTTTTTCAAACCATTTTTTAACTCACTTGCTAGGGGCGATTCTCCTAAAAGGTAGATCGCACAGACCTTAGCGCTATATTTATTGATCCCGACCAACATATATGTTTTATCTTCCCAGCGGTACTGCTGCCATTCGATATTTTCTGCACTGGTGATCACTTGTATTGGTCGACCAAAATCAGCGCTAAAAGCAAGATTTGACACGCCAATATAGCGTGCCAAACCTTGCGTCCTTATTTTAGTTACTTTAGGAACAACTTGTGAGTGTGGTTCATTTGAATGAGACAACTCTTTTTTATCAGTCTTGTCATCATTTGTAAAGATCGCCAATAAATACAAAACTGGCAAAATGATCACAAAACACACACACGTTTTTTTCCAAAAGTTGCGCTCAAACATTATTTGACCGGCTCTAATTCAAGCAGCAGATCTTGACTGGCCAACACATCGCCATCTTTAACATAAATATGCGTCACTTTACCATCAAATGGCGCTTTGATCGTAGTTTCCATCTTCATTGCTTCGGTAACGACCAAAGGTTCACCCTTCTTAACGACTTGGTCTTTTTTGACTAAAACGTTTAACACTGAACCACTCAATGTTGCACCAATATGATTTGGGTTAGTTGGCTCGGCTTTAGGAATAGCATTGACCTTAGCTTCTTTACTCTTATCATGGATCACGATCTGCAAGTTTTGACCGTTAGCTGAGAAGAAGAGACTGCGATCACCATCTTCGTCAGCATCAGAGATCGAATCCAATCTAAAGATCGAAGAACGACCAGGTCTAAATTTGACCCGGATCGTTTCGCCTGGACGCATTCCTTGATAGAACGTGGTCGTATCTAAGACGCCCATTGAACCAAAGCGTTTGGTATTTTCTTCATAGCCCATGAAGACATCTGGGTAAAGAATATAGCTCAACACTTCTTCAGCCGTCGGTTTACGCTTGATCTTTTCTAGTAATTCTTGTTCCATCTTGGCAAAATCAACTGGTTTTGCTAAACTTCCTGGACGAACGGTGATCGGCTTTTTGCCCTTTAAGACAACTTTTTGCAATTCTTCTGGGAAACCACCATATGGCTGGCCAAGATCTCCATAGAAGAAATCAACTACTGATTCAGGGAAGTCGAGCTGTTGCCCACGAGTCAAGATGTTATCTTTAGTTAAATTATTTTGGATCATAAAGATCGCAAAGTCACCAACAACTTTTGAACTTGGTGTGACCTTGATGATATCACCTAAAAGTTCGTTGACATCGCGATAAGTTTGCTTGACTAATTCAAAGTCATCGATCCCTAAGGCTTTAGCTTGTTGTTGTAAGTTAGAATATTGTCCACCTGGCATTCCAGTTTGATAAATATCAGTTTGTGGCGAAGTCATCCCATTCATGAATGCTTGGTAGAACGGTTTTACTCCTTGCCAATATTGATTGATCTTTTCAACATTTTCCATTTCAAGTTTTGGTTGGCGTGCATCTTCTTCCAATGCGTAATAAAAACTTCCCATACTTGGTTGACTTGTTGTACCAGAAAGTGAGCTCATAGCTGTATCGACAATGTCAACGCCAGCTTTCGTTGCAGCCACATAAGTTGAGACTCCATTTCCTGTTGTATCATGTGTGTGCAAATGGATCGGCACATCAACTTTTTGCTTCAAAGCTCCGACCAACTCAAAGGCCGCTTTTGGTTTGAGCAAGCCGGCCATATCTTTGATCCCGATGATCTGTGAACCTGCATCAACTAATTGTTTAGCTAAGTTTTCATAGTAAGCCAAAGTATATTTAGTTTCGTGTTTATCTAAAATATCTCCGGTATAACACATCGTACCTTCAGCGATCTTGCCTGTATCGCGTACATATTGAATACTTTTTTCCATTTGTTCGATCCAGTTTAAGCTATCAAAGATCCGGAAAACATCGACCCCATTAGCTGCACTTTTATCGATAAATGCTTTTAAGACGTTATCTGGGTAGTTTTGATAACCAACTGCATTTGATCCACGTAAAAGCATTTGCAAGAGCGTATGTGGCATTTTTTCACGCATGAATTTCAAACGTAACCATGGATCTTCATTCAAGAAACGATAAGCTACATCAAAGGTCGCTCCCCCCCAAACTTCAGCGGAAAAGACGTTTGGCAAAGCTTTATCGTAAACTTCGATCACTGGAGCCATATCTTTAGTCCGCATCCGTGTGGCAAACAAACTTTGGTGCGCATCACGCATTGAAGTATCGGTCAAAAGAACTTCTTTTTGATCTTTGACCCACTTCATCGTTGCCTCAGCCCCTAAGTCATCAAAGACTTTTTTAGCATTGATCGCATCACTTGGTGCAAAAGTATCTTTTAACTTGATATCTGGCACAAAGATCTTCTTTTGTTGCTTAACGCCCGGGAACCCATTGACTGTTACATCCCCGATATATTTGAGCAACTGGTTGACAGTATTAGCTTTCCGTTCAAACTCAAATAGGCTAGGTGTTTGATCGATGAAAGTCGTATTCGCAGCCCCCGCTTTGAAGACATCATTATTGATAACTTTACGCATGAAATCAATATTAGTCTTGACTCCCCGGATCTTGAATTCACGTAAGACCCGATCCATTTTAGCTACAGCTTCATTAAAAGTCCGTGCCTGCACACATGTCTTTACCAACAATGAATCGTAAAATGGGGTCACAACGGCACCAGCATAAGCATTCCCACCATCTAACCGCACGCCAAAACCACCTGGTGAACGATACGTTTCGATCTTACCTGTATCTGGCATGAAGTTATTTTCAGGATCTTCGGTCGTGATCCGACATTGGATCGCACAGCCATGATATTTAAGCTCTTTTTGCTGTGGTAGATGCAGATCTTTAAAGAGATCTTTACCTGCAGCGATCAAGATCTGCGATTGGACGATATCGATCTCGGTGATCATTTCAGTGACCGTGTGTTCTACTTGGACACGAGGATTGACTTCGATGAAATAAAATTTATCATCTGTAACTAAGAATTCAACTGTCCCAGCATTTTGATAGTTGACACTTTTGGCTAAGCGAACGGCTGCCTCACAGATCTCTTGTCGCCGCTTATCATCTAAAGTAATACTTGGCGCAAATTCGATCACCTTTTGATGACGACGCTGCACAGAACAATCACGTTCAAACAAATGCAAGATATTGCCATATTTGTCCCCCAAGATCTGGACTTCGATATGCTTAGGATTTTGTAGGTATTTTTCGACATAAAGCTCATCATCGCCAAAAGATTGCATGGCTTCACTACGCGCGCGATTATAAGCTTCTTCTAATTCAGCTTCAGAGTAGACGATCCGCATCCCACGGCCTCCGCCACCTAAAGCAGCTTTGACCATGATCGGATAACCATGTTGATCAGCAAATTCACGGACTTGAGTGATCGATCTGACTGGATCTTCAGTCCCTGGGATCGTCTCTAAGCCAGCAGCATGCGCCACTTCTTTAGCTTCGATCTTATCACCAAACATTTGTAATTGCTTAACTGTTGGTCCAATAAATGTGATCCCAGCCTCTTCACATTTTTGGGCAAATTCTTCATTTTCAGAAAGAAAACCATAACCAGGGTGGATCCCATCAGCTCCTGTCATTTTAGCGATCCGGATGATATCATCCATATCTAGATAAGCTTCGATCGGCTTTTTGCCAGCACCAACCAAATAGGATTCATCGGCTCTAAAACGATGGACTCCATACTCATCTTCTTTAGCATAGATCGCAACTGTTTGTAAATTAAGTTCATGACACGCTCGAATGATCCGAATAGCGATCTCGCCACGGTTAGCAACTAAAATCTTTTTCATCAATAAACACCACTTTCCTAAATTCTTCTATTTCCTACAGACCTACTTACCAAAAACTTCTACTTCAAGGCCTCTTTTTTGTGTCGCTGAAATATTCATCACCATCCCCAAAGCGATCGTCAAAACGATCATACTTGAGCCCCCATAGGAGATAAATGGCAATGTAACACCGGTGATCGGTAGTAAGCCGATCGCCCCACCAACATTAAAGAAGGTCTCAACAGCAAAAAAGGTCCCTACGCCATAACAAAAATACATCGCATAGATGCTCTTTGAGCGAATGCCGATCATAAAGATCCTCAAAATGATCCAAGCCAATAAACACAGCACAACGATCACTCCCAACACGCCTAATTCTTCAGCGATCACAGAGAGAATAAAATCAGTATATGGTTCGGGAAGGTAACCTCTTTTTTGGATACTTTCACCAAGCCCGCGTCCGAACAATCCACCATTGCTGACAGCATAAAATGAATTTACCAACTGTTTACCACTTGAGTTAGCATATTTAAATGGATCAAATACTGCCAAAAAACGTTGTATGATATAACCAAGTTTTGTGTTACTAAGAATAGTCGTAAACTGCAAAAGATAAGCAAGGAAACCTAAAAGCGCAGTCCCTAAAACAATGATCCACGTGCTCGTTTTGTAGTTTATATCAGCATACGCCAAGTACATCACGATAACGATCGCAAAACTGATCCCAAAGCCACCAAAGTCAGGTGCATATACGATCAGTCCCAACATTGATGCGACCATCAAAAAAAGAAATAGTTCTTTTGTGATAAGCTTTCTTCGTATTCTTTTACAAAAGACGTTCTTACCTTTAGCTGTGTAATTAGCAAAAAGATTGGCTAAAAACATCACTAAGTATAACTTACAAATTTCAGAAGGTTGGATACTGATCACCTTTAAATTGATCCAACCATTTGCCCCATTGATAGCTGAAGTAAAGAACTTAGCATAAGCCAAGAGTCCCATCAAAAAGATCCAGCCGAAAAATAACATCCGTGGTCGGCGCCACCACCGCGGGTTAGTTTGCGCAAATAATACTGTCAAACTGATCCCCATGATCACATAGACCGACTGTCGGATAAAATACTGCATCGTCTTTCCCGTCAAATAGGATAGATTGATCGAACTAGCCGAATAAACCATCACGATCCCGATCAAAGATAAAATGAGAAAAGGTATAAATAAGCCATAATCAAAATATTTTAGTTTATTTAGAAACTTTGTCTTCATTCCCATTCCACTCCAACGTCTGGTGTCACCCTTGCTTGGATATTACCCAGTTTTTCTTCAAGTTCTTTTATCAGCTGATGCCCCTCCGAAGTGGTCAATAAACCACTACGTATCAAAAACTTGACTTCACAAGAAAAGCCGTAGATCCTTGTGTCTGCAACTTCTTCAAAAGCGGGACAATCTGTTCGACACAAGATATTACTTTGCTTGCCTAATAGGTCACAGATCTCAGCTGCATCTTGCTGCAAAACAGCCAAAGCCTGTTGTTTTGAAATAAAGTTTTCCATCAACTTAAACTCCTCTCATACTTCCGCAATTATATCATAAAACCGCTTGAATATGTCTGTCCAACTGTAACACCTTAAAAATATTTACAAAATCACTAAAAAACCACAAGTGTGATTTAGATCACTCTTGTGGTTTAGTTTAGCTATTATTGTGTTGCTTTAGCTGCCTTTTTAGCTGCTTTTTCACGCGCATTTGTTTCTAAGATCCGTTTGCGTAAACGAATATTTTCTGGCGTGATCTCCAACAATTCATCTTCATTCAAGAATTCAAGCGATTCTTCCAATGTCAAATGTGTTGGTTTCTTGATCGTTGCTGTTTGGTCCTTGTTAGAAGAGCGAACGTTGGTCATGTTCTTACCCTTAGTGATATTAACTGAGATATCACGTTCACGTGAAGATTGACCCACGATCATCCCTTCGTAAACTTCTGTACCTGGATCAACGTAGATCGTACCACGACCTTCGACCCCCATGATCGCATAAGTCGTTGCTTTACCTTGGTTGATCGAAACCAAAGCACCGTTACGACGACCAGGTTCCCAGTTGCGGATAACTGGTTTGTATTCAGCAAATGTGTGGTTCAAGATACCATAACCACGTGTCATGGAAAGGAATTGGGAATCATAACCGATCAAACCACGTGTTGGAGTCGAGAATACCAAACGTGTTTGACCGTTCAAACCAGTTTCCATGTTCAACATTTCACCTTTACGTTGAGCCATTGAGTCGATAACAGAACCAGAGTATTCATCAGGTGTATCGATGATCACACTTTCAAACGGTTCACATAATTGGCCATCGATCTCACGGTAAATAACTTTAGGACGAGATACCGCCAATTCAAAGCCTTCACGACGTAACATTTCGATCAAGATCGATAAGTGTAACTCACCACGACCAGAAACAGTCCAAGCATCTGGTGAATCAGTATCTTCGACCTTCAAAGAAACGTCCGTGTGCAATTGCATCTTCAAACGATCTTCTAATTTACGTGCAGTGACCTTGTCACCGTCACGCCCAACAAATGGAGAATCATTTGTCATAAAGGTCATTTGCAATGTAGGTGGGTCGATCCGCAATAATGGTAATGCTTCAGGATGATCGGCTGGGCAAACTGTTTCCCCAACGAAGATATCATCCATCCCTGAAACAGCGATCAAGTCACCGGCTTTAGCTTCTTGGATCTCAAGTCGCTTCAAGCCAAAGAAACCAAAGAGTTTAGTTACACGGAAGTTCTTTTGTGTACCATCAAGTTTCATAACTGTAACTTGATCACCCACTTTGATCTTGCCACGGAAGACGCGACCGATACCGATACGACCTACGAAGTCATCATAGTCAAGCATTGCAACTTGGAATTGCAATGGTTCCTCAGCATTATCTTTAGGAGCTGGGATAGCATCTAAGATCGTGTTAAAGATCGGATCCATTGTGTGTTCTTGCTTAGCAGGGTCAGAATCAAAAGAAGATGTCCCGTTCATCGCAGATGCGTAGATAACTGGGAATTCAAGCTGTTCTTCATCAGCCCCGAGTTCGATAAAGAGGTCTAACACTTCATCGACAACTTCTTCTGGACGAGCACCTGGGCGGTCGATCTTATTGATCACGACCACTGGTGTCAAGTGTTGTTCTAAAGCTTTTTTCAACACGAAACGTGTTTGTGGCATCGTTCCTTCAAACGCATCCACGATAAGCAAAACACCGTCGACCATCTTCATGATACGTTCCACTTCCCCACCGAAGTCGGCGTGTCCTGGTGTATCTAAGATGTTGATCTGTTTACCGTTATATTTTACCGCTGTGTTCTTAGAAAGGATCGTGATCCCACGTTCCTTTTCAATATCATTTGAGTCCATCGCACGATCGCCGATGTCGGTGTGTTCATCAAGCGTATCTGATTGTTTTAATAATTCGTTAACTAATGTTGTCTTACCATGGTCAACGTGGGCAATGATCGCAACATTACGAATATCATCACGTGTTTTCAAAGTTGTTTCTTCCTTTCAAAATCTACTGCTTGAGAAATGCCCCTTCAATTCAATAACCCTAACGGCCTATCGACTTTGAATGTTATGAAAAAAATTATCTCATTTTCAAGAACCCACATAAAAAAACTGTGACTTAGTGCCACAGTCTCAAACTAACGCTTGCGCATCAGCTTGATAATATCGTTCTTAGCATTTTTCGTCGCTACTAATACATCATTTGATGATAGCACATCTAATTCATTATCGTCAATGCTTTTTACGCTCAAACCATGTGCTTTAGCCAATATCTTTCCAGCCGCATGATCCCAAGGATGCAGATGGGAGCAATAGCCGACCGTTTTACCAGTCAAAACATGGATAAAACCGATCCCCGCACTACCATAAACTCGGACCCCCATACTCTTTTCGGCAACTTGCGCAACATTGCGGTAATTCCGAATCAGCATCCGGCCACTGACATCTAATAATCCTTGGTCAAGAAAAAGATCGGGCACTTTGGGCAACCGAGCAGTATTACAAAAAACGCCACTTTCTGGTCCGCCCCAATAGAGTTTATCGTTGATCACATCGAGAATGTAGCCCAATTTTTCATGACCATTTTCATAAACAGCTAGCATACTTGCAAAATGGTCTTTTTGTTTCACAAAATTCAAAGTTCCATCCAACGGATCAATGATCCAAACTAAACCCTGATAGGTTGCTAGATCTTGATCACGATCACCTTCTTCGCCTAAAACGCGCGAACCAGGAAAAGTCTGCTTGATCTGCGTGACTAAATATTTTTCAACTTGCCTATCGATATTAGTCACTAGATCGGTGCGTCCACTTTTTTTTGCAACTTGTAGTTTTGTCTCACAACCAGCAAGCAACTGGCACCGGACTTCTTTGAACCAGGTTTGCACACTAGCATTTATCTGTTGCCAATCAGTCACCACCATCAACCCTTTTCATTAAATTTTACCCGTTTTCCAGTCGTTGCCTTAGCTAGTTTAACTGCTTGATAAATACTGAGCCCTGAAGCTTGCTCAAAATCTCGATCAAGTTGTTTTTGAGTCATGATCGCTGGCTCCATTTGCAAAAATTTTTTATGCTTAGCTAAAAACTCTTCGCGTTCGATCCCAGTAGTATAAACTTTCTCAACTGCTTCGTAAAATTCACTTGCAGTAATGATCTCTGCGGTCGTCCACTCAGGTAATAGTGGGTATTCAAAATTTTCACTGATCTTCATCTTAAACCTCACCTTTATCTATTGTTTACGTAAATTTTCTAATTCAGCTAAAACGTTTTGCTTTACTTTAATATATTGCGTCATTTCCTCTTCTGAGAGCGCCAATTTTGTTAAAACAGCTACTCCTTGCTTTGATAAAACAACTGGCTCACTGATCGCGATCTTTTGCTTAGCAAATTCGATCTCATGGGTCAAGGGGACTAAGATCGGATGATTGAAAAACAATGCACGACAGATCCGCTGTAAGCACAAAACTGTCACGACTTTATTTGCTTGTAGCGCTTTAGCTTGATAGTCTTTAGTGATCTCATCTAAATTTGCTTGTCCAAATAAACTATTATCTTGCGCAACGATCCCTAACACCGAATTTCCTGCGATCTGTGCGCGACTCCAAGCGATAAAGGCCTCATCTTGCGTTCCGATAACATTAGCGTAGATCGGATCGCTCCCAATATCCAAACGCTCCCCTAATAAGCGGGCAACTGTTTCAGAAAACCCCATCGTGCCTAATCCAAAAACATTATTAGCGGGCAAACCGGAAAAACGCAAGGCCGAATAGACCCACAGATGATCATGGGGCAAGACCACACAGATCTTACCCCTAAAACCATTAGCCATTGCTTGATTGATCACCAGTTGGATCCAGCGACGTTGTGCATTTTTCCCCTCAGCTTCAACATAATCTTTGGGTGGGGTCCCCAGCAAGAGGAGCTGTAGTTCAGCCCAGTTTGGGTGTGCAGTTGCTTCCAAGACAAAATTATCAGCAAAAGCTGAACTTTCGACTAATGAAACAACTTGTGCAGTCGGTGTTTCATTGATCTGGAACCAAAAACATTTTAAATGTTCATCGTGTAAGATACATGTCTGTAAAAATAACTGCAGTTCAGGGTTTTCCCCACAAATCATTATATTATTATTCATTTGAATCCCCCACTTTTCATCTTGCCGAAATGCGATCTCTTTTGGCCCGCCACGATACAAAAGTAAAAGTATATCTCTTTTAATGTCAAAACGCAAACGTACTTTCGTAAACATTTAAAATTCTCTTTAATTATAGCACAATAATTTCTAGCCTTATTTAACAATAATGTAACAGCTACCATGGCTTTGTCATAAAAACGTTACGCTAAAAAGCTGAAAACTTTTTTCTAAGATGTGCTAAAATCAAGGTAGACAATAAATGAAGGGATGATTATTTTTGATCACTATGCATGATATTATCCGCGAAGGGCATCCAACTTTGCGGGCACGAGCAGAGAAATTTACGTTTCCATTGACCGCTGAAGAAAAGCAAACTGCTCAAAAAATGATGGAATTTTTAGAAAACAGCCAAGACCCTGAGATCGCAGAAAAGTATGGTCTCCGCGCCGGTGTTGGATTAGCAGCACCTCAGATCGATATCTCTAAACGGATGACTGCAGTCCTAGTTCCTGGCGAAGAAGGGCAAGAACCACTTTTTAAGCACATCTTGATCAACCCAACGATTTTGAGCGAATCAGTTCAAATGGCTGCTCTAGCAGAAGGTGAAGGTTGCCTTTCTGTTGACCGTGAGATCCCCGGCTATGTTCCCCGCCATGCTCGGCTCAAATTACGCTGGTATGATCTAGACGGCAACGAGCACGTTGAACGCTTACGAGACTATGTTGCGATCGTAGTTCAACACGAGATCGACCACTTGAATGGTGTCTTGTTCTTTGATCATATCAATAAAGAAAATCCATTTGCTGCTTCTGAAGACTTGATCTTACTTTAAAAAGACTGCAAATGACAAGGAACCTCAACATGTTTTTACCTCATGTTGGGGTTCCTTGTCATTTATAGCCTTTTTAGTTATTTTGTTCTAACGTATTCATATCATTGACATATTCTACGGTCGCCTTATTGACTAGATAGGAAACGTCGATGTGCAAGATATCATCTTTTACCCAAATATCGGAGACCACAAAAGCCCTATTTTGTTGGTAGCCTTTGATCCCTTGGGCTTTAGCTTGCACTGCCAGTTGCTGTTCAAGCCGGTTTTTTAGACCATTTAGATCAGCCTTAGTTAAATTTTTAACTTCAAGCTGATACTCAAAGGCCATGACCCCCTTGCCCCAAACATCTGAGATCAAGACTGAATCCGCTAAACTTTCATTTAACAGCTTTAAATTTGTTAAACTTTCCTCCATTGCCACATCCGTCAAATTTTGACTGTCGAGCTGGATCAATTTTAAAGCTTTCTTTCGGCGATATCGCTGAAAAATAAGGGCTAAGGTTCCGATAATGACCACTCCAATGATCAGATATAAAAATTCCATAACTTCACCTACTTGTTTACTCTTTGATTATATACTAAATTTAACCAAGCTAGCATCATTTGGGGCCTAAACTTAAAAGTATCTTAGCCTTTATCTTGACCGTAACTTTGTCTAGTCTTTTATCTGACACGTTTGATCAACTTTATATACTTAGTTTGTAAACTATGGTAAAATAGGTTTAATTATTGTGTAAACAATCCCTGTTCGGAAGTTTATTTTTGCTGATTTGAACTTTTATCTAAGTGCAAATAACTATAATTAATTTCATAAAAGGAGAATCATTAATGGTCTTTAAAGTATATTATCAACCAACGAAAAAAATCAATCCTCGCCGTGAAAACACGGAATCTTTATATTTAGAAGCTGACTCAGAACCAGAAGCACGCGTTTTAGTAGAATCAAATACCGAATACAATGTTGAATTTATCGAAGAATTGAGCGACGCAGCTTTAGAATACGAAAAGGAAAGTCCAGCTTTTAAACTTACGGAGTTTTAAAAGATGAAAAAACTAAATGTTAAAAATAACGAGACTGCCGTTTTTGCACTCGGTGGTCTGGGAGAAATTGGAAAAAATACTTATGGTATCCAATTTCAAGACGAGATCATCGTCGTCGATGCCGGCATCAAATTCCCTGAAGATGACCTTTTAGGGATCGATTACGTCATCCCTGACTATCAATATCTCGTCGCAAATCAGCAAAAAATCAAAGCTTTAGTCATTACACACGGTCACGAGGACCATATCGGTGGCATCCCTTATCTTTTGAAACAGGTAAATGTTCCGATCTATGCTGGTCCATTAGCCCTTGCCTTGATCAAGAGCAAACTAGAAGAGCATGGCCTATTGAACTCAACTGAATTGCATGAGATCAATGAAGATACGGTCCTACGTTTCAGAAAGACAAGCGTGTCCTTCTTTAGAACTACACACTCGATCCCTGATACCCTAGGTGTTGCGATCAAGACCCCTTCTGGTACCGTTGTCTGCACCGGTGACTATAAATTTGATCTAACTCCGATCACAAACCAAGCGCCTAATCTTCAAAAGATGGCGCGCTTGGGTGAAGAAGGCGTTTTGTGCTTACTATCCGATAGTACTAATGCAGAAGTCCCTAACTTCACTAAATCTGAACGTTGGGTCGGCAAATCGATCAAACGAATCTTCGAACAAGTCGAAGGTCGGATCATCTTTGCGACCTTTGCTTCAAACATCTCACGTATCCAACAAGCTGCTGCTGCTGCGATCGCTAAGGGGCGTAAGATCGCGGTCTTTGGTCGTAGTATGGAAGCGGCTATCGTAAACGGACGGGAATTAGGTTATCTTGATATCCCTGATGATGCGATCGTTGATGCACGCGAGATCAATAGTTTACCTGCTAATAAAGTCATGATCTTATGTACCGGTTCGCAAGGTGAACCCATGGCTGCTTTAAGTCGGATCGCTAATGGGACTCACCGTCAAGTAGCGATCCAACCAGGCGATACAGTCGTCTTTTCAAGTTCGCCGATCCCAGGTAACACTTTGAGTGTCAACAAAGTCATCAACGAACTTGAAGAAGCTGGTGCAACGGTCATCCATGGTAAGGTCAATAATATCCATGCTTCTGGACACGGTGGTCAAGAAGAGCAAAAATTGATGCTTCGTTTGATGAAGCCTAAATTCTTCATGCCAGTCCACGGTGAGTATCGGATGTTGAAGATCCATACTGAATTGGCCGAAAAATGTGATGTCCCTACCGAAAACTCCTTTATCTTGGAAAACGGTGATGTCTTGGCCTTGACTAAAGATTCCGCCCGTTATGCCGGGCATTTCAACGCTGAAGATGTCTATGTCGATGGTTCCGGGATCGGTGATATCGGTAATATCGTCTTGCGCGATCGCCGGGTCCTCTCAGAAGAAGGTCTTGTCGTTGTAGTCGCTACGATCGATATGCAAAAGCGTGAGATCTTAGCTGGTCCTGATCTACTATCACGTGGTTTCATCTATATGCGTGAATCTGGTGAATTGATCAAACAGGGACGTAAACGCGTTTATCGGACGATCAGACAAACTTTGAAAAATGAAAAAGTTACTGAAGCAATGTTGCGTGAAAATATTATTGCTGAGCTCCAAACGTTCCTTTTCGAACAAACTGAGCGTCATCCAATGATCTTACCAATGTTTGTTACAGTTTAAATGCTAAAAAAACAAGCCAAGAGTAGCTTTTGGCTTGTTTTTTTGTGCTTGTCGCTTGCTAAAATATTAGCTATAATTGTTTAGTAGCTACTAATGCCTGAAGAAAGTTAATATGGATCAGGCTTTGCTTAGTTCGAAAATAAAGGAAAGGACAGATATGATCTTTCTCGTTGTTTCCAATAACGTCCATATTTTATATCACCGCTCGTTTTGAAAACTTTCTTTATTATTGTTAATCCAAATGCTGATCATGGTCAAGCTGCTAATATTTGGGAGCAAGTTGAACAGATTTTGCTTACCCGTCAAGTTAAATATGAAGCTCATCAAACGACCCATGTTGGTCATGCTAAACAGTTGATCCATTTAAATTTTGGCAAGCAAAAAGCAGAAAATATCAAAGATCAAGTCGTTTTAGTCGTAGGTGGAGACGGAACTTTAAATGAGACGTTCAATGCGCTCAAACATGAAGCTCCTTTGGAAGTCCCACTTGCGTTCATCCCTGTCGGCCATAATAATGGTTTTGCTAAAGGGATCGGGATCGCTTCAGATCCTTTGGTTGCGCTAGATCAGATCTTAGCCGCAACTGAACCGACCTATTATAATGTTGGAGAATATCAAGAAACGACACATAACGAACAAGGATACTTTTTAAATGATTTTGGGATCGGGCTTGATGCTTATACGATCAGCCTAAATGCTAACGTGCATAAACATATGCGTTTGCGTAAGCTCTTGCTGAAACTTCACTTGAACTTTTTGGCATATCTCATCAATGTCTTTACTGCTTTTCTAAATCAAGAAGCCTTTGCAGTAACTTTGAGGATCGGTGATAAATATGAGTTCTTCAAACATGCTCGCTTGGTCAATATCGCCAACCATCCTTATTTTGAAAATGGGATCATCTTGTCGCCAAAAGCTGATATCAATGATCATCAGCTTGACTTGATCATTGCTGATAATTTAGGCTTTTTTAAATTTTTAGCACTGAGTATCGCGATCTATTTCAAAAAGCAACTTAAACTCCCCTATCTTCATCACTACAAAGATAAAAATATCCATTTGATCATCAATTCTTTAGAATACGGCCAGATCGATGGTGAAGAAGCCGGAAGTAAATACTATGATATCTTTTTTGGGACGATCAAATACCCTTTCTGGATCAATATCCAAGGTGTCCCTGTTACTAAACGTGTGTAAAAGCATCTGACTTTAAATATAACTAATAACGAGGGTCCTACTAGGATGCGGTTTGCATCGCGGTAGGACCCTCGTCTTACATATAACCGTATTAGTGTCAACGCATAAAATCCGCCGGTGTCAAATTATCCATTCCGATCATCGGGTCGATCTCACCCTTTTTGACCAAAGCTGGGGTTAAGATAAATTTTGGCGTGCTTTCTACTTTAGTAGCTTCTTTAACGCTTGAATCCTTAGGTTTACCCAAAACTTCCCACAAACGCGTCGTAAGAGTAGTTTTACGGTTTAAAGCTAAGGTCTGGATACATTTGGCATAAGCTTCTGGTTCACCCAATAAGATGAGTTTCTCCTTAGCCCGTGTTAAAGCTGTATAGAGCAAATTTCGTGCAAACATCCGTGAATACTGTTGGACCATGGGCAAGATCACGATCGGAAATTCACTGCCTTGTGACTTATGGATCGACATACAATAAGCTAGTGTCAAGTTGACGAGATCTTTTCGGCCAAACTCGACTTCTTGACCATCAAATGCGATGAGCACCTTGTCGTCTTTGGGGCGATCTTTTTTTAACTCGATTCCGACTATCTTCCCGATATCACCGTTAAAAATATTATTTTCTGGGTCGTTGACTAAATGTAACACACGATCACCGATCCGAAATACGTTATTTCCAAACTTTACTTCTTTTTGTTGTGGTTTTTTAGGATTCAAGAGTGCCTGTAGCGTTTGGTTCAAGTTCGTGATCCCGGCCGCTCCACGATACATAGGCGCTAAGATCTGAACATCATCGACCTTATTTTGCTTAGCTAAAGCCGCAGCAACAACTTGTTCGATCACTGAACTCACTTGATCAGCATGACAAGGAATAAACGAACGATCATTTGTCTTTTGCATTAGATCAGGAGGGACGATCCCATCCTTGACTGCATGTGCCAATTGGATGATCGTTGAGCCATCACCTTGCCGATAGATCTTAGCGAGTTCTTTTTGTGGTAAAGTTTCACTAGCTAACAGATCGGAAAAGACCTGTCCTGGTCCCACTGAAGGTAACTGATTGCGGTCACCGACAAAGATGACTTGCATCTGTTCGGGAATACTTTCTAATAATAACTGTAACAAGACAGTATCGACCATCGAAGTTTCATCAACGATCAATAATTTACCTTCTAGCGCTTTTGTCTCTTCCGGTAATTCATCTTCTCTGCCATTCAATCCCAGTAGTCGATGGATCGTTGAAGCTGGTAGCCCGGTAGCCTCACTCATCTTCTTAGCGGCTCTTCCAGTAGGTGCCGCTAAGAGGATCGGCGTTTGACTCGTATCTGATAGATCAAGCTCATGTAGCGCAGCAAACGTCCGCACGATCCCCATAATGATCGTTGTTTTCCCCGTACCAGGTCCCCCCGTCAGTAAGAAAACTGGTGCTTTAACAGCCGCTTTGATCGCTGCTTTTTGATCAGGTCCATACGTTATCTGAAGATCTTTTTGGATCGCTTGGATAAAGTCATCGATCTGAGCATCATTTACTTCTTGATCACTTGCCTTAGTCGCCAAACGCTTGAGTTCTTCGGCGATCGCATATTCAGCTTCATAGTAGCGCCGTAAATATATTCGACCATCATCTGAGATCACTTGGCCTTTTTCACCCATTTTCAATAACTGATCAGCTAATAATTCAGGTTCGATCGGCTCAGGGCGACTCTCCAATAAACGTAAAGCTTCTTTTAATAATGTGGCTCCATCCGTATAGGTATTACCCAAAAATAGGCTCAATTGTGCCATACTTGCAAAGATCGCAGCCGCTAAGCGAACTTCAGCTGTTGCAGCCACGCCTAGTTTTATTGCCAATTGATCAGCACGCTCAAACCCGAAACCTTCAATGTCATAAACTAGCTGATATGGATTTTCATGGATGACATCTAAAGTCTTTTCACGATATTTTTCAAATAGTTTACCGGCCATTTTCTCGGAAAAACCTAAGGTGCTCAAACCGATCAAAGTGTGTTCCGCTCCATTATCAGCCGTGATCCCAGCTAATAAATTCTCTTTTTGCTTAGCACTCAAACCCAGTTCATCAGCAACTTTGGGATCATTTAAAAGCTTATCTACGGCATTTTCTCCCAGCTGAGAAACGATTTTTTCAGCTGTCTTCTTACCGATCCCTTCAAAATGATCACCAGCTAAATATGCGATCACACCATCTTTTGAGGACAAGATCTCTGGCTTATAACTGAGCACTTGAACTTGGCGCCCATATTTAGGATGTTCCATGATCTTTCCCTTAAAATAGTAACTCGTTCCCTCGATGAGCTCGGGAAAATTTCCTGTGATCGTCACTTCACTGTCTAGATCAAGATCGGTCTCGGTGATGCCCACAAGTGCTACTTTATACAAACTTGCTGGTGCTTCAAAAAAGATATTTAGAACTTCAGCGACTAAATAACCTTCATTTTTATCCTCATCAAATAGTGTCAGTGTCTCTTGTTGCATCATCTACCGCCTTATTTTTTCTTTGTTGTTGTCTGCATCGTCTGTTCCACATCATTTAGACGTGTCTTTAGCCTTTGATAGAGCTTAGGATCACTTTGCTTGGCACGATCAAAATACGCTGTTGGATCGGCACCGTTAACGACTGCGCTCACACCCAATTGAAAATTGATCCGCGCGTCATTTGGTTCTAATTGCAAGGCCTGTTGATAATAATCCTTGGCTGGGCCAAAATTTCCCAAGGCTAAAAAGCAATCGCCCATCAAACTTAAGGTTGTAGCTGATCTTAGCTTCTCACTTGCCGTCAAAGCAAAAACTAAAGCTTTTTGATAGTTGGCCTTTGCATAATAAGATTGGGCCAACATCGTATAAGCTTGAGCTTGTAATTTCCCATCTTGGACCAAATTGAACTGTGCGATCGCCTCATCATAAAGTTCACTTGCATAGTAGACATTACCTAGCCCATAATGCAATAATTCTGTTTTTTCTGCCCGATCATTCAAAGCATTGAGTGCTTTTTTAAACAGTTCTTCCGCTTGGGTAAAGCTCTTTTCTTCAGTTAACGCTGTTCCTAAAGCGTAATAGCTCTCTTGATCGTATGGATCAGCATCGATCTTAGCGATCAATTTTTGGATGACTTGTTGCATCTTTTCATCTTGTTTAGCCCGTTTCATCATTACACCTTCTTATACAATATCAGTCGAATCAAGTTTCTTTTTTAGATAATCCGTCTTATTCCAAGCTAGACACTTAAAGTTTTTGCCATCTTTAGTCTCTAAGATCGTGGTGCTTGTGTTAGCCAAGCCACCTTTAGTGCGAATTTGGGCTAAAGGAACACCGAGTAAATGTCTGATCTCAGCACACAAAGCTGCTCCATGACTGACAATGATCACATTGTCTTTAGGATAACGTTCACAGATCGCCTTGATCTTTGGTGTCATTCTTTCAAATAACTCTTCAAAGCTTTCACCCTCGATCTTACTTGGATCGTATTTATCAGGGTGATGCCGAAAACCGTCGAGTTCAGCCGGATATTTTTCTGCGACCTCGGTAAATTTCATCCCCTCCATTTTTCCTAAGTTAAATTCTTGGAAAGCTACATCAGCCTCTAAATTGACCGGTCGTTCTAAATTAGCGACTAGCTTTTGTGCAGTCACTTTAGCCCGTCGGATCGGACTACAATAGACCTTAGCAAATTTAAAATCATTTAAATAGGTCGCTAATTCTTCGATCTCGCGATAACTCTCGGGTAATAATGGTGAATCACCACGTGCCCCTTGATAACGCCCTTCTAAATTCCATTTGGTTTTTCCATGGCGTACAAAAAACAACTTTGTCAAAATCCATCCCTCTTCCATGTCTATTGTCTAAATTTTAGCATACCTAGCCCAAAGAAAAAAGGACCATAGCCTTAAGCTACAGTCCCTAAAATATCTAAACATATTGCAATTGTTTGCCGTTTTGATAAGCGTGATCGATCGTTCCACTACCTAGACATTCAGCGCCATCATAAAAGACGACTTCTTGACCTGGTGTGATCGCTCTAACAGGTTCATCAAAGATAACTTCTACCTCTGTTCGTTCATCGTTAAAACGAACTGTAACGCCCGAATCTTTTTGGCGATAGCGAAACTTCGCAGTACAATAGAATTCATTGCCACGCTCCTCGATCGGCGCAACAAAGCTCAATTCACTCGCTTTTAAGCTTGTTGCATATAGGTATTCATTGTGATAGCCTTGTCCAACTAACAATGTATTAGTGGCTAGATCTTTACCTACAACAAACCAAGGTTCATTACTCTTAGCATCGCCACCGATCCCTAGACCACGGCGTTGACCGATCGTGTAGTTCATCAAGCCAAAGTGTTCACCTTTTACTTCGCCATCTAAAGTCTTCATCAAACCTGGCTTAGCTGGTAAAAATTCACTTAAAAACTTGTTAAAATCACGTTCACCGATAAAACAAACACCGGTCGAATCTTTCTTCTTAGCAGTTGCTAGACCAGCTTCTTCTGCGATCTTACGCACTTTTGACTTATCCATGCCACCGATCGGAAACATCGCTTTTTGCAGATTTTTTTGGGTCAATTGACTCAAGAAATAAGTCTGATCCTTATTTTCATCAGCTCCACGCAATAAGTGTACCGTACCATCTTCATCACGTGACAACTGTGCATAGTGTCCCATAGCGATGTAATCGGCATCTAATTGCATTGCATAATCCAAGAAAGCCTTGAACTTGACCTCTTTGTTACACATCACATCAGGATTAGGTGTGCGTCCCTTCTTGTATTCATCTAAGAAGTATGTGAAAACACCATCCCAATATTCTTTTTCAAAGTTGACCGAATAATACGGGATCCCGATCTGGTCGGCTACTTTAGCTACATCTTGGTAGTCTTCGGTAGCGGTACAAACTCCGCTATCATTTTTATCATCCCAGTTTTTCATGAAAACTCCGACAACATCATAACCTTGTTGCTTGAGCAAATAAGCCACAACTGACGAGTCAACGCCACCACTCATGCCCACAACAACTCTTGTCTTACTATTATCTTGCATGTAAGAACTCACCATCATTTCATTAGATTCTGAATCCAGACGATTTGAAGGTCGTTTTATTCAGTAGCTACCATTATAACGATTATTCCTAACTTTGACAAGGTTTGCTTACTTTTTTATATTAAATTTTTATGCTTTTTCGATAACATTTCGCGCCACGAGATCAGCCAAGATATATTCCAACTGTTCTTGGTTAGTAGCTGTATCTTTTCCTTTGAAGATATTGACTTCTTTTAAACCATTAGCTGTTGTCGTCACCATTTTGAAACTCTTTAAGTCAGCAGAAACGACGATCTTTAGCTTAAAGCCCTTAAATGGTGACGCTGGATCTAGCGAACGTTCTAGTTGAAATTTACCACCTTTAGTCTCAATGAAGCCCGTATCACGTAAAGAATACTTCTTAACATTTGGTGATAGTTGATATGTGGTCGTATCACCTAAAATTTTAGCTGTTGTAGCATATGCCATAATTACACACCTCTAACTTATTTTTTGATACGTTGACTGATCTTAGTCAATTGAGCGACCAATTCATCGATCTCAGCAGCCGTATTATACCTGCCAAAGCTAAATCGCAGTGACTGACTGACCCGTGCCTGATCTTTACCATACATTGCTGCTAAAACATGCGAGGGTTCTAAAGAACCAGCGGTACAGGCGGAACCAGCGGCAGCTGCGATCCCTGCCAAATCTAAATTAGTCAACATCGCATCACTTGGACAGCCCTCAAACCACAGATTGATGATCTGTGGGAGTTCATCTGCTCCCATTTTACCATTTACCTTAACGACCACGCCATTTTCAACTAGCTTATCCACCAATTGACGCTTAAAGCCTTGATAACGTGCTGTCAATTCAGCGCGAGCGTTTTGTTCGAGTTCGATCGCTTTGGCAAAAGCGGCTATCGCTGGAATATTTTCAGTTCCAGCCCGTCTTTTCATTTCTTGGTCGCCCCCCCTAAGATGTGGCGCTAGATCAAGGCCTTCACGTTCATATAAAAAGCCCATTTGTTTTGGCCCATTCAATTTATGAGCCGAAGTCGACATGAGATCGATCTGATCGCGTTTGACATCAATATCTAAGATCCCATAAGCTTGAACTGCGTCTGTATGAAACCACGCATTGCTTTTAGCCACAATAGCTCCGATCTCAGTTATCGGCATATGGCTACCAACTTCATTGTTGCCTGTCATGATCGAAACTAGGATCGTATCTGGCCGTAAAGCTTGTTTTAGCTCATCTAATGAGATCACACCATTTTCATCAACTGGTAAATAAGTCACCTCGTAGCCATTTTCTTCCAAATAAGCCATTGGTTTTAAAACAGCTTCGTGCTCGATCATAGTCGTGATCAAATGCCGCCCCTCATCTCTTCGCTTCAAAGCAGTTTGAATGATCGCAGTATTATCGCTTTCTGTCCCCCCGCTCGTAAAAATGATCTCATTAGGATCTTTGGCATTGATCGAAGTCGCTATTTTTTGACGACTTTGTTCTAAAATGCTATGCGCTTTGCGACCAAAAGAATTAGTCGCCGAGGCATTGCCAAAAACGTTTTGCATCATTTCCGTCATCGTTTCGATAACCGCTGGATCCATCGGGGTCGTTCCAGCATTATCCAAATAAATATTATTCACGTTTATTCCTCACTAATCTTGCATCAAATTTAAGATCATCTTAGCTGAACGCTTGCCAGCATCAACGATAAATTCGTCAAATGTTTGGCCCGCATCTTCATCCCCAACATCTGACATTGCACGTACGATAACAAATGGCACCTTAAATTGATAAGCTACTTGTGCGATCGCAGCCCCCTCCATTTCACAGCAAAGAGCCTTAGGATAGATCTCTTTGATCGCTTGGATCTTATCATTTGAAGCCACAAATTGATCACCCGTGACGATCAAACCAGTCTTAGTTGCCAGATCAGCTTTTTTAGCTGCTTTTTCTAAAGCATGCAATAACTCTTCATCAGCTGGGTAAATCTGCGGTTGCTGTGGTAACTGTCCTGGTAGGTAGCCAAATGCTGTTGCATCAGCATCATGATAAGCTGCTCCAGTTGAAAAGACCACATCACCAACATGAAGGCCTTCACCGATCCCACCAGCTGAACCTGAGTTGATCAAGTGATCGACTCCAAATTCAACGATCAATAAGGCTGTCGTCACACCAGCTTGGACTTTCCCGATCCCTGAACGCACTAAAACAACATCATGTCCGTTGAGCTGGCCTGCATAAAAAGCGATCCCACCTAATGTTTTTTCAGTACTGTGGGTCAACTGAGCCCGCAATTCCTTGATCTCTTCTTCCATCGCACAAATAATTCCATACTTCATCAATAAACGACCTTTCTAACTTAGAAATTGACAAAACGCATAAAAAGAAAAACTAAAATGATCGCAACGATCAGACCGATAATGGCATAATTTAGTTTTCTTGCTAACTGCTTTGTCTTTTCTGCTTGGCTTTCTAATTTTTGTTTTTGACGCGTCTTAGTCCGGCTAAAACCGGTGTCTTCTGCAGTTTCGACCGTTTTTTTACTACGACGCAATGGCTTTTCTTCTAGATTGTTTTCTGTCATTGGCAGTTACCTAATTCATCAATTGCCAAAACATTACGGCCATGATCGTTTTACTATCACAGATCAAACCTTCTTGCATGGCTTTTAAAGCTTCAGGTAAAGTCAATTCGACCTTTTCTAAAAATTCATCTTCATCTTGTGGCAATTCAGTCGTTACTGGACTTAAACCACTTGCATGATATAAATAGATCTTTTCATCGGCAAAACCAGGTGATGTATAAAAAGGCATCACTAATTCTAAATTTTTCGCCATGTAACGTGCTTCTTCATTTAACTCACGTGTCGCAGTTTCTAAAGGCGAATTTTGTTCATCGGGCTCGATCTTTCCTGCGGGGATCTCTAAGGTCACTTGTCCTAAAGGTGAGCGCCATTGCTTGATAAAGACCATTTTATCTTGTGGTGTGATCGCGATCACACCAACAGCCCCATGATGGCGTACGATCTCACGCAAAGCTTTCTTTCCATTTGGAAGCGTCACTGTTTCACGATCAAGATCGATCACTTTACCGTCAAATAAATGTTCAACATTTGTAACTTTTTCTTCAAAATCCATTTCGTTCACCTCACTTGTCATTATAGCAAAAAATACGATCTAGCTAAACATCAACAAGCCATGCTCTTGCCATAGCAAAAACACAGCTTGTTAGGAAATATTATTTTTCTAAGCCTTCAGTAACAGCTTCGGGGAAATTATCAGCTACGATCTTAGCACAGCTAGCACATAATTCCTTGAAACGTTCATCAGTACCAACATCAGGCGTGATCCGACGGCAACGTGGACAAGTTTCACCCGTAGCATGTTCAACTTTGATCTTAACTTCACCATAATCATCCGCATCAGCTGGAGCATCAGCTAGATCAGCAATATCTAATTGGGATACGATCAAGGCTTCACGAACGTCAGCACCTAAGTTATCTAATTCTTGTTTTACACCTTCAGAAACATAAAGTGTTACATGAGCTTCAAAAGATTTACCGATCAATTTTTGATTGCGGGCTTCTTCTAAACTCTTCAAAACATGGGAACGAACTTTCATGAAATGAGTCCAGTTTTCCATGATCTGTGCTTCACTATCGAAATGTTCAACTGCAGGCATTTCAGCTAATTGCACATATTCTTCAGGTTCTTTGACAAAGTTCCAAACTTCTTCAGTCGTATGTGGCATTACTGGTGTCATCAATTTAGCCAAACGAACAACCGTTTCATATAAAACAGTTTGCATTGAACGACGCTTCTTAGCATCCTTAGCTTCGATATAAACAACATCTTTAGCTACTGCCAAGTAGAAAGCAGATAATTCTGTCGTTACAAAATTGATGACTTTCTTGTAAATGTCCATGAAGTTGTAGTTAGCATAGTCATCCAAGATCTCTTTGGTAAATCTATTGGCTAAGATCAACATGTATTGATCGATCGCTTCGAGTTCATCAAATGGTACAGTATCTTTAGCCGGATCGAAATCTGTTGTGTTAGCCAATAAGAAACGCATCGTATTTCTGAATTTACGGTAACTTTCAGAAATTTGAGCAAAACTTTCCATTGAGACACGAACGTCAGCTGAAGTATCAACACTTAAGACCCAAAGCCGGATGATCTCAGCGCCCATCTGCTTGATAACTTCTTCAGGAACGATCGTGTTGCCTAATGACTTACTCATCTTGCGTCCTTCAGCATCAAGGGTGAAACCTTGCGACAAGATCTGCTTGTATGGAGCATGCCCTGAGACCGCCACACTTGTGATCAAACTCGAGTTGAACCAGCCACGATATTGGTCAGAGCCTTCCAAGTAAAGATCGGCTGGATAGGTCAAGTAATCACGTTGAGCACAAACACCTTGGTGAGAAGAGCCTGAGTCAAACCACACATCCATGATGTCAGTTTCTTTAGTGAACTTACCATTTGGTGAATGTTCGTTAGTATAGCCTTCTGGCAATAGATCTTTAGCATCTAATTTGAACCAGATATTTGACCCGTGTTTTTCGACTAATTTAGCCACATGCTCGATCGTTTCTTTTTCCATGATCGCTGTTCCGTCTTCAGCGTAGAAGATCGGAAGGGGAACGCCCCAAACACGTTGGCGTGAGATGACCCAGTCACCACGGTCACGGATCATATTGTAGAGACGTTTTTGACCCCATACAGGTAAGAACTTAACTTCATTGATCGCATTCAAAATGTTATCTCTGATCTTATCGACTGAAGCAAACCATTGTGGTGTCGCCCGGAAGATGATCGGCTTTTTAGTCCGCCAGTCAAATGGATAGCTGTGTGCATAATCCATTTCCTTTAAGAGCAAGTTAGCTTCACGTAATTTGTTCAAAGCAACTTCATTAGCATCTTCATAGAAGACCCCATCGAATTCAGGACCACATTCAGCTGTTAAATGACCAGTATCATTAATAGGAGCAAAGATCTCTAAACCATACTTCATCCCCATCTTGTAGTCATCATCACCATAGCCAGGAGCCGTGTGGACTAAACCTGTACCAGATTCAGTCGTTACAAAGTCACCTAACATGACTAATAATTCACGATCTTCGTAGAATGGATGTTGCGCTGTGATGTATTCAAGTTCTCGACCCTTAACGACCTTCAAAGTCTTAACATCTTCCCAGCCGAATAATTCAGCATTCTTTTGGATCAGATCAGCTACCATCACGAATTTACGGTCTTCGCCAGCTGGTTGGACCACTGCATAATCAAAAGAAGCATCGATCGTGATCCCTTCTGAAGCTGGGATCGTCCATGGTGTCGTTGTCCATACGACCATGTATGTATCTTCATCTAAGACACCCTTACCATCAAGAACTCGTTCTGCATAAAAAGCAGATGGTGAAGTCACGTCATGGTATTCAACTTCGGCTTCAGCTAAAGCAGATTCTGATGACCAAGACCAGTAAACTGGACGCTTACCTTTGTAAATAAGTCCTTCTTCAGCCATCTTACCAAAGACCCGAATTTGTTGAGCTTCATATTCAGGATCTAAAGTCACATATGGGTCATCCCATTCGCCTGCGACCCCTAAACGTTTGAAGTCGGTCCGTTGCTTATCAACTTGTTCTAAAGCATATGCACGACATTTTTCACGAAAATCAGCTACAGATAAAGCTTTACGGTCGACCCCAGCTTTTTTGAGCTGTTGTTCGATCGGTAACCCGTGTGTATCCCAACCAGGCACATATGGCGCTCTAAAGCCCATCATTGACTTAGCACGGACAATAATATCTTTTGAGATCTTGTTCATCGCATGTCCCATGTGGATGTTACCATTGGCATATGGAGGTCCATCATGTAAGACAAAAGTTGGCTTACCTTCATTTAATTTTTGGCGCTTTTCGTAAACCTTATTTTCTTCCCATTCGTTTTGACGTTCTAATTCACGAACAGGCAAATTGCCACGCATTGGGAATTTGGTTTTCCCTAAGTTCAAAGTATCTTTGATTCGCATACTCTTTACCCACTGTGCTCAGGTGGTAAGACACAGCTATCCTTTCTTTTTGATAAAACAAAAAGATCTCGCCCACAAAGGGACGAGATCTCGCGGTACCACCCAATTTAAGAATTTAAATAAATTCCACTCTTTGATCATATAACGCGATCAACCGACCAAACCTACTTGATTTCAGTTCGATAAAAAAGAGGTGATAAACCTAAATTCAGAGGATGGCCGGTCCTTGCACCATTTTTCCGGCTCGCTGACATCATAAAAAGAGGTCCGTGTTCTCTTATAATCTTAGCACTATATCTGTTAAGCTAGACGCCTAGTCGTTGTTGCTGTCATCAGCAAAGCGTTGTGAACTAGTATTATCGTTAGAATCAGGGAAGATAACTACTGTTTCAGTCTCTTTTGCTTCTTCAACTGTTTCACTCACAGGTGTATTGTCAGCAACATAAACTTCATTTTCTGCGTCTGTATCATTTGAGAATGATTTTACTTCTTTTGCATGGGATTTGTCAAGGGTATCATCGTGACGAATTGCTTCTTGGATCGCTTCATAGCTCGTTGTTTCACCTTGTTGCAAAATATCGTCCCATTCACTACCTTTAACAACTTCAAGCTGGGATTCCAGCATAACTTGAAGCTTTTGGCGGAAGATACGGGCTTGCTTGCGCAAATCGTCGGTCTCCAAAGCCAAACGTTTTGATTTCTTGGAAGCTTCATCGATAATATGACGTGCTTTTTCATTTGCTTGGTCAATAATATCTTGTCCTTGCTTTTGAGCTTCACGATTGATGATCTCAGCTTCACGTTGCGAATTAGCTTTGACTTTATCAGCAGCTTCTTGAGCAACGATGATCGATTGATTCAAAGAATCTTTCAAATCATTGAAATACTTCAATTTTTCTTGGCTTTGTTTCAAGCTCTCAGTTAAATGTGCATTTTCTTTTAAGACTAATTCATAGTCTTTGATGATCTGATCTAAGAAATCGTTGACTTCATCTTGATCATAACCACGTAACTTGGTATGAAACTCTTTATTATGAATATCCAAAGGGGTCAATGACATCCCCAACACCTCCAAATTTTTAAATCATTTTCTAATTACAGCAACTTCACAGCGCAACTTACCTCGCTTTGATCTACCTAATACAGCACCCAACTTGATCCGGCCAAAACCACGGACCGAAACAATATCTAAAGCGCCCAACTCTGTATCCGGTTTGGTCAACACCATCCAATTTAGCTGGACTTTCTTGGCATTGATCAATTCCTTGACACGGTTACGCGATATATTATAGACTGTTGCGATCATCGTATCGATCCGAAGCGAACTGGTAAAGACAGTTTCAAGTTCCCAATCATTATTAGGAACAAGGCGCTCAGCCAAGTTTTTTTCTTCCAAGTTGACATTGATCTTACCGATCCGTTTGACTTGTTGTAGCAGATAATCACTGATATTTTTTTGGACAATGATCTGCCAACGCTGTGAATCTGTGATAATATCGCCTAAAACTTCGCGCTCTAACCCACTATTTGCCAAAGTCCCTAAAATTTGTCCGTGGGTCAACGACACAAATTTAGTTGGATAATTTATCTCTAGCAGTTGCAACTCAAAATCCTTTGTCTGTGGTTCATAATAGTCAGGATAAAATAAGAGTCGTTTTCGTTCTGCTTGAGCAAAACCGCCATCAGCTTTGACTTTGATCATATCATCAGCCTGTAATAAGAACTGGGTAATATGCTGTTGTCTAGGATCTAAAAAGTGTGTCAAGATCGGGCGATATTCATTTTGCGCTTGGTTGATATAATCGTTCAATGAATCGATCAGTGGCTTTTCTTCTGCGCGAAAATGTTGATAGACCTCACTATTCACCATACTCCCCCATTTCACTAAAAGAGATAAAACAACATAAAGACCCCTTTTTCAACAAACTGTAACACGATCAATGCGACCACCGGAGCAAAGCTGATCCCAGCGATCGGTGGAATAAAATCAAATAACCGTAAATATGGTTGGCACACTTTGATCAATAATTGGCTTAATTGCGTTTGATAAGCTCCTGGAAACCAAGATAATAAACAATAGGCGATGATCAAAAAAGAGTACAAACTAAATAAACTACTGATAAGACTTAATATTCCCAAATTATTCTCCTTAATTGTACTTATAATCACCATTACGCATCGTATCAGTCAAGTTGCCCTCAACTTCAAAATCATGCGGAGTACATAAAAAGATCTGTTCACCGATGCGTTGGATCTCACCATCGACTGCAAAAACTACGCCTGAAAGAAAATCAACTACGCGATGTGCTTGCTCATCATCGATCCTTTGAAAATTAACGACAGCTGCTTGCCCCGCCAAAAGCTTGCCAGCGATCGCTTTAACATCAGAAAAGATCCGAGGTTCAAACAGCATGATCTTCTTTTCAAGTGGCCGACGTTCATTGTGCAAAGCCATTACGTTTCTCTCATCTCGACTTTCAGTGGTAGCTTTAGACCCTGGATAACTTTCCTCACGTGGCTCTTCTTCGTAATTTTCAAAATCATCATCTACGCTGAAGAAACTACTGAGTTTGCTTGAAAATGACATTTTTCAGCCTCCTTGTCTTAATGACGGCGCCGAGTAAAGAATGGTGGATTATTTAAATCGTCTTCGTCACTACTTTGTTCAGCTGAAGAATTGGAACCAAAGACGTTAAAATCCTTCTTCTCAACATTTTGAAATTCAGTCTCACGTTGTTGCGCTGCTTTTCTTGTACCGTTGATCTCACGGGAAAGATCCCAATCACCTAATGGATCATTATTTTGTGCTGATCGTGTGGCTGCGTTGTTTTCTGGTGCACTTGGCGTTGGTGTATTGAACGTTCGTGGTGGTACAACTTTAGATGCGCTATTTTCTTTTTTCTTTTTATCGATCCCAGTTGCGATCACAGTCACGACTACGTTATCTTCCAAAGATTCGTTGATCGAAGTCCCAAAGATGATATTGACATCACTTGTAGCTGCTTGGGAAACGATATCTGAAGCAGCTTGAGCTTCAAATAAGCTTAGATCTGGGCCACCAGTAATGTTTAACAAGACTTGTTCTGCACCGTCGATCGAAACTTCGAGCAATGGTGAAGAGATAGCTTTCTTAGTTGCTTCTTCGGTCCGGGTTTCGCCGTTAGCAGAACCGATCCCCATCAAAGCAGACCCTTGATTTTGCATCACTGTCTTAACGTCAGCAAAGTCCAAGTTCACGTACCCTGGTGAAGTAATCAGATCAGAGATCCCTTGCACACCTTGACGTAGCACGTTATCAGCTTCTTGGAAAGCTTGCAACATCGGGGTTTTCTTATCAACGATCTCAAGCAAGCGGTTGTTAGCAATGATAACTAAAGTATCAACATGCTCTTTCATCTTTGCCACACCTTCAGCAGCAAAACGAGCACGCTTTGGACCTTCAAAACTAAATGGACGCGTCACGACCCCGACCGTCAAAGCACCTTGCTCTTTAGCGATCTTAGCAATGATAGGGGCAGCACCAGTACCAGTGCCACCGCCCATACCAGCCGTGACAAAGATCATATCGGCCCCGCTCAAGGCTTCCGCTAAGGCTTCTTCACTTTCTTGAGCAGCCTTACTTCCGATCTCAGGGTTAGCACCTGCCCCCAATCCCCGAGTCAATTTAGGTCCTAATTGGATCTTTGTTTCTGCGTTAGAATTTTTCAATGCCTGCACATCTGTGTTCGCAACGATAAATTCTACCCCTTTAACATCATCGGCGATCATACGGTTGACCGCATTACCACCAGCGCCACCAACACCAATAACTTTAATTGTGGCACCATGTTCCATTTGATCTGCGTCTAATGCAAATTCCATTCTGTATTCCTCCATCTCCTAATCTTTTAGTCAAAGAATTTATCAAATATCGCCTTGAATCGATCCATTCTCTTAGGTTTATCTTCTTTCTTTTTATCCCTAGGTGTATCATACCCATCAGCTACTGGATCAAAATCAGTCTCGACATCTTGTTGTTCATCTTCATCGATCTGGTTTACTTTTGGTTTACTGATGAATTCTTGACCGTCGAGCGTTCGTCTGATGATCTGATCGATCTCATTTTCTTGCGTGACGTATTCTACGATCCCAATGACCTGTGCAAAAGATGGAAATCGTAAATTCATCTCTTGAGGAATAAAAACTTTAACATTGACCCCAAAGACTTTTTGGGCCAATTCTTTGACACCTGGCAAGGCAGCTAAGCCACCAGTCAAGACGATCCCTCCCGGTAACTGTAAAGCATTGATCCGATCTAGATCAGCTTTCAGTTTACCAAAGATCTGCTGTAAACGAGCTTCAATGATCTGAGCTAAATATTCTTCAGTGATCATCTCTGGCTCTTGTTGTCCCACAACAGTTACTGGGAAAGTATCTTCACTTGAAGCTAATGTTTCATCGGCATAGCCATAATTTCGTTTTAAGATCTCAGCATTCTCGATCGAAGTATTCAAGACGATCGAAATATCACGGGTCACATAATCGCCACCCTCTTGATCAACATAAGTATACTTCAATTGATGATCGTGGATCACAGCAGCCGTTGTTTGCCCACCACCAAGATCGATCAAGATCGCTCCAAAGTCCTTTTCGCCATCAGTCAATGCAACTTGAGATAATGCAAGTGGGGCTACGATCATATCTTTGACCTTTAACCCTGCCCGTTCGATACATTTACGAGTATTATGTAAGATCGTCTTAGGACCTGTGTACATTACTCCTTGCATCTCTAATCTGACGCCGACCATTCCTCGTGGGTCTTTGATCCCATCAAAGCCATCAACGATAAACTCATCTGTAACAATATCGATCACATCGCGTTCAGGTGGTAAATTTTGGACCAAAGCAGCTTCGGTCACACGCCGAACATCAATATCACTGATCTCTTTAGAGTTACCGTCTTCGTTACCGATGGCGATCATCCCTTTACAACGCTCTATTTGGAGCATATTAGCTGGAACACCAACACTCACCTCAGAAATTTGAATATTTGCCTTTTCTTCGGCTTGCTTCACAGCTTCTTTTATCGCCTTAACAACTTGGTCAATATCAACGATCACTCCACGATTGAGACCGGCAGAACGTGTATTACCGTAACCGATTATGTTGATCTGGTCTTTGAGATACTCAGCTATTATGACTTTAATCGAAGTCGTACCGATGTCTATGCCAACATAGATACTAGAGTTTCCCATCAATTTGCCTCCCTTATGATTTTAATAATGTTCTCATTGTTTATTATTTAAATTCAATAGGTTAATTTTAACACAAAAATATAGTAATTGGCTACTTGTCAACCCCCCAAAATAAAAAATTTAGTTCACAACATTTTAGTTATTTCTAATTCTTAATTTTTTGGGTATGAAAATGCCCCAACTTCAAGGTCAACGATGCCTTTTTGCTCCATTTTTGTCGCGATCTGAGGGTAATATTTCATCTTCTTTGTCAGCGTTGAAAGATCAGCAATGACCTCATTGCCATCATTCATGTAAAGCTTGATCCGATTTGGATTTACTTTAGATGGATCATAGTGGATCTCTGAAACGGACTTTTTCAATTCGGTAGGCAATTCTTGCATTTTTGTGACTGCTAATTTCAACTTGGCTTTATCTTTAAAATTATAAAACACGGGATAACTGCCCTTTACTATAGGAGTTCCTTCACTCAAAGGTCGTCCAGTCGTTCCGATCTTATAATACTTATTATTCCGATAAATATAGCCTACTTGGGGATCTTCTTTTACGTCGATCACTATATTATTAACATCTACATAGCGTAATGTCGCTTGCTCAACTAAGCCTACTTTGCTCTGGATCTTATTTTCGATCTTGCTAGCATTGAACCACACATTGAACAAAGATTCATAATAATGAAGTCCACTGGCTTTGATGACTGCCACGCGTAACTGCTTATCATTTGAATCGACTGTCACTGATCTAACGCGACTGATCGGTAAGATCAAACAAAGCGTCAATAATGTCATTATCGAAAAAAAGACTAGCGGAAATAACGCTTGTTGACGCAATGCTTTTTTGCGCTGTTCAGTCAATCGGATCAATTTGCCATTGAACAGATCTTTAGCTGGTGGTTTTGGCTTATCCTGACCGCGTTTTGCTTGTTTTTCGAGCCATGGTTGAAGTTTCTGATTAGGGACAACTGGCTTCTTTTTCTTCCAAAATCTGATCCTCTTCAGCCCCTCTCACTAACTACTAATCTAGTAAATCTTTCATCACCTTGATCAAACGATCAGCTGCATCCGGTACACCTGCTTTTTTAGCATTAGCTGCCATTTGTGCTTGTTTTTTAGGATCAGCCATCATCGCTTGGATATTTTCAAATAAGACCTTACCGTTAAGTTCACTTTCCTTGATCATTAGAGCTGCCCCTTTATTTACTAAACTTTGGGCATTTTTAGTTTGATGATCATGTGTGACATATGGACTAGGGATCAAGATCGTTGGGATCCCTAGCGCAGTGATCTCAGCCAAACTAGTTGCCCCAGCACGACCCACGATCGCAGCGATCTCGGGTAAGATCGATGGCATATCCGCAATATAAGGCTTGATCACTACATTTTTTGGCAAGTCCTTAACACGGCTATCTTCCATGATCTTATCATAGTGAACACGTCCCGTCACAAATAATACTTGATATGGCTGATCTTTGAAATATTCTATTGCTTCCAGGCTAGCATTATTGATTCCTAAAGCCCCACGTGAACCACCAAAGATCAAGATCGTCTTTTTATTTGGATCAAGCTGGTATTCTGTAGCTAAGCGCCCTGTTGGCTTCATCGTTGCTACTTGTTGTGCCCGCGGATTACCAGTAAAGACAACTTTTTTAGCGGGAAAATCAGCTCTCACATCATCAAAACAGATCCCAACCTTATCAACATAGTGACTCAAAAACTTATTCGTTACACCAGCAACACTATTTTGCTCGTGAATGATCGTTTTGACCTTCATTTTGGCAGCCGCATACACCACTGCTCCACAAACATAGCCACCAGTTCCGATCACAACATCTGGTTTGAATTCCTTGATGATCTTTTTAGAGTCATGCACACTCTTTAAAAAGAGATATACTGTCTTAAAATTTTCAGGAGAAAGTGAACGTTTAAAGCCTTGGATCTCGATCGTTTTAAAAGGGATCCCGGCATTTGGAACGATCTTACTCTCTAATCCTTTAGTTGTCCCAACGTATAAAACCTCTGTGTCAGGTCGTTGTTGTTTGATAGCTTCGATCAGTGCTAGCGCTGGGTAGATATGGCCACCCGTTCCGCCACCAGATACTAATAGTCGCATACTATTCATCCTTTTTTTCTAAATTTTCTACTGCTTCGATAAATTTATCGCCACGTTCTTCAAATGTCTTCCATTGATCCCAACTTGCACATGCTGGTGACAATAAGATCGTATCACCTGGTCGACTAAGAGCATAAGCTTTAGGCACAGCGTCGATTGCATCTTTGGCCTCGACGATCTGGTCTAAGCCAGCCTTTTTTCCAGCTTCTTTCAATAATTCTTTGGTCTCACCAAAAACGACCAAAGCACTGACATGTTCTTTTAGATATGGTACTAAACGCTCAAAAGTAAAACCACGGTCTAGCCCACCAGCTAACAAGACAACTGGTGTTTTGAAACCAGCAAGTGCTTTTTCAGTTGCTTCGATATTGGTTGCCTTAGAGTCATTATAAAACTTGCGCTCATTAAACGTTGTCACATATTGCGTTCGATGTTTGACTCCCGAAAAAGTCTGCAATACTTCAACGATATCAGCTGTTGCTACTCCCATGAGTTTGGCCACTGCGATCGCCGCTAAAGCATTCTCAATGTTGTGTGTTCCAGGAACTTTGATCTCATCAGCAGGCATGATCGCTTCATCTTTGAAATATAAGATCCCATTTTCTTCGTAGGCGCCTTCTTTAGTAAAAGCTGTCCGTGAAAATGGTACGACCTTTGCTTTAGCTTGTTGGCTAAGCTCACGCCATTCAGCTTGGTCAAAATTGACTACAAAGTGATCAGTTTTTGTTTGATTTTTCAATAAGCGCATCTTAGCTTTGACATAATTTTCACGTGAACCGTGATAATCAGTATGTGCTTCGTAAATATTAGTCAAGACTGCGATCTTAGGATGGAGTTTAGTGATCCCTAGTAGTTGGAAACTGGAGAGTTCCATGACTAAGATATCGTCAACGGTTGCTTTTTTGGCTGTTTCAACGGCTGAGATCCCGATATTACCACAAGCATAGGCCTTATTTTTATTCTTTAGATGATTTAACATCAAGGAGATCAAAGTCGTCGTTGTCGTCTTACCATTTGTCCCAGTAACGCCTACTAGATCAGCATCAGCGATCTCATACGCTAATTCAGGTTCGGTGATGATCAAAAAGCCTCTGTTTTGGGCTTCAGCGATCAAAGGATTCGTGTAGGGGATCCCAGGATTTTTGACGATCAATTCCGCTTCATCCAACAAAGCAAGCGGATGTGAGCCAACAACTACTTTGATACCAGCATCTTCCAGCTCAGATAAGACTTGCTTATCGGTTGGAATATTCTTATCATTTACCGTCACATTGGCTCCGAGTTCTTTTAACAGATAGGCACTATTGAGCCCACTTTTCCCTAAACCAACGACTAATACGTTTTTATCCTTATAATCTGTCACATTTTTCATGTCTAATGACTTCCTTTGATATTAAATTATCGTCATAACTGCAATGATCGCAGCTACTAGACCAATTGCCCAAAAAGTTAGATCGATGCGCCATTCACTCCAGTCACATTCTTCAAAATGATGGTGGATCGGACTCATCTTGAAGATCCGTTTGCCGGTCAACTTAAAGCTTGCAACTTGTAAGATCACACTAAGCGTCTCTAATACAAAGATGATCCCGATCACCAACAATGACAACTCTTGATGCAAGATGATCGAAACGGCTGCTAAAGCTCCCCCTAGAGCTAATGAACCGGTATCACCCATGAAGATCTTAGCCGGTTTATGATTAAACCCTAAAAAGGCGATCAAAGCCCCGATCACGGATAAACAGAAGATCAAAACATCGTATTGTGCTTGGTGATAAGCGATGATCGCATAAGCACCAAAGGCAATGATCGCTTGACCTGATACTAAGCCATCGATCCCATCGGTCAAATTGACCGCATTTGAAAAGCCGACCAACCAAAAGAGCACAAATAATACATAGATAAAGCCTAAAGTGATCTCGTGTCCAAAAAATGAAAGCGCAAAAGGCAACTTTTCATGGTGATAGACGGCTAAAAAGATCAAGCCCCCGATTATTTGCCCCAATAATTTTTGCCAAGGCTTCAAGCCCTCATTTTGTTTTTTCCATAGCTTAACGGAATCGTCAAAAAACCCCAAAAAGCCATATAACAATAAAATAAAGTCTAAGACCAAGATCTTAGGACTTAGCATGTGCAAACCTAAGGGGACCCAAAGCCCCGTAACGATGATCGCTAAATTAAAGACAAAGCCCCCCATCGTTGGTGTACCCGCTTTTACTTGGTGCCAACTTGGGCCTTCTTTGCGGATCATTTGTCCTTGCTTTTTTTTGTGTGCATAGTTGATAAACATCGGTGTAAATAAAGCAGTCAATACTAAACTGCTGATCACCGGGATCAACATTTGGAAAATAGTCATGTTATTTTTCCTTCCTCTTTTTTTCTATCTATTTTATTTTAACTCAACTGTCAATTTTGTTTGCTTACTTAGCTTCTCACCAGGTGCAACGCTTTGCTTAGTAACGTAGCCATTCCCCTGGACGTCTAAGTCAATGCCTGTCAGCTCGGATAATTTCATCACATCAAGTCGCGACCATCCAGTGATATCTGGCATCGTCAGTGTTCCATTTGTGACTAAGATCACACGCTCTCCGGTCAACATGCTCGTGCCCGCAGTCTGTGATTGCTCAATGACCTTTTCACCTTCGCCGACCACTGCTGGTACTAAGTCGCTTTGAGTCACTTCTTCACTAGCTTCTTTAGGTGACATCTCCTTCACATCTGGGACACTAGTCTGTACCTTTTCATCATTTGAGTCGTTTGCCTCATCCAAGACTCGTTTCATCAAAGGATCAAAAATAGAAGCCAACATTCCTGTTTCACCCTGATCAGCAAAGGTCTTAGGTTGTTTCATCGTGATGTATAAAATGTACTTAGGATCATTTATCGGCGCCATCCCAGCAACAGAGAAAAGATAATTAGTCTCACCACTTAAATAACCCGTTCCATTTTCGTTAGCGATCTGAGCCGTCCCAGTCTTGACCCCAACATCATAGCCATCGATCTTGTAAGCCGTCCCAGTCCCGTCTTTGTCAGTTACAACATCTTGCATCATTTCACGGACTTCTTTAGCAGTTGAGCTTCTGATCGGTTTTCCGGTCACAGTTGGTGATTGCGAAAAGACTATCTTGCCATTATTTGGGTCAACAACTTTACTTACTAGATAAGGTTTGACCATCTTACCATTATTAGCCACAGCCGACATTGCTTGTAGCATTTGGAAGACAGTCACATTTATCCCTTGACCAAAAGCAGTGTTAGCTTGTTCGATCGGATATTTATATTCGATACTACCTGCTGCTTCATTACCTAAGCCAGCATTTGTTGACTTCAAAAGACCAAATTTTTTGATGTAATTTAGCCAAGTCTTTTCTCCCATTGCTTGTTCTAGCTTAGCCATCCCAACGTTTGAGGAACGAATGAAACCTTCACGATAGGTAATCTCCCCCCAACCAGTCGTATTCCAATCATTGATCCGTTGATTGTCGATCTGATAAGACCCTGACTTAAAAGTGGCGTTGGCATTATAATTTCCACTATTGATCGCTGCTGCCATCGTCAAGATCTTCATGATCGAACCAGGTTCATAGGTGTCTTCTAACAAGATATTGCGCCACATATCATTTAGCCCTTCTCCTGTCTGAGGGTTAAATGTCGGACGTTGACTCGCCGCAATGATCTCGCCAGTCTTGGCATTCATCAAAACGGCTGTCATCGATTTGGGCTTATAAGTTTCTTGAGCTTTATTCATCAAAGTCTCTAAATAAGTCTGGATCCGGGTATCTAAAGTGGTATAAACATTGTCACCATCTTTAGCGGGCTTACTTTGCGATTTAGAATTAGGTAAAGTCGTCCCGCGTGAATCAATGGCGAGCTTATTGACTCCGTTGACACCTTTTAATTGCTTTTCAAAAACTTTTTCTAAGCCCATGACCCCAACTAAGTGAGACTGTTCATTTTCCGCTAACCCAACTAAGTGGGACGCAAAAACTCCATTAGGATATAACCGGGCTTGAGCAGGTGTAAATTTGATCCCACTGATCTTAGCGGCCTCGATCTTCTTTTTAGTCTCCATTGAAATATGCTTACCTTTACTCCCAAGCTCAACTTGATAGAGACCATCGTCAGCATCAAAGAGCTTGAGTAGATCATCGTAATTCATCCCTAGATTTTGACTCAAGACCTTAGCAGCTTTAGCCTTTTGTGAATCTTGCAAATAATCTGGTTTACCTTCAAGCGTCTTCGCCGATTTAGACAAGACGATATAGATCGAATAAGTCGTCGTATCTTCTGCTATCGGTTGATTTTGTGCATCATAGATCGTCCCACGTTTTGCTTTGATCTCAGTTTGTTCGGCATACGTCGCCTGTGCTAATTTGGTCAGATTTTTTCCGTGAGCCGTGTGTGTCAAACCCACATAAAAAAAACGACCAATAAATGTAAGAAAGACGATGATGACGATGAAAAATAACGCTCTTCCAAAATAACTGCGATTTCGCGGGTCTTGTTTTACATTTATCTGCCGTTTTTTAGTACTCATTTGGTAACATTCCTTATGTTTTTATCATTCATTTGTAAACCAACATCCTTGGCGATCCCCATCAAACGTGTCCGGCTAGACAGTTCACTGATCTCCTCTTTCATGTTAGCATTTGAAGTCTGCAAAGTTGAGACTTTTTGATTGATATCTTGGATCGTTGCTTGGGTCTTGGTCACAGCTGTATTCGACCAGATCACCAAACATGACATGACCACTAACAACACACCTAAAGCGATCGCTGCATTGCGTTCTTGCTTAAAATACATTTTTCGCAATTGCCCAGTTGTATTTTGTGGTTGCTGATCTAGCTTAGTTTTTGTCTGTGTTACTTGAGGTGTTTCAAGTTTTCTTGCTGCTTGTGCCAAAGTCTCACATCCTTTACTTTAGTTTTTCAATTGCTCTTAATTTGGCCGAGTGCGCCCGATGATTAGCTTCAAGTTCCGCTGCTGACGGTAAGATCGGCTTGCGTGTTATCAATTTAAATTCTGGTTCAAGTTCAGCCGGAATAACGGGTAATCCAGCGGGAAGTTCAGGTAAACTCGCTTTTTCTTTGAACATCGTTTTAACTAAACGATCTTCTAACGACTGAAACGTGATCACACTGATCCGCCCACCAACATCAAGCACTTCAAAAGCTTGATCTAAAGATTCTTCCAAGGCACCTAGCTCATCATTGACAGCTATACGGACCGCTTGGAAAACTTTCTTAGCTGGATGTCCCCCCTTGCGTCGGGCTTTAGCCGGGATCCCAGCTTTGATCAGTTCAACTAATTGACCGGTGGTTTCGATCGGTGCTTGTTGTCTAGCGGATTCGATCCGCCGAGCAATCGATTTAGCAAATTTTTCTTCCCCATAGCGCATGAAGATCCGAACTAGTTCTTGGTAAGACCAATCATTGATCACCGTTTTAGCAGTCAAAGCTTGACTTTGATCCATCCGCATATCTAGAGTTGCATCGTGTTGGTAACTAAAGCCACGTTCACCTACATCAAATTGGGGAGAAGAAACACCTAGGTCATATAAGATCCCGTCAACTTTAGCGATCTGTTGCTCTGCTAAACGTTCCTTTAGATCACGAAAGTTACTTTTGATAAAGGTCAACTTTTTGCTAGCTAACTCATTTTGTAAACGCTTGGTATTATAATCGATCGCGGTTTGATCTTGGTCAAACGAGAACAATTTGCCCTTATCTGAAAGCTTTGACAAAATTAAACTAGTGTGACCACCACCACCTAAAGTACAATCGACGTATACGCCGTCTGGTTTGATATTGAGTTGTCCAACCGCTTCCTCTAATAACACAGTCACATGATTAAATTCCGTCATTTTCTAATTCCTACAGCTTTCATCTTTCTTGATCCCAATGTATAACTGTGATCTAAAAACGATCACCAAAATATGTACTAAAATATGTTATACAATTAGATATTACCATAGTTCCACACTTTGAACCACAATAATAGCTAACAAATTCGCGATTTTTATAAAACGTTTTAGATATTTACTAAATATTAGCTTGTTTGCAGTTAAACTCACATAATACCTAAAAAGCTTGCGATCTCGATCAACAATAAAATAATGTACATCCCCACGATAAAAATATCTAAAGTCCGCCAGTAGATCACAAAAAAACGGCGGACCCGAAAGTCATCTTCGGTATACACCAAATACACTGTCAAAACTAGCCCAAAAGCACTAGCCGCAAATGCTAAAAACGGTAATAACGAAAGCCCCGTTAAAGTGACCGAAAGCCCGTGGATCCCTAGTAATAATACAAGCATCATGATATCAATGATCCTTAGGCGTTTAGGCCAATATTTAGCGAAATTCTTCTTTAAAAATGTCAATGCCATCCAAATGATCAAAATGACAATTGGCATGATATACCATGTTGCGATCGCTGTAAACATCACTACCATCCTCAATTAAAAATATTACCCCCATTATACCAAGCATTTTTGCTACAAATCAATTATAGACCCATCAAAAACAAAGAAATCTTAACGCTTCGGCAAAAGAAAATGATAGTTCACTTGTACTGTGAAATTTGACAGCAACTGACCTTTAAAGGTATAGTATAGTAAAAATCGGAAAGGTGTCGAGTACCGTGAAAGAAAAAAAGAAGCGCACAACATTTCAAAAGATCACCATGGTCGTCGTTTGGCTCATGTTGATCTTCACACTGGGTAGTGTGATCCTCGGCTCACTTAGTGCTTTCTTCTAAAAGTAATGATGAACTAAAAAGAGGCTGTGACATAAGTCTCTATCTTTAAAGAAGACCATTCGAATTTTTTGAAAATTTTGAAAAATTCGGATGGTCTTCTTTTTGTTTTTATTATTTGGTGATATTTTTGAACTACTAGTGGACA
>OFGM01000154.1_pt1 | contig 73238 bp, 58 predicted proteins | sample 1521741 | NCBI WGS metagenome assembly OFGM01 (sample SAMEA3504079, study PRJEB24116) | mouse gut metagenome | biome: mouse gut; feature: mouse-associated habitat; material: faeces | place: Denmark | collected 2011
ACTGCAAATTTATCATTTCTATTTCAGTTTCGGTTTGCCGCTGCAAATCTAAGGTGATGCAAAGGAAACAGCTATGTGCGCAACTGATTTGCGCAGTATTGAAAAAAATATTATTTTTGTAGAAAATTCATTCGTATGCCTTTAAATCGAGCCACACTCATCCGGATTTCGACTATAGACAAATGCCTTCAGAATCATTACCGCCGCTGGACAATCAACGACCTTATAGACGCCTGCACTGATGCGCTGGCTGAATTTGAAGGTCGCAGTAATCCTGTGAGCCGCCGCACGTTTCAGAATGACCTCGCCCTGATGCGTAGCGACCGTTTGGGATATAATGCTCCGATTGTAGTGCGCGAAAATAAATATTATGAGTATGAAGACCCTGATTTCAGCATCACCCATCTGCCCTTGAACGATGAAGGACTTGATGCGCTCAACACTGCACTTGATATACTGAAGCAGTTGCAAGGCTTTCCCCAGCTGTCGTCATCAATAGAAACCATCAGTAAACTCAACGAGCAGATTTCGCGTCATACCGACACCTCGGCGCCTGCTATGGATATGGAGCAAGTCTCTGGTTACAAGGGAGCACAATTCATTGGTATAATATATGATGCAGTGCGTAAGCAGCAGACAGTTATTATTGAGTATCAGTCATTCAAAGCCACCCATTCTGAAGCTCTTGCGGTGTATCCATATCTACTGAAAGAGTATCGCAACCGATGGTTTCTTATCGGAGAAAAGTCAACCAATCGCGTTCCTCAGGTAAATATCTACGCTCTTGACAGAATTCAGTCAGTTACCGTCAACAAAGAGCTTCCTTTCAAGAAATGTGTTGACTTCGACCCGGAACATTTCTTTGATGATACAATCGGAGTGACGAAAGGAATCCATGACAAGGCACGGCGGGTGGTTATAAAGATTGACCGCCAACAATCTCCATACGTCGAGTCAAAACCATTCCATAAATCGCAGAAAGTGGAACAACGCTTCCGCGACGGTTCGATTCAGTTGTCATTGAAGGTCGTGATCAACAACGAACTGGAACGTTTGATTCTCGGCTACGGAGGTCATGCTGAAGTCATAGCACCCCCGGAGTTCCGTTATCGCATTGCCGAAAGCGTCCGCATCGCCGCCGGGAGATATAAAGATTCTGTCTGATCCGCACGCCGATAAACCGGCTCGATCTCGATGTTTCCATATCCATCCTTTGCTCCCCAAAGTCCGTTGTCGGCTTGAAATAGGGTCAATGGCTTCGGCCCGGTAAAATTCGGCCCGTATTCAGTTTTCGGTTGATATTTCCTCGGTTGATGACGTCTTCGTTTAGGCATTGTATAAGGTGATTACGTTGGGACGATTCAAAGTTGTATAATCAGCGTTCATTATTGATCCGTTGGAGAAGATTATACCGTTTTGTTCCGCGACACCGTGTTGGGCATGAATATGACCGAAGAGATGGGCTTTGAGATGCAATTCAGATATTCTTGAAAGTATCTCCTCCGATCCGTAGTTGATGCCGTCATCGAAATCAAGGATGCCGTATGCCGGAGAATGGGTGATCAGCACGTCCGTATCGTCTGGAATACTGGCATAATTGCGGCTTTGGCGGTCCGTGATGCAGTCTTCAATAAACATCGGCACTCCATAGAACTTCACTCCGTCCATTTCAATGCCAGAGTTGCTTAGAAAATGGACATTGGCATCTAATCCGTCGATGTTAGCATCATAGAGGCAATCGTCATGGTTTCCGCAAATAAAAATTTTGTGCCGATATGGCAAGTTGCAGAACCAGTTGAGAAAATCTATAGCCTCCTGTTCACTCCCGACCATGCAGAAATCGCCGGAATGCACCACCACATCAGCCTCGGGCAAATCCCGTAGCCGATGATGGCAGTTATGTGTGTCGGCAAGATGCAGAATTTTCATTAAATCAATTTATAGTTTGTAGGCTTGTCGAATGCCCCCTGGAAGATTGATTAAATTGAAAAATTAATTATTTTCACCGGACTCGCAAATCATTTTACCGTAATTGGCTTTGCCGATAATAATCTTAAGCTCATCTTCGGTAATGAAGTCACCATTGTCACCGGCATAGGTGCCCCATCTCGACGTTATAGAAACGATTTTGTTTTCGGGGCTGACCTCGACTGCTATGAGAGAATAGCCGAATCGGTCGCGAGGGAATCCCTTTCCTTGAATATAAGGCACATCCCACCAGTCGCCATTACCACAGAAATAGAATCGGTTGCCTGTTGCAGTGTATTCGTTGAATGAATCTTCAGAAAGGACTATGCTCCATGAAACAGCTTCGAAATACGAATGAGCGTCTTCAAAGTTTTTAACCTCTCCTACTGAGTAGTCAAACTTAATTTCGCCTTCCTCCACCGGCCTAATGGATGACATGCCGATTATTCCACATACTGTATCGGGATCAGCTTCATTGAATACATTGTCAAAGAAATCATAACCCAGGGTCTGGTCAAGTATTCTAAGGATTGAGCGTACTTTATTTACATCATCGGGATTGTCGATGTCGATTAAACCCTTCATATTCCAAAGAAGAATACCTATGCCGAATTTCATTAACCGAGTCTTGAGTTCCGGGAACAGCTCAAGATAGTGTGGAACTTGATCCGATGCCATAAACTCATCGAACCTCCAACTAAGGTATTTGATATATTTTTCTTCCATATCAAGCGCAAAGTTAAAATTGTGGTGTCTCATTTTTCGAGACATAAGTGTCATTTAAAAATTAGTTAACGTATAAGTGGATTTTTTTCGTTAATGCTGTATCGTAAAGTGCGCCACCCCTGGCGTAATTTTGCGTTCAGAGATAAGTTGATGGTTAGTTTACACTGCGCAGAATGGTTTGACGATGAACCCGAAGAATTTTACGTAGCATGGATTTATTATATGCCGGGGCTTATGGGATACTCCATTCCGGGCATACTGCGATTGAATGATTTCCAGGCAGAGGCTCATCTGACATTTCAAAGCATTACAGAGCAGAATGGGACACAGCTAAGATGGTGATTTTTATCAAAATTTCACTCTTGTATTGCAGAATGATACAGGATTTGATTAACTTTGCGGTCAGTTCGAATGGCAAGCCAACTCGCACCGGCTTTCAGCCGACATACGCTCTCGACTGACTTGCAAGGGCTTCCCCATTGCAGAATAAAATCAAAGCGACATGACACAACTTCAAAAATACACTTGGCTAATCGACACAATCCGTCATGCCGGTAAGATTTCCCATAAGGATCTTTCCGACCGCTGGTCGCGGAATAAAGATTTCAGTGACGGACACAAGCTCCACCGTGCCACATTCAACCGCTGGCGTGACGCGATATATGAGCAATTCGGAATTATGATAGACTGCCAGAAAGTTGGCGGTTACCTCTATTATATAGCCAATCCGGAAGACATCGACGAGGACAAGCTCAAAAAGTAGATGCTCGACTCGTTTGCCGTCAGCAACGCCATCGGCGAGCATCTATCGCTGAAGGGACGTATCCTTGTAGATGAGATTCCATCAGGTCGCGACCATCTAACCACTATCCTTGAGGCAATGAAAGTAAACCGGATTGTGAAAATATCATACCGTCCTTTCAAACGATCGCACAGCTATACGTTCACAATCGAACCATATTGTGTGAAATTGTTTGAAAACCGATGGTATGTGCTTGGCCGCAACAACCGTGATGAAATTAAAATTTATGGGCTTGACCGTCTGGAAGAGGCATGTGCCACAGACTCGACTTTCAAGCTGCCGAAAGACTTTAATGCCGAAGAATTCTTTGCCACATATTATGGAGTCGTCATAGGTTACGGCACGAAGCCTGAAAGGATAGTGATTCGTGCCAACGAAGACCATAAGCATTATCTTCGCTCGTTGCCATTACATTTAAGCCAGCGTGAAATTGAGGACTGCGGCGAATATGCCGACTTCGAGCTGTATCTCGCTCCGACTTACGATTTTGTGATGAAACTATTGCAAATGGGAGCCATGGTTGAAGTTATCAGCCCGGCTTCGCTACGCAAGACTGTGAAAGGATGGATTTCAGACATGAGCGAACTTTATAAAAACGACTGACCATGCAGGATTTTGTTGCAATAGATTTTGAAACTGCCAACGGGCGGCGATGCAGTGTGTGCAGCGTCGGCATTGTAGTGGTACGCGGAGGCGAGATTGTTGATAAATTCTACAGTCTCATACAACCGACACCCAATTATTATACATACTGGACTACTGAGGTTCATGGTCTTACCCGGCGAGATACGGACGGTCAACCGACCTTCCCGGAAATATGGGCGCAGATAGAACCTCTGATTCAGGGTCTGCCACTCGTGGCCCATAACCGGCCATTTGACCAGAGTTGCCTTAAGGCGGTGTTTGCCGAATATGGCATGGAATATCCTGGTTATGAATTTTACTGCACACTCGCGGCCTCGCGCCGGTGCCTCGACATCCCCAGCCATCAGCTGCATCTTTCAGCCGCGGCTTGTGGCTACAACATGGAGAACCATCATCATGCTCTCGCCGATGCCGAGGCATGTGCCGCCATCGCATTAAAAATTCTTTAACAAATTTCTATATAAAGGCTTTTATTGCTATAAAGGCTTAAATAACGTAGTTCTATCCATTTTTAATCTCGAAATGGATAAGAAGGATCATTTTTTGATGGTGAACTGCATCGCCGCTTTGTCGAAGAATATGCCGGGGGACGCAAAGTAGCGGGCAAGAGCGCCGGATTCGGCCAGCGCGGATGTGGTGCCGGTTTCCATACCGATATGCTTGTCGACAAGCCATAACGAATCGGCAAGGTCAAGCGCCATATTGATGTCATGAGTGGAAAGCATCACCGTTTTTCTCTCCTTATGGGCCAGATGACGCAGAATGCGCATCATCTCGGCTTTACTCGGAAAATCAAGAAAGGCCGTTGGTTCGTCAAGAAATATAACAGGAGTTTCCTGCGCGAGTGCCTTGGCGATCATTACCCTCTGACGCTCGCCGTCGCTGAGGGTGTCGACAAGGCGGCGTCTGAACGAGTCCACAGCCGCCACCTCCATCGAATGCTCCACAACCTTATGATCGCGGTCGGTAAGCCGGCCCCAGAAACCGGTGTAGGGACTTCGCCCGAGAGCCACAAGCTGTTCCACCGTCATCGAAGTGACCGATGGGCGCTCGCTCAGTACAACACTGATTTTCCGCGAAAGCTCCTGGTCCGAATATGCACCGAGCGGCCGGTCAAACAGCATGACAGTTCCGGACAACGGAGGCATAAAGCCGGATAACGTGCGCAACAAGGTGCTTTTACCGGCCCCGTTGGGACCTAAAAGGCAACAAAATTCCCCTTCATGCAACACGGCATCTACATTTTTCTCTATAATAACACGATTGCTGCGCGTGACATAGCCGGTAGTGAGATTCATCAATTCGACAGTGACTCTATTTTCCATAGTTATCCTTTTACTTCAATACTGTAACTTTTTATCTTTCAATAAGTGTCTTACATATCTGTCTTTCTGAACCAGGCAACTGTTATCGCGGTCGCTACCGCCACATTCAATGATTCCCCATGGTCATGCCCGTATGGAGGAATTGTTACAGGATTGTCAACAAGTTTCCTGATATTCTCCGATATACCGTTCCCCTCATTACCCATGACAATGAATCCGCGTCGATCCGGATGTACCCGGTAAAGACTCTCCCCCTCAAGAAGAGTGCCGTAAACCGGCACTCCCGGATTCGATGCTATTATTTCCTCGAGGTCGCGATACAAAACCCTAACCTTTCCGAGCGAGCCCATCGTGGCCTGGACAGTCTTCGGATTATAGATGTCCACGGTATCGCGGGAGGCGAAAATAGTGGTAATTCCGAACCAATGACATGTGCGTATGATGGTGCCGAGATTGCCAGGGTCCTGCACCCCGTCCAGAAGAAGGTACAATCCGTCGGCGGAAACAATCGCCGACTCCTGCCCGTCGTCAGATGGAATACGGAAAACGCCTATGGCCTCCTGACGTGTGGCAAGATTGGACACGCGCCTCATGTCCTCCTCACAGAGAGTGAATATAGGGGCCCGACAGCCCTCAATGGAAAAGTCGGACCCCTCTGTTCGCAGGATAGCCTCGACATCGAAGGCTCTCCATGAGTCTGCCACACTTTTACAACCTTCCACAATGAAAAGACCGCGCTTTCTGCGCATCTTTGCCGTGGCGAGATTGCTGTAAAGCTGTAGCTTGGTTTTGGATAAATTCATCAGGCCTCGGGATCTACGTGGAGCTCCACTTCGAACTTCTCGAGGAACCTCATGGTATCGGCAATGTAATCGGCCATCACCACATCATCCTCTACGAAAGGCACTACCTCGCGATACGCCTTCAGCACGCTTTCGATGTATGGCGAAGATTTCAGCGGACGGCGGAACTCTATGCCCTGAGCCGCATTCATAAGCTCGATGCCGGCTACGTACTTCAGGTTATCGATGATCTTGTGAAGTTTGGTGGCGGCATTGGCACCCATCGATACGAGATCCTCCTGACCGTTGGAACTTACGATCGAATCGCACGAAGCAGGCCATGCATACATCTTGTTCTGGCTTACCATCGAAGCTGCGGCATACTGCGGAATCATGAAGCCCGAGTTGAGCCCAGGTTTGGCCACGAGGAACTCGGGAAGACCGCGCAGGCCGTAGATAAGCTGGGCCACACGGCGCTCCGAAATATTTCCAAGTTCGCTGAGAGCCACACCCATATAGTCGAACACAAGAGCAATCGGCTCGCCATGGAAGTTGCCTCCAGAAACCACAAGGTCATCGTCGGGGAATACGGTGGGATTGTCGGTGACGGAATTGATCTCGATATGGAGCACTTCGGTGACATGACGCATCGCATCCTTCACCGCGCCGTGAACCTGCGGGATGCAGCGGAACGAATAAGGATCCTGCACATGCTCCTTGTGGCGGGCAATAATCTCGCTTCCCTTGAGGATGGAACGGAATACGCGGCCGGTCTCGATCTGACCCTGATGCGGGCGAACCTGCTGGATGCAATCCCAGAAAGGCTCGATACGTCCGTCGAACGCCTCCAGAGAGATTGCTCCGAAGAGATCGAAGCAGTTCACCAGATGCCATCCGTCGATAAGAGCCTTGATTCCGTTCGCGCTCATGAACTGTGTGCCGTTAAGCAGCGCCAGACCCTCCTTCGATTTAAGACGGATAGGCCTCCAGCCCATAATGTTCAGAGCCTCGATGCCCTTTATCACCTTACCCTGGTACTCCACCATTCCCTCGCCGATAAGAGGCAGGAACAGATTGGCAAGCGGGGCGAGGTCTCCCGAAGCGCCGAGCGATCCGCGGTCATAGACCACTGGAAGAACGTCGTTGTTGTAGAAATCAAGAATCCTCTGAACCGTCTCCACCTGGACTCCGGAAAAGCCTTTGGACAGAGCGTGGGCCTTGAGCAGAAGCATCAGTTTTACTACAGTGCGGTCCACAGGTGTACCCACCGAGCAACTGTGGCTCTTCACCAGATTCTCCTGAAGTTCTGAAAGTTCGTCGGTGCTGATATGTTTGTTGCAGAGCGAGCCGAAACCGGTGGTCACACCATAGATAGGCACTGTGTTATCATCGGTTTTACGGTCAAGATATTCCCTGCAATGCTTGATTTTCGCTATCGCCTCGTCCGAAAGGACAAGGTGCGTGCCATCATTAAGGATACGCTCGATCAGATCATACGTAAGATCTGAAGAGCCGATGGCATATTCTTTAAGTTTTTCCATAATAACTATATTCTTATTTATCTTTATCATTTCACAAGGCGTCCGCGGCTCACGGTGTTACGGACGCAGTTCATGCCCACATAATACGGCAGCATTCTGTAATTGTCAAACTCAAGAAGAGCCACGTCTCCCCTCTTGCCGGCTTCGAGAGAGCCGGTAACGTCGGCCATGTCGAGAGCCGCCGCGCCGTTGAGCGTAAGAGCCGTGATTGTCTCCTCGACCGACATGTTCATATATATGCAGGCAAGCGCGATGGTAAGAGGTATCGAGCCGGAGAAACAGCTGCCGGGGTTGAGGTCGGTGGCAAGCGCCACTGCCGCACCCTCGTCGATAAATTTCCTTGCGGGAGCGAAGGGTTCCTTCAGGGCAAAGGCCGTGAGCGGAAGCAGTGTCGCCACTGTCCCCTTCTCAGCCATGCGCCTCACGCCCTCGTCGCTGACGTGCAGCAGATGGTCTGCCGAAACAGCTCCCATCTCGGCTGCAAGTTCAGCACCGCCGAGAGTGACTATCTCGTCGGCATGGAGCTTGAGTTTGAACCCGGCTTCACGCGCAGCAGTCAGAAAACGGCGTGAATCCTCAATCTCGAAAACATTTTTTTCCGTGAAGATGTCGCAGAATTCCGCCTTCCCTTTGACAGCTGGAAGCATCTCCCGGATCATGAGGTCGATGTACTCCGGAGTCCTTCCTTTGTATTCCCTGGGGACGGCGTGTGCGCCGAGGAATGTTGCCACGACCGAAAGCGGGGTATTCTCGTCACGGGCGATGGTGTCGATCGCATCAAGCATCTTGATCTCCGACTCCGTGTCGAGACCATATCCGCTCTTGGCCTCGACAGTGGTCACTCCCATCTCGACCATGCGGTCCACAAACCAGCGGGCCTTCTCCACCAGAGCATCGAGAGATTCCTCACGCGTGGCGTTCACAGTGCTCTGAATGCCTCCTCCGCGTTCCATTATGCTCATGTAGGAATCGCCTTTCAGGCGCCATTCAAATTCATCGGGACGGAAGCCTCCGAAAATCAGATGGGTATGCGAATCCACAAATCCAGGAAGAGCCACATTTCCGTCACCTTCAAGAATATTGTAATCGACATCGGCTATAATCCGTATGTCATCCGACGGACCCACATACGTAATGATTCCGTCGGTGATTACAATCGAGGCGTCTCCGGTCACGCTCAGCTCCGACATGGAAGAACCCCGGCGGGCACTGTCGCCCGTCGGAGTCACGACCTTGACATTTCTGATAATGATATTGTTGTCGGCCATACTTATTTGGCTATGGTTTCGTTCACGACCTTCAGGATATCGGACTCGCGCCGTGCGGCTTCCTCCGCAATCTTTTCAGCCTCCGCGAGAATAGCGTCAGCCTTCTCGCGGTCCTTGAGTCCGGCCGCATTGATCTTGACATTGAGCCATGCGCCGAACACCGCCGAACGTGCGGCAAGCGCGCCGACACCAACATCGCTGACCGAAGCGGGATTTCCCTTGCGGGCCATCTCCTCGAGAAGTTCGAAGGCCTCGAATGAAGTCTTCATTGTACGCAGCGGCACCTCTGTGGCATAAAGAGTGGCTTCCTGCAACGCCGCGGAACGGGCCGCCTTCTCTTCGGGAGTACCTTTGGGCATTGAGAACACATCCATGATACGGTTGAATGCTTCGGTATCCTCGTCCACCAAAGCGATGAGACGGTCCTGTATATGACGTCCCTTCTCGGCGGCGGCGGAAAACTCCTCCCAGCGGTCGTCCCATCCGGCCTTGTGTGCGGACAGATTGGCCACCATGGTGCCGAGTGCGGCACCAAGAGCGCCCATATAAGCGGAAATGGAGCCGCCTCCGGGGGCCGGAGACTCCGACGAAGTCTCGTCGGCGAATGCCGTGAGAGTCATATCGGTAAGCTTGCGCGATTTCTCCTTGCCGGCCTCAAGCATATATTCGATAATCTTCTCTTCAGGCTTGAAAGGTTTCAGGTCGTCGAGTCCCATCGACTTAACCGCAATGCGGATAATCTCATCCTCAGGGATACCGAGCGAGCGCTGCTGCATACGCAGATAATGCTTACCCGCCTCGATAAGCGCCGACTTGGGCACCAGGCCGACGATTTCGGCTCCGGTCACGCGCACGCCCCGGGCGGCCGCTTTCGCGCATACCTCGTCGAAGGCTTTGTGAAGCGGAGTCTCGCGCATGTTGGTTATATTCATCGACACCTGCGCAATTCCATACTCGTCGATGAACCATCCGATGGCCTTTGTTCCCTTGAGCGTACCGGGAATCATCACCACATTGCCGTCGGCATCCTTGACCGGTTTGCCGGTCACCTTACCCCCCTCACGCATGGGACGTCCCTTCTCGCGGACATCGAAGGCGATGGCGTTGGCGCGGCGTGTGGAAGTGGTGTTGAGATTATAATTCACCGCGATAAGGAAATCGCGCGCTCCGATTGTTGTGGCACCGGTGCGGGCCGCATCCTCGTCGTAAGGGCGGTCTCCGAAATCAGGACCTTTCCCTTCATGATTCATCTTTTCGGGAAGTGCCTCGTATTCGCCCGCGCGGCATACGGCGAGATTTCTGCGTTCGGGAGTGAATGCGGCCGCCTCATAGCAATATGTGGGTATTCCGAGTTCATCGCTTACGCGCCTTGCGAGTCCGCGCGCGAGCTCGGCGCACTCCTCGAGTGTGATTCCGCTCACAGGAATCAACGGGCACACATCGGTTGCTCCCATACGCGGATGCGCTCCGTGATGGTTGCGCATGTCGATAAGTTCCGACGCCTTCTTGATTCCACGGAATGCCGCCTCGCAGACCGCTTCAGGCTCTCCGACGAAAGTTACTACGGTACGGTTGGTGGCCTCTCCCGGATCCACGTCAAGCAGACTCACCTCTCCCCCTTTTTCAATCTCAGCTGTGATTGCGTCGATTACGGCGCGGTCGCGGCCCTCGCTGAAATTAGGCACGCACTCTATGATCTGTTTCATTAATAGATATAGGTTTTTTCATGGTAACCGGCGGCGCCGGGGTTTCCGATGCCGCCGAAAATATTTTACAAAAGTGACTTGATCATTTCCTCGTCCGCGATAAAGGGCTCTGTGATCATGAATCCGTTTTCAGCCTGCGTGTCGTTCCACTCCCTGACGGTACTCATCGCATTCTCATTGCGGGCCCAGCTCCGTCGGGCCACGCCACCCATTACGTCCCAAAGCATGGCCTGCCTGAGGATTTGGTCAACACGCTCGGAACCGTCGCATACCATTCCGAAACCGCCGTTGATGGACTTGCCGATTCCGACGCCGCCGCCGTTGTGGAGCGCGACAAGACTCATTCCGCGGGCACAGTTGCCGGCAAAGCACTGCACGGCCATGTCGGCCATAACATTGGAGCCGTCCTTGATGTTGCTGGTCTCGCGGAAAGGCGAGTCAGTACCGCTCACATCATGGTGGTCACGGCCAAGCATTATCGGGCCCACCTCACCGTTGCGCACCATCTCGTTAAACTTCAGCGCAATGCGCAAACGTCCCATGGCATCCTGATAAAGGATGCGGGCCTGTGTGCCTACCACGAGAGCATTCTTCTCGGCGTCGCGGATCCAGTTGTAGTTGTCGCGGTCCTGACCGCGACGGTTGGGATCGATACATTCCATGGCGGCATGGTCGGTCTTTATCAGGTCCTCATGTTTGCCGCTTAGGCATACCCATCTGAAGGGACCGTAACCGTAGTCGAAGAGCATCGGACCCATTATATCCTCTACGTATGAGGGCCAGATGAATCCGTCCTTCTCGTCGATTCCGTTCTTGGATATTTCCTTCACGCCTGCATCATATATCGCTTTCATGAACGAATTTCCGTAGTCGAAGAAATAAGTGCCGTTGGCCACAAGTTTCTTGATGGCGGTGAAATGGCGGTGGAGAGTCTCGTCGACAAGACGACGGAATTGCTCGGGATCCTCATGAAGCATCCTGGTGCGCTCTTCAAAAGAGAGGCCGGCGGGACAATATCCGCCTTCATAGACAGCATGGCAGGAAGTCTGGTCGCTGAGGAGATGGATTTTTTTCCTGTTCTCAACGGCATATTCGAGAAGATCCACCACATTGCCGTGATAAGCCACTGAAATTGGCCTCTTCTCATCCATGGCCTTTTCCGCAAGGCGGAAAGCCTCGGCTATGTCACCGGTGCATTCGCTCACCCATCCCTGGTCCATTCTTGTCTTGATGCGTGACTCGTCGACCTCGGCAATGATGGCAGCCGCACCTGCGATTTCGGCAGCCTTGGGCTGAGCGCCGCTCATGCCGCCCAGACCCGACGACACAAACAGGAAACCGCTCAGGTCTCCGTCATCGGCAACGCCGAGCTTCATGCGGCCGGCGTTAAGGATTGTATTGAAAGTGCCGTGCACGATACCCTGGGGGCCGATATACATCCAGCCGCCGGCTGTCATCTGTCCGTAGTTGGCCACACCCATCTGCATTGCTTCATGCCAGTCACTGAGATTGTCGAACATTCCCACCATCATCGCGTTGGTGATTATGACACGCGGCGCATCCTTGCGCGAAGGGAAAAGACCGAGGGGATGCCCCGATTCCACCACGAGTGTCTGCTCGTCGGTAAGTTCCTCGAGATATTTTTTTATCAGACAGTATTGCAGCCAGTTCTGGCACACCTGTCCTGTCTCTCCGTACGTCACAAGTTCGTAAGGATAAAGAGCGACATCGAAACAGAGGTTATTGTCTATCATAACCTGAAATGCTTTTCCTGCAAGACAATTCCCCTTGTACTCGTCGATGGACTTGGCCTTGAGATCGCCGGCCGGACGCCAGCGATAGCCGTAAACACGGCCTCTGGTGCGCAATTCCTCAAGAAATTCGGGCGCCGCCTTTTCATGGAGTTCCTCGGGAAGATAACGGAGGGCATTCTTCAGAGCCGTCACTGTCTTCTCGGGCGTCAGTGTGTAACCGCGGTCGGGGGCTCTCCGTATGCCTTCCTTGAACTCCGGCATTTCAGGCCACACCGCATCTAATACTATTCTGTCTGTGTTCATGATATTATATTTCTGTGGAACCGACGCCCTCCCGGCAGACGGCCATGTGCGGAGCGCGTAATGCATCCCCGGTCAGTCCCTCGGGAAGTTGTCTCATTTCCTGACATATTTCGCTACAAAAATAGACATTTTTTTGATATTATCCGTCATATCTTGATAAAAATATTGTTTTTGCCGTGAAGCATGGATTTTTTTGCGTAATTTTGCGATATGATTTCTCTTAACAACATATCTGTGGAATTCTCGGCCCGTCCGCTTTTCACAGACATTAGTTTTGTCATCAACAAGACCGACAAGATAGCTCTGACAGGAAAGAACGGTGCCGGTAAATCCACACTGCTCAAAATACTCGCCGGCCAGGAAAATCCATCTTCCGGCTTTGTGTCGATGCCGGGAGACATAACAGTGGGGTATCTTCCGCAGCAGATGAATCTGTCTGACGACACCACGCTGGTCGAAGAGGCACGCAAGGCGTTTTCCGGTCTGCTCGATCTGAACCGTGAACTGTCGCACATCACCGACCGGCTGTCCGAACGCGAAGATTATGAAAGCGAGGACTATCGTAAACTGATTGAAAGACTTGACTTCATCAACGAAAGGCTTGCCATCGAGGGGGCCTCGAACGTCGATGCCGAAGTGGAGTCTACACTGACGGGACTCGGATTCCGGCGGGAAGATTTCAACAGACCGACAAGTGAGTTTTCGGGCGGCTGGCGCATGCGCGTGGAACTTGCCAAAATATTGCTCAGACGTCCCGATGTCCTCCTGCTTGACGAGCCCACCAACCATCTCGACATAGAGTCGATACAATGGCTTGAGCAGTTCATGCAGACAAAGGCAAGGGCTGTGGTCCTGGTAAGCCACGACCGCGCTTTTCTTGACAATGTGACGAGCCGGACCATAGAAATATCCTGCGGCAAGGCCTACGACTATAAAGTCAATTACAGCAATTTTCTCGAACTCCGGCGCGAACGTGTGGCCCAACAGATGAGGGCATACGAAAACCAGCAGAAGCAGATAGCAGACATAGAGGATTTCATCGAAAGGTTCCGGTATAAGGCCACGAAGGCGGTCCAGGTACAGAGCCGCATCAAACAGCTTGAAAAGATAGTTCCCATCGAAGTTGACGAGGTGGATAATTCGAGACTGCGTCTCAAGTTTCCGCCTGCATCGAGATCCGGAGACTTCCCTCTTATAGTGGAAGATGTCGGGAAGCGTTATGGCGACCATCAGGTGTTCGACCATGCCGAATTCACCATCCGCCGCGGCGAAAAAGTGGCGTTTGTCGGAAGAAACGGCGAGGGTAAATCAACTCTGGTGAAATGTATCATGGGAGAGATTCCCTATACAGGCACATTGAAGATCGGTCATAATGTCAGGATAGGTTACTTCGCGCAGAATCAGGCACAGATGCTGGATGGAGAAATCACCGTATTCGAGACAATCGACAACGTGGCCACGGGCGATATGCGCACCAGGGTCCGCGACATCCTCGGGGCCTTCATGTTCGGCGGCGAGGCAGTGGACAAGAAAGTGAAAGTGCTGTCGGGAGGAGAGAAGACACGCCTCGCCATGATCCGTCTGCTTCTCGAACCGGTCAATTTCCTGATTCTCGACGAACCCACAAACCATCTTGACATATCCACGAAGGATATTCTTAAGGAAGCGATACGCGACTTCACCGGAACGGTTATCGTGGTGAGCCATGACCGTTATTTCCTTGACGGACTCGTCGACAAGGTCTATGAATTCGGCGACGGTAAGGTGCGCGAGAATCTCGGCGGCATCTATGACTTCCTGCGACGCAAGAATCTCGCCAGCCTCAACCAGCTCGAGACAAGATCCCCGGAGATTGCCGAAGAGAATTCCCCGGCAGCGGCAGGAGCAGACGGAGAGCACGGCGCCGAAGGCAAGACAGAAGGGCGACTCTCATACGCCGAACAAAAGGAACGTCAGAGGCAGATAAGCCGCGTAGAGAAAGCCATACGCATGCTTGAAGAGGAGATAGCGCGTCTCGAAGCAGAGCAAAAGGAACTGGAGGGACGCCTTGCAGCCGGTGACGCTTCCGGGCAGGTACTCGGACGATACTCCGAAGTGGAACAGCTTCTGGGCAAAGCCATGACCGAATGGGAAAGCGAACAGGAAAAAGCAGAAAAGCTTAGAGAGTGTTTGAATTTAACACGAATTTTATGTTGAAATGTTTTTAATTCTTTTCATCCTCCCAAAGGGTCTTTCCGGCGAATTTCACCAAGCCTCGTTGGTCGCATAGCCCGCTATGCTCCCTCCTCAACTTGTGAAATTCCCTCGTAAATCCCGCTTTGGGAGGATGAAAGTTAAATTCAAACACTCTCTTAAATAAATACTCTGAAATCAATGAACACTCTGAAATCCAACATAGACAATTCCGTGGATCCGAAATCGGATTTTTACGGATATGCATGCGGAGGCTGGCAGAAGAGCCACCCGCTCGAAGGGGAATATGCCATTTTCGGTACATTCAACCTCCTCGGTGAGGAGGCCCGGCGTCAGGTACGTGACCTTATAGAAAACCTTGCCGCCGATCCGGACGCTTCAGTGCGTGACTCCATCGCCCAGAAGGTGAACGACATTTATCGGCAGGGCCTCGACATGAAAGAGCGCGACAGACTTGGAATCACTCCCCTGCTCCCCATGCTCGAACGGGTAGAGAAAATGCGGAAAGAGGATCTCACGGAAATCCTGATATGGATGATGCAGGGACTGGAGTCACCGTTCTTCACATTAGGAGTCGGCCCCGATCCTGCCGATTCCGACATGAACATACTGCATATCGGGGAAGCCGGCCTCGGTCTCGGCGACAGAGATTACTATCTTGTTAAAAACGATACCAACGGGCGCATACTCGAAGCATACCATAAATACATCAACCGGATCATGACGCTTTCCGGATATGACCAGGAATCGGCGGAAAGGATATGGAATTCGGTGATCGGAATCGAGACCGAGATGGCACGCCATAAGCTTACGCGAGAGGAACGGCGCGACCCGATGAAGCGCTACAATATGCGCACGCTTGCCGAAATCAGGGAACTGTATCCTTTGACCGACTGGGATAAATTGTTCGAGGGAGTAGGACTCAGAAATGTAAAAGGAGCGAATCTGTCGTCGCCGGACTATCTCGGATTTATCGACTCATACATCCCTCGGCTTACGGAACGCGAACTGAAGGATTTTCTTATTGCCGGGATAGTCATGGAGTCCACCGGTGTTCTCGGAGAGGATTTCTATAATGCCGATTTCGAACTGTATGACCGCGTGATGAGCGGTACCGAGGAAAAAAAACCGCTCTGGAAACGGGCCATGACCATCCCTAACTCCATGTTCGGAGAAGCGATAGGACAACTCTATGTGGAAAAATATTTTCCGGAGAAAAACAAAATGTACATGCTCAGACTGGTGGAAAATCTGCGCAAAGCGCTCGGAAGCCACATCAGATCTCTTCAATGGATGGGCGCTGAAACCAAAGAAAAGGCGCTCGACAAACTCGCGTCGCTACGCGTAAAAATAGGCTATCCCGACAAATGGAAGGATTATTCAGAAATTCATATCGACCCATCGCGATCATACGCTGAAAACGTGCTGGAGGCCTCAAGATGGTTCACCCGTGACAATTTTTCCAAGCTTGACAAGCCTGTCGATAAAGAGGAGTGGTTCATGACCCCTCAGACAGTCAACGCATACTATGCGCCATCGATCAACGAAATATGTTTCCCGGCCGGAATATTGCAGCCTCCATACTTCGACATCAACGCCGACGACGCTCTCAATTATGGTGCGATAGGTGTGGTGATCGGCCATGAAATGATCCACGGCTTCGATGACCAGGGACGCAGATACGATAAAAACGGCAACCTCTCCAACTGGTGGAGCGATGAGGATGAGACAAAGTTTAAAAGACTGACTGAAAAACTTGTGAAACAGTTCGACGCTGTGGAAGTAGCGCCCGGAGTCCACGCCAACGGGACTTTTACTTTGGGAGAAAACATCGCGGATCAGGGAGGACTTCGTGTCGCGCTGACAGCCTATAGGGATAACTGCACGGAATCTGCCGGTCGGGAAATCGACGGATTCAGCCCGTGTCAGCGTTTCTATCTGTCGTATGCCGGGGTGTGGGCTTCCAATATCCGTCCTGAAGAAATACTGTCGCGCACTATGAGCGACCCTCACTCGCTCGCCCGCAACCGTGTGAACGTCACGCTGCGAAACATCGAGCCATTCTTCGACGCATTCGGCATAGGAGAAGGAGACGCGATGTATCTCCCTGATGATGAACGAGTGATTATCTGGTAGAACGCTCTCTAAAGAATCCATCATGAGGGAATATGGACTGATAGGATATCCGCTTGGACATTCATTCTCCGGCAAATTTTTCTCGGAAAAATTCAGCAGGGAGGGTTTGCAATGTGTCTACAGTCTTTTTCCCATGGCCAAAATCAGCGGGCTGCCGGCTCTTATGTCATCACATCCCAGGCTTATGGGGCTTAATGTCACCATCCCGCACAAGGAAAGTGTTCTCCCCTACCTTGATTCGCTGTCGGACGATGCCCGGCAGATCGGCGCGGTGAACGTAATCAGGATTCGCGACGGAAAACTCGAAGGCTTCAACAGCGACTGGCTCGGATTCGCACAAAGCCTCAGGCCTTTGCTCAGGCCGGATGTCAGGAACGCGCTGATTATCGGGACTGGAGGTGCTGCCAAGGCAGTGGCATACGTGCTCAGAAAACTCGGAATTGCCGTAACATTTGTATCCCGCAATCCGGATGCGGCCATGCACGCCGATAAGTCCGGAACAGTACGGGAAATAATCGGATATTGCAATCTTGATGAAATGGTCATGGCCGGAAACCGGCTTATAGTCAACTGCACTCCGCTTGGGACATATCCTGAAGTGATTGCTGCCCCTGACATACCTTACCATCTGATAACAGCGCGACATATCTGCCATGATCTTGTCTACAATCCTGAAATGACGGAATTCATGCGACGCTGTGCCGGACAAGGCGCCACAGTCAAGAACGGCCTTGAAATGCTGCGGAACCAGGCTCTCTTATCCTGGGAGATATGGATGCGCCGATGACGATCCCCGCGGCAGGAATTGTCGCGGGGATCCTGCTGTCATCGGCGGGAGCTGTCTGGTGGACGGGATGCTGCCTGATTGTGACCGGCTGTATCCTTCTCATCGGTCTTTCATATATGTCGCGGAAACCGGTTGCCAGTATCCGGCTCAACTCGGTTCACCATGTATGGGTGGCTCTCTGGTTTACAGGGCTCGGCATTCTGTGTGGTGCATTTTCTCGCCCCTTTACAATATACAATGATGATTTTTCCGCATTCCGTGCTGCCGAGGGAAGCATAGTGGATATCGCAAACAATACTTCTGGCGACCGTGCGGCTGTTGCTGTAAACCGACTGACTGGCAAAAATGGGAAAATCCTCGAATGTTATAATTTTACTGTTCTTCTGAGGATCAATCCCGACCTGTCTCTCTCGAAAGGAATCGACGATAGAGTGGTTTTTCCGGCAAATTTACAACGTATTACGGACTCGCCTAATTCATTCGATACCGGCTACGCATCGCGGATGGAAAAGAAAGGGATCTTGTACTACACGGAAGTAAATGAAAGCGATATTGTGTTGACCGGACATCACACTTCGCTCACAGGACTGTCTCGAAACTTACGGGACCGACTTGAAACAGTCATTGAAAAGAGTCCGCTGAAACTCGAAACCCGCAAATTCCTGATTTCCATACTACTTGGTGACCGCTCATATCTCGACCCTGACATCCGGAGACAATTTGCCGATGCCGGTGTGGCTCATGTCCTGGCTCTCAGCGGAATGCATGTGGGGATAATCGGGGGCATACTCCTGTTTTTATTTTTTCCGCTGAATTTCTTCGGTCTGTACAAGTGGCGGCTCCTGGCCGGCACATTGCTGCTGTTCGGCTATGCATTCGTGTCCGGGATGGCACCATCTACCGTAAGAGCCTGCGTGATGGCCGCATGCATGATGACAGCAGTATGGCTCGAACGAAAGAACTCCTCATGGAATTCGCTGCTTCTTGCTTCCGTAATCATCCTGATCTTTTCCCCACGGGCACTTTACGATGTAGGTTTTCAGCTGAGTTTCACCTGCGTCGCAGGTCTCATATTCTTCGCTGCAAAACTCAATCCAATAGATAGACATGAACACAACCGGCTTTACAGCATAGTGGCGCTCCCGATCGCCACTATGACAGCCACCGGAGTAAGCTGGCCCCTCACGGCATATTATTTCGGACACCTCCCTATAGCCTTCCTTCCGACAAACTTATTGATACTGCCGCTTCTACCGGTTTATATCTCCGTAGCCATATCCACACTTTGTCTGTCGGCAACCGGGGTGAACATCCAGGTATTGCCATACCTGACCGACAGAGGCTATGAACTTCTCATGCAGTTTGTGGCGACGATGGCCCGCACGGGAGGGACGCTGGAGATTCAGGCCGGAGAAGAGACCCTCGCGCTGTGGATGATCTCTGTCGCGGCGCTTGCGCTGACATTGCATCTGCGTTGCCGCCGCACGCATCGTATCGTTTTGGGAGGTATAGGCATTATTTCATCCGTTCTCTCGATAATCATGATTCCTGCTCAGGAAAGTATGGCATTCATAGTGAAAAACGACACACCTTCACTTACTCAAATACTGGTAAGAAACCAGGGAAAGTCAGAAACAGTCACCTTCAGGCCCGGCGCACTCTCGATAAAGGAGATTCGAGGAATCTCCTTTGCCATGCTCGACTGCAATTTGCCCGAAGATCCGCCCTCAGAGACGTTGAAATGCCGTTACCTGATTATCTCAAGAGGGTTCGGCAGCGATCTCTCCAGACTGTCAGGACATATTTATGCCGATACGATAATTATCCATCAGTCGGTGCGCCGCAGCAGGGAATCATACCTGATGCACGAAGCCGACAGTCTCGGCCTCCCCGCTCTGTCACTCCGGGAAGCGCCATTGCGGAGATAGACCGTATTCCAGCAGACCGCCATTCCATGGTTACGGATCACATCAGCCAACTACTTCCGTAGGATAAGGGAGCAGACGGTCGGAGAAGTCCGTATTGCGCAGCTTGGCGTATGCGCGTAGATATTTGCGGATTGTCGAAACCATCTCACGCGTTTCCTGAAGCAGATTCAGATATACGTAAAGGACTGTGATTGAAGCAGTGTCTCCATCGTGAAGCTGCATGTAAAGACCGTGATACGAATCGGATGCGAAATTCTTGATTTCCTCGCAATGTCGGCGCAATGTCGGAACCGTATCTTCCGCCCCGGAATCGAGCAATTCCTGAATATCATTGAAAAGTGTGGATATCCTTGTCCGCAACACTTCATAGTTTTCAAGATACCTTTCGGGGAGCGGTCGGAAATTGTTCTCCACATGTTCCTTGCATATCTCGTTGATGCGCCTGAGGTTATAGAGTATCGACATGCAGCAGTTGTTGCTCAGATGGAACCATGTGTTCTTCTCGATGGCCATGGCGCGGTCCACATGGCGCATGCAGAGGGTCTCGCGTCTCCTCGCATTCTTCAGAACTGACTTTTGCTTCTGAAGTATCCTTTCGGTCTTGTCGAGAGCCCTGAGATCCTCCTTGACAAAAGCCTGGGTGGTGACTCGATACGCTTCATCGGCCACATCCATGAATTTACGCTGATTCCCTATCACATACAGCTCGACCATAGGCCACGTATCTGTATTGTCCTTCGAATTGATGATGGCATTGAACACGGTCTCGCCACTCTCGTCGACATTTTTGGAGCGGAATCTGCGATTGCTCCGGATTATTATGATTATGGTAAGCACCGCGAGCGCAAACATAGCCCAGGCTCCCCCGAAATGCATGGCGGTCACTATTATTCCTGCACCTATAAACGCCACGCCGGCGGTCAGGAACCAACCTCCTATCACGGATATCACACCGGTGATTCTGAACACGGCGCTTTCCCGCCCCCACGCACGATCGGAAAGCGATGTACCCATCGCCACCATAAAAGTGACAAACGTGGTGGATAGCGGCAACTTCAGCGAAGTGCCGAGCGCTATGAGGGCTCCGGCAAGTACCAGATTGACGGAACCCCGCAACAGATCGAACGCAGCCCCCTGATCCATTATCGCCTCGTCAGTGTTGAAACGCCGGTTTATCCATGCCCTCACCTTGAGAGGGGTGACCCTGCGCGCCCACTGGAGAACGGTGAGCGAGAAACGGACAAGACTACGCGCTATGCGGGAGCTGCCGAACATCTCGTCACCTTCGCCGCTGCTGCCGAGACCAATTTCCGTCTGGCTTACTTTCTTCGCTTTCCTGGAGGTGGCAAGCGCCACTACCATTATAATTCCGGCCCCTATCAGAAAATATATCGGAGTGTCGGCCGGCCCGTTGAGCGAACCCATCAGATATGATTTCGCCTCTCCCCCACCGTTAGCCATGAAATCCTGATATGAGGCAAGACCGGTGAGGGGCACTCCGATAAAATTCACAAGGTCGTTGCCGGAGAATGCCATGGCCAGCGAGAATGTACCCAACATCACCACAACCTTAAGCACATTTATCTTCAGCAGATGCAGAATCTGCATCAACACGGTACATACTGCAAACGTTATACCGACTATCATCCATGTATTATCATTCACCCATGCCTTTACCTCCGGAGTCATGAATGTAAGGTCTTTGGCTCCTTTGATAAGAAGGAAGTAGACAATCGCCGTTGAACAGAGTCCACCGAATATGCCTATCTTCCACTTCAGATTCACCTTGTAGTTGAACGAGAAGAGCAGACGCGTCAGGAATTGCACGACCGTACCGAATACAAACGCGATTCCGACAGAGAGGAATATTCCTATTATCACCGACAACGCTTTCTCTGTATTAAGCAAATCATTGAAACCAAGGTCGGTTGTACCTGAAGCCATCTTTATCAGAGCCACCACGAAAGTGGCACCGAGAAGCTCGAACACCATCGAGACGGTAGTAGATGTGGGCATCCCGAGATTATTGAATATATCGAGAAGAATGATATCTGTGACCATCACCGCCATAAAAATACATATCAGGTCATAGAACGCGAAATTCTCCGGCCTGAAAATACCGTGACGGGCCACATCCATCATTCCGTTGCTCATGGCGGCGCCGATGAACACGCCAATCGAGGCGACTATCATGATACGCTTGAACGGCGCCGCTTTAGAGCCTAAAGCGGAATTCAGGAAATTCACAGCATCATTGCTGACACCGACCGAAAGGTCGAACACAGCAAGCAAAAATAAAAAAATTATTACACAAAGAAACAGAATGTCCATAGATATTATATTGGAATTTCAATTTGCAACCTTTTTATTTTTCAACCGCAAAATAATAAAAAGGTTGTTACGTAATTGTTTCATATCAGTCAAAAATATATGAATGTGGACCACGACAGATACGTCACGCACATCGTATCTCTTTACATTCCTACTTTACGTTGGCGATTTTTTTTAGATTTACATTATTTTCCGTATATTTGCACTGCCACAAGAACAGGATAGCGCATTCTTTTGCCAATTTTTGCGCTTTTATGGATATTGCCATGCTGTTCAATAATTGAAAACAACGATCAGTGAAAAAGAGAACGCCAATATACATACTCGCGATATTTATCATATCCTTCCTTATCCATTCCTGTGGAAACAAAACCGGTAATCATGACAACGGGAAGTATGAGACAATGCGCAAGCTGTATGCAGAGGCAACTGTCGCTTACATAAAGAAGGATTTCAAGCGTTCCGACTCCCTCGGGAATACCCTCTTTAATCTGGCAGAAATTGCAGATGATGATAAATTCAGGATATTGGGGCTGATTGGCATGAGCTATTCCCGGAGCGAGTCAGCCAACCGGAATGAAAGGTTCAAGTATCTGTACAAAGCCGAGTCTCTTCTCGGCCGCATCAATAATGACTCCGTAACTGCGGACCTCTACAATTTCATGGGAATATGTGCATACGGAGACTTTGAGCTGGCCAAAGACTACTTTTACAAATCGCTGCGCGCAGCACGCAATATAGGTTCTACCTCTCTGGAAATGAGGGCTGAATGCAATCTTGCCGAGATATACCGTCATTCAGGCGATACACTCGGCATCCGTTATGACAAAGATATATACGAATTCGCCACAAAAACCGGTAACGAAGTGCTCAGACACGCTGCTGCAGTCAGATGCGCCGAATATTATATGAAAGCCAGATCCACCCTTCAACAAGCCTACACTTTCATCAGCGAAATCAAAGGAATGGAAGGACAGGACTTCTACTACCATTATCTCAGGTCCAAATGGCTTCTGGCAAACGACAGTCTTTTCAAGTCAATGGAGGAATGGAATAGAGCATACGATACAGGTGTGGCAACTCCGGGATTTCTATTGGCCGGAGGACGCCTGCGTCAGATGCATGGCGATTTCAGAGAATCGGAGCGCCTGTTGATGAGTGCGGATTCAGGCTTCCTGACGGTAGATCCCCTCAATATTGAGAGAATTGATATTTTCCGACTCAGGGCAAAGAACCTCCAGAAGCTCGGACGTACTCAGGAAGCACTCTCCATGATGGAAAAATATGCCATTGCCCGCGACAGCATCCGTGAATCCAAAAACAAACGAGACATCAATTCCTTTAAGGTTAAATTTGAAACGGAGAAGAAAGAACTCCTTATATCCAAACAGAAAGGTGAACTCCGGATGCGGGCCATTCTTCTCTGCCTTGTCGTATTTATACTCATAGCATCAACTTGCGGATTCATAATATATATAAGGAACCGTAACCGCCTCTTCCGTCTCATAGTGGAACAGCAAAAAGAATTCACAACCAGACAAAATAAATATGCCCCTTATCTCGACAAGAATCAGGAGATCAAGGAAGGTAAATATGAGGAATATGATAAGGATTCACAAAACTATACCAACTATATAAAAGATAAAAGTTCTGGAAACGGATTGCCGTCGCAAAAAAAGGCCGATGCCATCTGGCGCGCTATTCTTTTAGCGATGGAGACAAACAGGATATATACCGACCCGAATGTGACCCGAGACTCTTTTGCTGAAAGAATCGGCACGAACCACACATGGCTCACTGCCATTATAAAGGATCATACAGGCAAGTCATATACGCAATTCATCAACTCCTGGAGAATAAACGAAGCAGTCAAAATTCTGTCGGAAGAAAACTGTGGCTACACAAACAAGGAGCTGTCGGAACTGCTGGGATTCATGACTCCTCAATCGTTCTACAACACTTTCCGTCAGCAAATGGGAATGTCGCCTGCCCGTTTCCGTCAAGACATCCTCTCCGTATCCACAGCAGATAAAACAGAAGATTAGCAGAATGAATAACCGGATTATTGTAAAATATCCGCAAATTCTATAATGATTCAGCCATTTGCGATTTGCTTACGCGCTGATACTTTGAACATTTGATTTTCCATCATACTTTTGCTGCCACAGTTCAGGCACGTTGCCTGACTGAAAAGCAGCAATACTCATGAAAACTTTTTACAAAGGATTGATCGGGGTTACGGCATTCGTGGCAGTGTCGGCAGCTATCCCCGCAATGTCGTCCGCACTCAGCCGCGACCGCCTCGTCAAGGCAGACCGCCTCCATCAGGAGAGCGAGATTTCCACTCCCGGACAAGTAGCACAACGTGCTCATAAAGCCAACAGGACCGGCACACCCTATTGGCAGACGGCCAATAGCATCTACAACGCCGATGGAAAGACAGACAAAGAGAACGGACTGACAAGAGAATTCGGCACGCATATCGAAATCGATGGCGAGACCGCGAGAATCTACGGACTCGTAGATGTCAACTACAGCAACTACTACGAAATCGATGAGGAATTCGCCGTAGAGGGAGTATATAACGAGCGCTACGGAACAATCACAATCAGCGGCACAGACTACGACCCGGAACGCCCTCTGTCGGAGTACAACAGACTGGCAAACATCTACTCTCCGGCGGATGATATGGCATATACTGTCGTGCTGATTGCAGGAGACTGTAATGAAAGAGGTGAAATCAATACAAGCGAAGAGCTTATATTCGATGTTTCTGATGATTTGTCGACAGTACGCCCCAAGAAGGCTTACGGAGCATACGCTTTCACCTCCGAAGGTGAAGGGAAAGCCTTTGTGGACTTCTATCAGTCTTCCAGCATACTAAAAGCGCCGGAAGAGCCAGAGCTTAAGACAAATGCTGAAACCATTACATTCAAACGCCAGTTCGTAGCGGCAGGAATGCCGGTCATAGAACAGTTCAACCTTATGAATGCCGGCGCCATGGATTGCACGTTTACAGTTTCCACATCTTCTCCTTTGCTAAAAGTATCACCGGAAAAAAATTCCCTGGAAGGTTGTTCCTCTGTGCCTATCACAGTCACATTTTCACCGGAAGAGCCAGGTATCTTTTACGGAAAGATAACTATAAAAGGAGCCGGTAAAACAATTGAAGTGTCTGTAAACACCGAGGTAAGAGAGACCCCAGACTACACACGTATCGTTAAAAGCGGAAGCAATAAAATTGAATTCGAGAGGTCTCCGGTCTACCCTTTCGTGCTAAGCGATGAAAATGGCATTACAGTGGCGGAATCCATCAACAATGGCGAAGGGAATGGCACCGAGTCTTGGTTCAAATGTATTGTTGATGTTCCGGATGGACAATCAGGGTTATTCTCTTGGAAAGCTGTTCAGGAGGACCGCCAGCCGAATACTCTCGCCATACTACTTGACAATGAATTGGTTAAAGACGAGATGTATCGACCCAACACCCAACCATACGATATGTCGGGAGCGATTGCCTTGACCAAAGGCAGACATGAGATCGTCTTTGACAATGTTATCACCATGGACTGGAGCGTTTATGGAGACAATCAGAGAAGCTACGTATGGGATTTGAATTTCAATCTTATGGAAGCAAAAGAGGACAACGTGGCCATTATGGATGAGAATTTAGATTTTGGTGAGACTTATTTTGACAAACTGTCTGTCTGCATGGAATCGGAGATAACAGTGTTCAACACAGGCAAGAATCCCCTGCGGATTCTATCGATAAAATCCGACGGCAATTTTAATGGCACAGTGCCAGATATCTCAGCTCCGGCCGGAGGCGAGATTAAAATTCCTCTCTTCTGGACTACATATAAAGTCGGCGATGACAACGGATATGTTATAATCCATACAACTGGAGGTGATTTGAAGGTGAATTGCCATGGGCGTGCCATTAGTCTACCGTACGACTACTCGTCCATTGTATCCGAAGGTGAATTATCATTCAATACTGGACGGGAATGGCCCTTCAAACCTAATGAAAAAGGAGCATACGCCTACAACACTACATCTATGGCCGACATCAACGGCATTACTTATTCATGGCTTGAGGTCCAATTCGATGTTCCCGAAGGAAAAATCGGACATCTGAGTTGGGACGCTAAAAACGAATCTGAAAATATATTCAATTTCATGGACACTCCGTCTTTGATTTCCGGTTCGATTTTTACAATCGACAACGGCAACGAAAGAATGGTAGGCGGCCTCGAAACACTGTGTTCATCATCTGATTTGTATTCGCCGATTGACCTGTCTTTCCGGCCGGGAAGGCACACGGTAAAGTTCGATTATAAAAAGACTTCCAACGAAGAAAATTATATTTTCGGAAAAGACATGCTTCAGCTGTTCGATATAGCTCTTCGGCTCAATGACTCAAGCGAAGGCGAAGGTGTCTTATCTGTATCAAAAATTGATTATCCCGATGAAGTACTTTTAGGTACAAGCGGACATTTATATGCCACTCTCTACAATTTCACTTCAAAGATTCCCACTCTTGTCTCCTCGGAATGTGATGGGCCGTTCAAAGCAGTTTTACTGGGAGAACAAGACGGAAATCTCAATCTGATGTTCGAGTTCACTCCGGAAAAAGAGGGCGATTATTCCACCGATGTAATACTGAAGACAAATATCGGAGACTATACTGTGAAATGTAGCGGAAAAGCGAAGATATCAGATTTTGGCAAAGCCATATTTTACGAGAGTTTTGAATATGATTTCGCCGATGACTGGATATTTATTGACGGAGGAGGGGAAGACAATTTCTGGAAACCGATGAAAAAAGTGCCGGAAATGTTCTTAAAGAATGGACTCTCACCATACGACGGCAAAGGATACATGTATGTCTCCTATATGGATCCTGAAACCAATACGTATTACGATATTGTCGACGCATACGCCCTGACTTCCTTAATATCTATACCTCAAAATGGAAATACCACCCTCCGGTTCATGCTCAACGGCAAAAACTATACGGGACAGACTCTCGAAATCCTGACAGGTGAAAGTGATGATCCGGCGAAATTTGACAAAGTCGGCATGATTACACTTGATTCCTCCGCTAATGGATGGAAACAGTATACATTCGATCTGACTGAATGGGCCGGGAAAAAAATCCGTCTGGCATTCCATGCCGGACAAGAGGTAGGCATGTATTTCGCAATAGACGATATTCTTGTTGCTTCCACAGGAGAAGCCTCTGTCAATATGGTCGAAGCCGATAACCTCATCCTTACCGAATACTACACGCCGGAAGGAATAAGGATTGAAAAGCCCGTGAAAGGTATCAATATCGTCGTGACCCGCAAAACTAACGGCACCACTACTTCGCGAAAGATGTTGGTTAAATAAGCCCTAAGTCAAAACTTGAATAGCTTTAGCCTGTGGGACAGAATGAAAATCTGCCCCACAGGTGTTTTCAAAAATTGACTTTTTAATCTCAAAATAATTGCAATATGACTCATATCAGGAAATACTTTGGAGAGATTGCAGCAGCCGTCATCCTCTGCCTGACAGCGGTGACAACCGATGCCCAGACTTTCTTCTCGCATAGCTGGACTGATTCCGACCAAGGACTGCCCGATGGATGGACCACTGTCGGTACAGACAAAACGCCTTCAGGAGAGGGTGCAAGCCACTTCAAAAAAGAAGGTTGGAAAGTAATGGAGAATGAAGCTTATCCCTCTCCGTTCGCAGCAAGTTTCTCCTCTACAGAAGAGGGAGGCAAGGTGGAGACCTGGCTTATCAGCCCGGAACTGGATGTGCCTCAATGCGGAGGTTTCATAGAGTTCCCCTCCTGGACCTCCGGCGGAGGCAGCACCGCCTGCAAAATGACTGTACGGATATCTCTATCAGGTTCGTCGACCGATGATTTCAATCAGTCGCCTCTATTGACAACAAGAATAAAACCTGCTGACGGAATCTCTCTCCAATCGATAAATCTATCAGAGTTTGCCGGGAAAAGCATCAGACTGGCGATACTGAACGAAGGAACACAAGCCGGTATGCTCTGCATAGGAAACCTTACCGGATATATCTGCAAATCATCAGTAAGCAACAGTACTCCGTTGATTGCCGCATCGGGGCAATTCATCACAGTAAAACTGAATCTTGACATCAGGGCTGTCTGCAACGGATTCGATGCAACCATTACCACATCCACCGGCAAAACTTCCTCATCCGCTTGTAATAAAAATCTTTCGGAAGGACTGAATAACTATAAGCTGTCATTTTCGTGCGGAGCACCAGATAATGATGTCCTTTCATACACAGTAACCATAACACCGAGACTCGAAGCTGCGACTCCAATTGTAGTGACAGGATCAACAGCCATATCCGACGGTTTCCCGCAGACATGCTTAATGGAGGAAGGAACCGGCGAGAATTGCGGTTACTGCCCGGCAGGGGCGGCAGCTATAGAAAGATTCAGAGATATGTATCCCGACAGATTTTTCGGAGTGGGAATCCACTGCACCGAAGCATTCTCAACGGGAGTAATGGAAAATCCGGAATATGCGGATCCATTTGTCCGGAATTTGAAGATAAACAGTCTGCCGAGCGCGGTCCTCAACCGCAGTGTCACGACAAGTCCTTCTGATTTCAACTCCACTGACAGTGCCGTCAAAAAGATACTTGACGGAAGGAGTGCCGCCAGAGTGGTTATTGACCGTGTGGACTGCGATATGCAGACGGGTGAGACTTGTGTGTCATTCACATCGGAAATGTGCGCTCCCCTGACGGGAGTCCAGATAAACGCATGTGCGATATTGTCGGCCGACAACCTCACGGGGACTTCCCGCAAATGGTTTCAGTCTAATTATTTCAGCGGAATGTCCAAAGAAGATTTCCTCAAGCAGGCTGATGTATCCTGGTGGCCATACATGAAATTCTGGTGCGAATACCCTTCGCAAAAAGTATCACCTTCGGACCGGATGTTCAATGACGTGGCCATGGGAGTTTATCCGGACTTCGACGGACAGGGATGTCACCTTCCTTCCGATTGGAACAAAACTCTTAGAAAATCGGAATCCATCTCATTTATCATGCCTATGCAGCAGGAGTATGACGGTTTCGGTGTGCAGAAAATAGAGAATACCGCCGTTTCGGTTGTACTTGTCAACGGTGGGGACGGCACGGTGATTGCCGCTACGCAGGTCAAGGCCAAGGACTATAACAAACAACTTTCCGGAGTCGAGTATACCGTCAACAATGACGCATCTGTCAGAATAGAGAACAATCGCCTTATTGTATATACTCCAGAAGTGCAAATTATAGATATTTTCTCTGCGGATGGACGTCAGCTGTATTCTGGAAAAGCGGACGCCGGGGAATCGGCTCTTGATCTTGTCGTGGATGGTTTCCTAATCGTAAGGCTCAATAACAAGACATTCAAGTTACTTGCAATGTAAAGCATCCAATATATAAGTACTCGAGTTGAGAATCAGGCGTTTCATCAGAAGGCGCCTGATTTTTTAATTGTTAATTTCACGATAATCGGTTTTTAGTTAATCGTTGTTAAAAAAATTGTCCGGCTTAAACTATCCTGATTAGAAAACGTCTTATTTGCAGTAGCTACAAAAGCAGAATCCGGAAGATTATTATTTAGAATAATTTCAAATAAGCAATCTCGGTTATCAAATAACAAACATAAATCAGAAAGAAAATGATGAAAAATAAAATAGCAAGCCTTGCCATAATGGGCATGACGATTCTCTCGACGACCGCCTTCGCACAGGAACCGGCAAAAAATACCTCACAGTCTCCCCGCTCATGCGAGATCCAGATCAGCGATGCGTCCGCAGTATGTCCGGCCAACGGCAGACAGATCCGCCCCGGACAGTGCGACATGATGGCATTCGACTTTTCGAGCCTTGAACTTACGGCTGACCAGAAGAGCAAAATCGACATGCTCAATCAGACCCAGCGCAAGCAGCTCGCACAGTGCCGCCGCGACCGCAAGGAATCCAAAGAAGCCATGAAGGCTGACGCGCGCCAGAAGCGTCAGGATGTCAGAAAGAACTACCTCAACGGCCTCCGCACGATTCTTTCTCCTGAGCAGTATACAAAATTCCTCGAGGATAACTTTGTGAACGGCAACCCGAACAACGCCCGCAAAGCGCATAAAATGAAATCTGACCGCAAGAATCGCATTAGAAGCGCTGAATTCAAGAAGGCTGGCAAAGCACAGAATTTAGAGCGTGCCAATGACGGAAATGCAAAATCAAAATAAAGATCTCTTCCTCATACCCCTTTTATGGCGCGAAAAAAAGAAAGATAAATCCGCAAAACGTCATATAGTTGAATCAAAACGCGAGGAACCGGACAAACAATCCGGTTCCTTTTTTGTCATTTCAGAATAACGACGTAAATTTGCATTGTGAACGAACTGACCACGGAAGACAGCGAGCAGCGCAGCCGGCTCGCGCGGATCATCATCCAAGGAGACCGCGCGAGCACAAGGAGTATCGTTTCGATGGCCATCAGTCTCAGTGTGCCGTCGATAATGGCTCAACTTGCCAATATACTGATGCAGTACATCGATGCGACGATGGTTGGCCATATCGGTAAAGACGCCGCTGCGGCCATCGGCCTCATAAGCACCTCCACATGGCTTTTTATGGGACTTTGCTCGGCGGTCGCCACCGGTTTAGCCGTGCAGGTTGCCCACCTCATCGGAGCAAGAAGAAATACCGACGCAGCGGCTGTGGCCCGACAGGGATACACGGCGACATTCCTCTTCAGTCTTTTCATCGCGGCAGCAGGCATCGCCGTATCACCATTTCTTCCGGAGACGCTCGGAGGAGCCGGCGAAGTCGCGACCGGGGCATCCGAGTATTTCCTCATCTTCGCATTGTCGCTGCCGGCAATGCAGCTGAACTTCCTGTCAAACAATATGCTGAGATGTTCCGGCAACATGCTTGTGCCAGGCATCACCGGCGTACTGATGTGTCTGCTCGACATCATCTTCAATTTTTTCCTTATATTTCCCACTCGCGAAATCACACTTTCCGGGCTACAAATCAATATCCCGGGATTCGACATGGGTGTGCGGGGAGCTGCATTGGGAACCGGTCTCGCCATGCTTGTGTCCACGATTTTCCTCGCGGCATATCTGTGGCATGGCAATTCGGAACTCAACCTGCGTAGCATCAACGGGCATTGGAGACCGAGACGCGAGACTGTCCGGAGAGCCTTTATGCTCGGCTACCCCATAGGAATTGAACGAATCATAAACTGCTCCGCCCAGATAACACTCACGATTATAGTGGCACCTCTGGGAGCGGCGGCGATTGCAGCCAATGCATTTGCAGTAACCGCCGAGGGATTATGCTATATGCCGGGATTCGGGATCGCCGACGCCGCGACAACCATGACCGGCCAGGGAATCGGAGCCGGGGAGAGAACGCTTGCACGCCGTTTCGCATACATCACGGTCATTATGGGGGTGGCGGTGATGAGTGTGATGGGACTTGTGATGTACATCGGAGCTCCGGCAATTATAGGCATAATGACTCCGGATGCGGAGATTGTGAATCTCGGAGTGATGGCATTGCGCATAGAGGCATGGGCCGAGCCTATGTACGCGGCATCGATTGTGTGTTACGGAGTCTTCATCGGCGCCGGCGACACTTTCAAGCCATGCGTCATGAACCTTGCCAGCATGTGGGGAGTCAGAATCACACTCGCCGCAATCCTTGCGCCGATGATGGGGCTCAAAGGGGTCTGGGTCGCCATGTGCGTGGAACTCTGCTTCCGGGGCATGATATTTCTGATCCGCCTCCGGTCAGGCGCATGGTATCGGAAAGCAGATTCAGTCGGATTACAAACAGACAAGTAGCATAGATATGGAATTCGTACTTATGGCCGTAGGCCGCACCTCAATTGGTTATGTCAACGAAGGAATCGCCGAATACAGTTCGCGATTGAAGCACTACATACCCTTTTCCATCCAGGAAATCAAGGATGTAAAAGGCGGTTCCGGAGCAGCCCCGGAACGGCAGAAACAGCTCGAAGGAGAAGCTATCCTTTCCAAAATAAACACTTCCGACATGCTCGTTCTTCTCGACGAGCGCGGTCGTGAATACACATCAATGCAGTTTGCGGCTTACCTTGAGAAACTACAGGTTTGCGGCCGCAAACGAATAGTGTTCCTTATCGGGGGGCCATACGGTTTTTCCGACAAGGTATATGAGCGCGCCGACGCTAAAATCTCATTATCGAAAATGACATTCAACCACGAGATGGTTCGACTATTCTTTGTGGAGCAGATCTACCGCGGAATGACTATTCTTCGCGGCGAGCCTTATCACCATGAATGACAGACCGCCTTTTCTCCACAAGCTTCCGGCTCTTTTGTCCTATCCGGCTTAACAGTTTTGGCATCTGCGAAATAACGGCAAGTAAAATCATTGCGACCGCATAGAGCCATATACGCCGCAACAGAACAGTGCGGCTGTCAGGAGCGTAATTCATCGGGTCCAGGTCTATGTCCGGCGCCATGAAGTCCTCCACATCGACAGAACTCAGCGTACGCTTCCATATCACATTTCCGTCGCGAAGGAAAACCACCGCCGGATTTCCTCTGGCCACCTCCTTGATTGAAGTGTCGTCGGAAGTATATATCTCATACTCCGGAATGGCGAGATCAACCCATTCATCCACCTCTTCCGGAGTGCCGGCCACAACGGCCGCCATTTCCGTGTCATGGTCCCGGCTCCAGTCATATAGCGAATTCAACTTCCAGGTCATGGCCGGCGTCACTTCCGCCAATTCGGGCATGAGCAGGAGCAGCATGTCCCCGCCGGAGGGCAACGCCTCTTCCGTCAGATCCTCGGCCCCTGACTTGTCCCAAAGGCGGACGGTGCGTTCATCCTCATTGCCTTCGACCGCGCTCCTGTCATCTCTAACCGGTATTATGTCGCGGCGCTCCACAAATTTCCATCCTTCCTCCTCCGAAGGAAGAGTGTCAGTCTCACTGAATTCCTTCATTACCCCGTCCCGCTCATATATGAAGATGAAACTCTCATCTTCTTCATCATTGCTTTCCGGAATCAAAGGCTGCCCAGTCTTATAGGGACGGAAGTCAAGAAGCGGCTGCTGCAGATAACCTGTCATCTCTATGGAACCGACGAACAGCATGGTACACAGAAACGCCACCCACTGCACAGCCGGAGCTATAATGCAAGGACAGCGCAGATTAAACTTTATAAGCCATATAACGCCTCCTGTCAGCACCACATTTTTCCAGAACGTACCCCAATTCGATACCACCACCGCTTCGCCGAAACATCCGCAATCGGCCACCGGATTGAAGACAGCAATCCAAAGAGTGAGCGGAAGCATGAAGCACATCGTGATGAATGCCAGCCAAGGCGCAGACCGTCGGTAACAGCCGAGAATCAGGAATATGCCTATCGTGAATTCGAAGGCGCAAAGCAAAAATACCCCCGCGACCACTATGGAATGCCAAAGACCGATACCCATCACATTGAGATATTCCTCTACCTTATAGAGTGTACCCCATGGATCGACAGCCTTTACAAATCCTGAAAATATGAAGACACCTCCGACAAGCACTCTGATAATCCATGTCACCCACTGCGTCAGACGCGGATTACCTGTGGAGCGGTTACTGTTCGATTCGGAGCCTGATGATTGCGAAGATTGCATAATTTATCATATCCATATAGTTGGCATCAACCCCTTCGCTGACGACGGTATGCCCATTGTTGGATTCTATCTCTTTTGTGCGAAGCAGTTTCTGAAGTATGATATCCGTGAAGCTGCTGACCCGCATCTCTCTCCAGGCCTCATCATAATCATGATTCTTGTCAAGCATAAGGGAGGTGGCCGCTTCTATCTTTTCATCATAAAGTCTGAGAGCCTCCTCCGCGGGAATCGTATTTCCGATACCTGACGAAAGCTGAATCAGAGCGATGGCACAATAATTCACAATACCTATAAATTCCGGTACGATGCCTTCGTCGACTGCGGCTTTTTCCTCTCCGAGCATCTCGAGGTTCCGTATTCTTTTTGCCTTTATGTATATCTGGTCGGTAAGGCTCGAAGGGCGCATCACCCTCCATGACGTGCCGTAATCCTGAAGTTTTTTGGCAAAGATGTCACGACATAACGATATTGCGGCCTTGAATTCCGCCGCAGTATTCGACTTCAGATTATTATCCATGTCAGTTGCCGGATTGGTTCGTGAGGTTGCGTGTGGACTCGAGTAATGGAAGATTGGTTTCCGTAGGAACATATATCACGGTCTTGTCATTGAGATTCGACTGCTGACGTACCCACAGATACTGGATATAAGTCGGTGTGATCGAGCCGTTTTCTATTCTGATAGCTTCAGCCGCACCTTTGGCACGCTCCACTTCCGCCTGTGCGTTCAGCTTTTCGGCTTCCAGATTGGCACGAGCCTCCTCAATCTTGATTTTACGGTTCTGCTCAGCCTTGGCAAATTCAGCCTTGCCTTCCATCTCCTGTGACCATACATTGTACCACGGCATAACAAACGCCATCGCCACAATCACCAACACGACGCCCGCTGCTGCCCATATTATTGTCCGTATCATCCTGGACGAAACATTAACATTCTGATAATTACTCATACTATGATGTATCTATTCGTTTTAAAATCAGACTATAAGTCTTGTACTAAAGCATATATGCCTGTCTGCGATCCCGATTTCACACGGTAACCCTCGCAAAAGGGGGGAGCGAAATGTCGCTGAACTCGCGGTCAAGATATTTGAAGTATCCTGCAATCGCCACCATCGCGGCATTGTCCGTGGTGAAAGCGCGCTTCGGAATCCAGGCTCTCACGCCGAGCGACGCGCATAGTTCACCGACAGCATTGCGTACTCCTGAATTTGCAGACACTCCTCCTCCGATGGCCACATGCCTGACACCTGTATGCCGGATGGCAGGCTTGAGTTTGTCAAGCAATATTTCTATGATGGTATGCTGGAGCGACGCACACAGGTCGTTCATGTTACGCTTCACAAACTCCTGGTCTTTCCGGGTCTCGTCGCGAAGGGTGTAAAGGAATGATGTCTTGAGGCCGCTGAAAGAATAATCAAGGCCGGGAATATGCGGTTTGCTGAAACGGAAACGCCTGGGATCGCCAGACTGCGCGAGCCGGTCGATATGCGGACCGCCAGGATAAGGGAGTCCCATAACTTTGGCGCATTTGTCGAAAGCCTCTCCGGCGGCATCATCAATGGTCTGGCCGAGTATCTCCATCTCATTTCGGCTCTTCACAAGCACAATCTGTGAATTTCCTCCCGATACAAGAAGCGCGATGAACGGGAACTCCGGAACTTCCTGATTCTCCGTCTCGCGTATGAAGTGAGAAAGCAGATGGCCGTGAAGATGATTCACGTCAAGCAACGGTATGTTGAGTCCCAGCGCCATTCCTTTCGCAAAAGAGGTGCCCACATGCAGAGAACCGAGCAGTCCCGGCCCCCGCGTATAGGCTACCGCCGAAAGATCCTCCTTGCATACCCCGGCCTGACGGAGAGCTTCCGTCACCACCGGCACAATATTCTGCTGATGCGCCCGCGATGCAAACTCGGGCACAACACCGCCGTATGCCTCGTGCACCTTCTGGCTTGCTATGACATTGCTGAGGAGCAACCCGTCGGATATCACTGCAGCCGATGTATCGTCACACGAGGATTCTATTCCAAGTATTATTGTTTTCATCTGTTTCTTTTAGTTACTTCCCCGTCCCAGTTAGATCATTATCCTGTCATATCGGTCAAACCACAGGAAGTCATCTGCAAATTTAACTATTTCTCATCAATCCGCAAAAGATGAAAAACAATTGTGACGAATTGGAACGGAATATTTACCGTGACAAACAATAAATTCTGTTTTGTGTTTGGAATAACAGGAGAATTTTGTAAATTTGTCAATTAATCCGCTTCTGAATGTTGGCAGACAACCGGCATGTTACGACACAGAGCGGATTTGTCATATCAGAAATATACAATATTCAATAAGAAACCTCATAATTAGGCACCTCATGAAGGATACAGCAGATACCGCCACCGGAGTCAAGGAAAAAGAAGGGGAATCGGGAGAAAAAAACGGCAAATCCAAGGGCGGCAAGCGCCAAAGCACACCCCGGGAAACCCGCCATGTGGTTATCTACGGTTATACGCGGCGCGAGCTTTCCAATCTCATGAAGCATTTCGAACAGATGTTGCCTGATTATGTCAAGGTTACGACAAACACCGATAATCTCGTCACCAGAATCACGCTCACAGGAATGAAATCCGGCGTGGAACTTCTCCGGTTCAAGATGAACAGATATCAGCAAAGTCTCAAAAATCTTTTTTCGGAAGAACTCATTGCTACTGAAGACAAGACCGTAGCCGAGGTGTTGGGGGAACTTCTTACCGAACGCGAGCTTACCATCTCATGCGCAGAGAGCTGTACGGGTGGAAACATGGCTCACCGGATCACACAGGTCTCCGGCTCGTCGGCATATTTCCTCGGCAGTGTGGTCAGTTACAGCAATGCCGTCAAGGCAGAGGTGCTTGGAGTGTCAAGAAGCGACCTCGACCGATATGGCGCGGTCAGCCGGCAAGTAGCGATCCAGATGGCAAGAGGAGCGGCAAAGCTGATGCAGACTGATTGCGCAATAGCCACCACCGGAATAGCCGGCCCTGACGGCGGCACCGAGTTCAAGCCAGTGGGCACGGTCTGGATCGCGGTGAAGTACGGTGACACTGAAGTGGCCGAGCTGATCCAGTTCCACGGCAGCCGCGAGAATGTGATTGAAAGCGCCACACATCACGGCATGGTGATGCTCATCAAACTTCTCCGCAACAATTACACCCTTCAGGAAGAAATCAACGACGACTGACGCTCCAAGAGCGATCTTTTCGATTTTCCCGCGGACAGACCCGTTAAATAGAATCCACCCTCACTGTGGTATCAGGCTCTTCAACCGAAACAGATTTCTCATCTCCGGTTGCCGAATCCAGCAGAAGAGTGTCGGTCGCAAGACTGTCACTCTTATTTTTATCCCCCACTGTCTCTTTATCAGGGATGGGGTCTTCCGATGATTCCAAAAGTATTTTTTCAGACTCGGAAATTGCATATTTGGGTGCGGTTGGGAAATAAGGAACAGATACACCCTCTTTTCGGTTTGCGGCCCGGTCGCGCTTTCCCGGCAATACTATAACCGGCATACCCGGCTCCACAAGTTCCACAAGTTCGAGGATCTTGTCGTTGGTGATTCTGATGCATCCGTGGCTGACACGATGACCTATCGACCAGGGCGCGCATGTGCCGTGGATACCGATCTGAGTGGTACCTGGAATTTTCAGACGGATAAAACGTGGGCCGAACTGTCCCTTCTTCTTTGAGGTGACGCCGTTGTCGTCGGTAAACAGCCACTCGGTGGAATCATACACTCCCTGTACGCTGAAAAAACCCTCCGGAGTTCGGGAATCGCCTTTCTCATGCTTTGTTCCGTAGTTTTTAGCGCAAGCCATATCATATACATGCTGCGGCATACCGAACCGATCATAGTATATAATCCTCATGGAAGCCTTATCTACTACCAGAAACGCATCGTGTCTGCTGTTTATCAGCTTCTCCGCATATTCTGGAACCTCACGCGCAATGACCGGTAGAATACCGGACCGATACTCCGCGGCTGATTCGGAATTCTCCATATATTCCAGTACCGAATCTGCCGGAACCGGAACTACTGCCGTATCGGAGTCCTCCGGATTCACCCGCAGGGTATCGGATACAGGCTTGTCAAACATCTGCCCGTGATTGTCGGCATCTCTGTTCTTCCCTCCGCAGGAAATAAGAAAAAAAGCGACTGCTACGGCGACTATATAGTCTAAAGTTTCGTATCTCATAACATAAATTCAGATTTCGGTCTAACCGAAGTCATAATATAAAACGCATACGAAGATCTATAAGATTTATAATTTAATCCAGCTTAGGTCTGAACACCGTGAACTTCGTAAACTATTTTTTGTTTTAAAGGAAGAACGGCTTGACCCGCAACCGGGTTCTTGTCGGAATATTTGATTTGATTACACTATTTTTCATTTAGTTAATTTTGATTTAAAACTATGGACACTGAAAATTTGAAAAAGAAAGCAGCCGAACTGGGAGATAAAGCCCAGGAGTTCATCCACCGCCCCGAATTGCAGGATGCGATTTCCAAGGGGAAGGACCTTCTTGAAAAGGGGAAGGACAAACTCGAAGACTTCGTCGAGGACAAGACCGACGGCAAAGGTATCTTCGGGTTCGGCGAAAAAGAAGAGGCTAAGAAATAGCGCATCCCCATTCCCTACGTAAAAATTTTGAATACGGCTTCCTTCAGGAGGGCGTATTCATTTTGATATGACCCTACCCCTTTTGACTTGGTGTCGAACTCACGGATATGATGGATTGCATTCACGGCATGCATCGCATTATAGTTGCCCAGTCCGTTTTTAATATCCATCAGGGCCTGCTTCCCCCGGAGTCCGAGCGACCGCATTATCGACGCGTCGCTCTTGTCGGCAAGGTAATGTGCGTTGACCAGTTTGGTAAAGAAATCAAACATCGTCGCCGTGGTCATAACCGTGGGATTGGCTTTGGGATTGCGCTCGAAGTAACTGATTATCCTCATGGCCTTGGGATAGTCACGCGTTCCGAGTGCGGAAACAAATTCAAAATTGTTGAAATCCTTGGAAATGCCCGTGTTTTTTTCTATGTCCTCACATGTTATCCGGGCCCCCTTCCCACCTTTGATCTGGATGAGTTTGTTGACCTCTCCGAAAAGTTTGCTGAGAGGAGCGCCGATAGAGTCGCAGAGCAAAGCTACTCCTTTCTCCTCGATACTCACCTGCCGCATGTTGCAGTAATCCTTCAGTTGAGTCGGCAGTTCCCATGAACGTGGCACCGGACTGTTGAATATCACGGCATCCGACTTCTCTGCCATCTTCAGCAGTGCGGATGTCTTGTTGAGCGCACCTCCTTTGAAAACTATGGCAAATACCGTGGTCGCGTTAGGATGCCCCACGTATGGCGCGAGTCCCTCAAGTGTGGACTTGGCATTCCAGATGGCCTGCGCTTCCTTAAGTATCACAAGCTTGCGTGGAGCCATCACTGGAAACTGCTGCGCGGCAGCCACGACTGTGTCGATATCCGCGTCACTGCCGTAATACACGTTGTAATTGAAATCCTTATCGGCCTCGTCCACTGCAAATGCCTCCAGATTCTCCACTATAAGATCGATAAAATAAGCCTCCTCACCCATCAGGATATACACCGGCGCGATGTTACCCTTGCGTATTTCGGCGATTATCTCGCGTACGTTCTTCTGAGCCATAGAATTTTTTGTTGAAGAATTTTTTGTGATAGCGGATGAAAACCACCGTCAGAAACAGACTGACTGCGAAAAACAAGGGGAAACCAGTCCCGCTGACTCCTATACCTTCAATATCGGTCGATAGCAAGCCACTGTTCTGCAACCATGCAGATATCACCACAAGACTGTTGTTGAGCGCATGCGCGAAAGCCGCGCACCACAAACTGCCGGTCCATAAGAAAATATATCCGAAGGCGGCTCCAAGCAGCAACCGCGGGATAAATCCGAAGAACTGGAAATGAACCGCGCTGAATATAAAGGCCGTGACCCAGATTGCCACGTGAGCGTTGACTCCATGGCCGCAAAAGATGCGTTGAAGACCACCGCGAAAAAATGCTTCTTCCGCGAAACCGGTAAGCACTCCGACCACAAGCACTCCGCTTATAAGCATCATTGCCGAATTTCCTTCAAGTATCACATCGGTCATGGCGGCGGCTCTATCCTCCCAAGAGCGCAACGCGCTCTCGAGCGCAGACATGGAATCAGGAAAATGAATCTCTGAATTCCAGTATATGATCTGATTCATCGCAGGCATCGACAGCAGCAACAGAATAACCACACCGGCGTACCAGCGGAATTCCTGCTTGCCCGCGAGACCAAGCCTGACAAAAGGTCGATTGCTTTCCATCCGCGCCGCCACAAGCGACGGAATCATGAATGCCATTATGCCCTGAATAGCGGAACCGACAAGTATTCCTGCGCGTGCTGACAGTCCGGATGTCGCGACCCAGGTCTGCAGCATCCCCGTCACAAAGAGCATCACTAGAAACGTGCCGATAAAGACAAGCAATACCGACCATAATTTTATCCCTTTTCTCTCCATTAGATAATTTTCATGTTCTCGTTGAACACACACAAATCCCGTGTCAATTTTTCTCAAGGGAACGGGATTGTTGTTTTCGAGTCACGAATTTAATAATAATCATTGACATAATAGGCGCATTGTAATTTTTTTATCAAAAAATCCAACATATTTGAAGTCTTCGGACAATTGATTCGAAAAAAATGACTAACTTTGCATGATATTTCGAAACTATTGAGGTTTTTTGTGGTGTAATTTATAGCACCGCAATCAGTAAAGTACAGGAATAACCCTTTTTAATCGAAAGTAAATGGGACTTTTTTCATTCACGCAAGAAATAGCGATGGATTTGGGAACGGCCAATTCCATCATAATTCATAATGACAAGATAGTGGTGGACGAACCGAGCGTGGTGGCCATCGAAAACAAGAGCGACAAGCTGATAGCTGTAGGAACGCCGGCCCATCAGATGGAAGGGAAGGAACCTCCGGGCATCCGGACAATCCGTCCGCTCCGCGACGGTGTCATAGCTGACTTCAACGCCGCCGAGCAGATGATACGCGGTATGGTCCGGATGGTAAGTTCGAAACGCCGCTGGTTCTCCCCCGCTCTCCGTATGGTGGTCTGCATTCCCTCGGGCAGCACAGAAGTCGAGATACGCGCCGTGCGCGACTCCAGCGAACATGCCGGAGGCCGGGATGTATATATGATCTATGAGCCCATGGCGGCTGCACTCGGAATAGGCCTTGACGTCGAGGCTCCCGACGGCAACATGATAGTAGACATAGGTGGCGGCAGTACCGAGATCGCAGTCATATCGCTCGGAGGAATCGTGAGCAACAAGAGTATCCGCATCGCGGGAAATGACCTCACATATGACATCAAGGAGCACATGGGACGTGTCCACAACCTCAAGGTCGGCTCCACCATGGCAGAGCACATCAAAATAAATGTCGGCTCAGCGATACCCGATCTCGAAAATCCGCCGGAACCGTTTATCGTAAACGGCCCCAACCGTATGAACTCTCTCCCTATGCAGGTTCCTGTCACCCACGAGGAGATCTCCCACTGCATCGACAAGACCATAGTGAAGATGGAGGACGCTATCCTCGCCGCTCTCGAGCATACGCCGCCGGAACTCTATGCCGACATTGTACGTAACGGTATCTATCTCGCCGGCGGGGGAGCCCTCCTGAGAGGACTCGCCAAGAGATTTACCGACAAATTCCGCATCGAATTCAAGATTGCGGAAGATCCGTTGCACGCCGTGGCCAAAGGTACCGGAGTCGCCCTTAAGAACATCAATCGGTTCTCGTTCCTCATAAGGTAACGGACAGAGAACTTTTCAGGTACGGATGAGAAACCTTCTGAACTTCATTGTCCGGTACTCAAAATGGTTTGTCTTCACGTTTTACGTCCTGATAAGCCTTGTACTGCTGGTATCGGGAAACAGCTATCCGAGGTCAGTGTATCTGACCTCGGCTAACGTTGTGACCGGCACAGTGTTCAAGGGATGGTCACAGATAACCGGTTATTTCCATCTCCGCGACATCAACGAGAGTCTTCAGGCAAGCAACGCCGCATTGCAGAACGAGTTGTTGAATCTTCAGACAAAACTTTCCCGATACAAGGCATTGATACCCGACAGTATGTCCGAATCTGTCGAATCGAGACTCGACAGATTCGGATATGTGTCGGCCTCGGTAGTGAACAACAACACCCGTCACCCGAAAAATTTCTTCACCATAGACCGCGGCAGTCTTGACGGAGTAAAGACTGGCATGGGGGTGGTGAACCAGTCGGGCGTGGTGGGTATAGTCAACATGACGGACAACCATATATCCAGAGTGATTTCTGTACTTAATGAGTCACAGCTGTTCTCCGTAAAATTGAAAGGAACCCCCTTTATCGGCACTCTGATGTGGAAAGGAGGAGACCCGTCGGTGGGATATGTAGAGGAGATTCCACGCCATGCGGTCTATAACATCGGAGATACCATTGTGACAAGCGGATACTCCACGGCATTTCCGGAGGGACTTCCAATAGGTGTGATCCTCAACAAGATCCGAGGCCGCGATGACAGCTTCATAACGCTCAAGGTGAAATTCACTTCCGACTTCAAGGCCCTCTCCACTGTCAGAGTCATAAAGGACATCTACCAGCCTGAAATAGATTCTTTGGCGAATGTCCCTGTTGACAAGACTACTGCAGACAAAAAACGGCAGCCAGACCATCAGCGCACGGAACTTCGTCTGCAAATGACACAACGGCCAGGACCCGGTAAAAATTAGAAACGATGGACAAGGACTTTCTGATTAACCTGACGATAGCGATTGTACTGGTGTTGACGCAGGTGCTGATATGCAATCATATTTTCATCTTCAACGTAGCCATGGCTTTCGTATTCATATATGTCATAATAAGAATGCCTATGGACATGAAGACCGACGCTCTTCTCACCTGGGCCTTCGTCTGCGGATTGCTTGTGGACATGTTTTCAGACACACCTGGGGTAAACTCGCTGGCATGTACGGTTCTTGCCATGGTCAAACGGCCTTGTATGTACGCGTACGTCCCACGCGATGACCGCACCAAAAGCATCACGCCGTCGATAAAGGAACTCGGGTTCGCGATATATGGCAAATATCTGCTTACGATGTCGGCCATTTACTGTTTTCTTGCTTTCACAATCGAATACTTCAACTTTGCCGATATAAAGGAGATTGTCATAATGACTGTATCCAGTGCGGTTCTTACATTTTTGGTGATACTGGGAGTGGACAGCTTAATCGTCTCCAATGAGAAAAGACTATAATCTTGAAAAGCGTAAATATGTAATCGGCGGATTCATCTCTCTGCTTGTGCTGATTTATGTGGTGCGTCTTTTCGGACTGCAGGTCGGTGATGACAAGTACAAGGAGAGCGCCGACAGCAACGCGTTTCTTCGCAGGGTGATTTATCCTGCCCGCGGTCTTGTCTATGACCGCAACGACCGTCTGGTGGTTTTCAACCGCCCGGCATACGAAGTAATGGTAATCCCTAAGGATGTCGGAGAATTCGACACCACCGCTTTCTGCTCAACACTCGAAATCACTCGCGAGGAACTGGCGGAACGCTGGGCAGCCATGAAAGATACAAGAAAAAATCCCGGATATTCCGCCTACACTCCGCAGAAGCTTATCTCCCATCTTTCGCAGGAAGAGCACGGCAAACTGCAGGAGAAACTTTATCTTTTTCCCGGCTTCTTCATCCAGAAAAGGTCCGAGCGTGAATACGTCTACCATGCCGGAGCCAATATTCTGGGAAATATCCGCGAAGTATCGGCTTCCGATATGGAGAAAGATTCATATTACCGACGAGGGGACTATACCGGTGACCTCGGAGTGGAGAAAAGTTACGAGACGGCTCTACGCGGGAAAAAGGGGGTGGAGATTCTGATGCGCGATGCGAGCGGACGCATCAAGGGAAAATATGAGAACGGCATCCACGATATTCCGCCGGAATCGGGACACAATCTGAAGCTTTCCATCGACATCGAACTTCAGGAATACGGCGAACAGCTCATGCGCAACAAAATCGGCGCGATAGTGGCCATCGAGCCTTCCACAGGCGAGATCCTTGCGCTTGTCACATCTCCCAACTACGACCCGTCGCTGCTCGTCGGAGGAGACCGCGGAAAAAACTATGTATCGCTCGTTAATGATATCTACAAACCATTGTACGACAGATCTATACAAGGAACATATCCTCCTGGGTCAACGTTTAAGCCGACACAGGGTCTGATTTTCCTTCAGGAAGGGGTGGTGAACAACCACACGATGTACCCCTGCTACCGAGGCTATGTGAACCGTCTCCGGGTAGGTTGCCACGGACACGCATCGCCCATCTCGCTGAAACCTGCGCTTCAGACATCCTGCAATGCATATTTCTGCTGGGGATTGAAAAACATGATTGACAAACGCGGTACAAAACCTTCTCAACAATTCGAAAAATGGAAGAATTACATGGTCGAGATGGGGTACGGCTACCGTCTTGGAGTTGACCTGCCGCACGAGAGCAGAGGGTTCATTCCGAATTCAGAATTCTACAGCAAATCATTCAGAGGAGCGAACTGGAGTGCGAACTCAGTGATATCCATTGCCATCGGTCAGGGTGAGGTACTGGCCACTCCGCTTCAGATTGCGAATTTGTGCGCCACTATCGCCAACAGGGGATGGTTCTATACGCCTCATGTTGTAAAGGAAATAGCCGACAGCACTATCGACGCCAAATACAGGGAGAAACACCGTCCGTCGATCCGCAGGGAGTATTACAAGGATGTGGCGGAGGGTATGCGTATGGCGGTGACAGGCGGAACATGCCGCCTGGCCAGTCTGCCTGGAATCGAAGTCGCCGGAAAAACCGGAACGGCACAGAATCCACACGGACGCGATCATTCGGCATTCATGGGATTCGCGCCTTACGACAAGCCCAGGATCGCCGTAGCTGTCTATGTCGAGAACGCCGGATTCGGAGCAACTTTCGGAGTGCCTATCGGAAGTCTGATGATGGAAAAATATCTTACCGGTGAGATCTCTCCCGGGCGGAAGCATATCGAGGAGAAAATGTTGAACTCAAATACCATAGTGAACAGTGGAGTCAAGAAACACTGATGCCAATGTGTCCGTATTCAGGTCGATCGACTGGCCGACTCTGATTCTCTACCTCGTCCTCGTGGCCGCGGGGGCAGTCAGCATATATGCGGCAAGCTATGATTTCGACAACGCGAGCCTCTTCGACCTGAAGGAATTTTCCGGCAAGCAGATTCTATGGATAGGAATCTCACTTATTGTAAGCTGCGTGATAATGATTCTGGATTACCGCATATACAAGATATACGCATATCCAATCTATATAGCAGTACTGCTTCTGCTGCTTGTGACTATATTCGCGGCACCCGACATCAAAGGATCACATTCGTGGCTTGTGTTCGGCCCGGTGAGTCTGCAGCCGGCCGAATTCGGCAAATTTGCCACCGCCCTCGCTCTCGCAAAGCTCTTCGACTCCTACAACTTCTCGCTGAATGCCAAGACAAGCAATTATTTCCGCGCTCTAATCATCATCTTTCTGCCGGTGATTCTCATTCTGTGCCAGAAAGAAACAGGATCGGCTCTTGTATATCTTTCATTCATATTCGTTCTGTACCGGGAGGGAATGAGCGGAATGGTGCTCTTTTCGGTGCTATGCGCGGTGACGTTCTTCGTCGTGGCCGTCAAATTCGCCACCCCTCTCGTGCTTGGAATCCCGATGGGAGAATTTACAGTGTTCCTGCTCATATTGCTGATTTACGCTCTGATGCTGCTTTTCTACTGCAAGGATATAATCATCGCGCGCAATGTGATCTTCGGATTCGTCGGCTCCGGAATCATTGTGGCGGCTCTGGCTCTCTTCGATATCGGGATCAACGGCCTTGTATATTTCATATCCATACTGGCGATAGCCATCGTCTACACGGCGATCGAGATGTTCCGGCACCGCATCGGCCGATTTGTGGTGACGATATGTTTCGCCATCACTTCTGTCTTGTTTCTCTTCTCTGTCAATTACGTGTTCGGTTCCATCCTGGAACCGCATCAGCAGATGCGCATCAAGGTGGCGCTTGGCATAGAAGAGAATCTTCGCGGTGCCGGCTACAACGTGAACCAGTCGAAGATTGCCATCGGATCGGGAGGAGTGCTCGGAAAAGGCTTCCTCAACGGCACCCAGACAAAACTGAAATACGTGCCGGAACAACACACCGACTTTATCTTCTGCACCATAGGTGAAGAAGAAGGGTTCGCCGGCTCTGTACTCGTGCTCTGTCTATTCCTCTCGCTGATACTGAGACTTATCCACATAGCCGAGAGACAACGTACGGTTTTTGAGCGTGTCTACGCCTATTGCGTGGTCTCCATATTGATTTTCCATTTAGGCATAAACATCGGCATGGTGATCGGACTATGCCCGGTGATAGGCATACCTCTGCCATTTTTCAGCTACGGAGGATCCTCCCTTCTCGGATTCACCATGCTTCTGTTCATCCTGCTGCGTCTTGATGCCTCCCGCAGAGACCGCACGGACTGACATGACAGGCCGGTCGGCTGTCAGGCCGGATCAATGTGGTTAATCTCTACGAATGGAGTTCAGAATCTTGCAGGCCGCCATGTAGCCGAGTTCTATGTTCTTATCAAGGGCTCCGAGGTCAAAAGTCTTGGTATTGGATATGGAGTCGGGAACAACCACATAGTCGCACAGATTCATGTCGGGAAGGATGTTGGACCTGGACATAAGAGAATAGGTCCGTATGGCGATATCGAGAATGGAGTCCTTGTACTTGTAATTCCTGTCAAGCGGACTGCAGTTCACACCCCAGAGCGTGGAGCAATAATCGCGGATGGCCCATGCGGGAAGATTGTGCAGCACTCCGCCGTCGACGTAGTGCGCGCCGTTGATGCGCTGCGGCTTGAATATGATAGGCATGCTGCAGGAGGCGAGCACTCGCGGCACGATTTCCCCCTTGCACCATCCCACTTGTGTACCCTTGTCTATATTGGTGGCGCAGACAACAGTAGGGATCTTGAGTTCTTCAAGATTCTTCACCGGGAGCCACGAATCGAGGAGTTTGCCGAACTTATTTAGTTTGAACAGTCCCTCCTTCGGTACGGCCCATTCCCGATAATTGTTTATCTTGTTGAATTCGGCAAAACATTCGCGCATCTCGCCCGGGGTAAGTCCGGCGGCATAGAGGACAGCGGCTATAGATCCGGCCGAAACTCCCGAAATCACGTCAGGATATATTCCGGCCTCATTCAGGGCCATCAGCACACCTATATGCGAGAACCCTTTCGCGCCTCCTCCTCCGAAAGCAATTCCCACGCTTTCTTTCTTCCTTATGCCTATTCTCTCAAGCAGTCCGTCAATGCTGATCAGGGACTGAATCTTTTTTCGTGTGTTCTGTCTGGGCATTTGTCTTTTTCTTTCTTCTTAGAAATGCAAAAGGATCATCGAAGTCTTTCCGATAGATAATTCCTATTCCCTGGGTTGTCAGGGCCGACTTCAGATAATACGATGCATCGTTGAAATGATTATATGCTTTAAGTCTTAATTTACCGTCCGGATTGAGCAGATATTCAATGTCGAAGTCTCCTATGAACGTTGTCTGCGACGTGCTCCGGTCCCGGTATCCGAAATTGCCGTTTATAAGCAACCTGTTGTCGAGTAGTCTTGAGGAGAGGGCGAGGTCCACCTCCATATCGGAAAAATCGCTGCGGTCCGCCTTGAAGGATGGAGACAATGAAACCTTGTCTGTGATCTGGCCTATAAGGTTGGACAGCTGCGATGACAGGGTTGAAGATGCCACGGAAGCGAATTCTCCGCCACCGCTTGAACCTGCATATTCCGGAGTATAAAAGCGGTTGAGGGCAAGGAGATAGATCACCTGGCGAGTGAGCATGTCCTCCGACGAGATGATACTTCTGACTTTTCTTTCCACCTCCTGTGTCAGAGTCGGGAACACTATGTCATAGCCGATATCTGGATGAGTGAAAGGTCCGTTTACTTTAAGCAATGCATCGACCGGGACTGTGGAGCGTTTGAGGTCGGGATCACTCGAAAAACTCTTGTCAAGGTCGGAGAGATTTGTATTGACCTTGTATTTGGCAATAATATCGAGAAGTCCCCCCATCGGGTCGCCGTTGAACGAAATGCTGCTGCCTCTCGAAATCTTGAAATCACGCAGGAAAAGATCCTGAAGGCTGAAGTTATAGTTTCCTTCCTCTATCTGGTACTTGCCGAAAAGTTTAAGCTCGTCATCTTCCGAATAATACTGCATGCGGAGCCCTCCGTTGCCGGAAGCAGTTATTTTGTCGCCGGCATCCGGATCCATCACTATAATCACTTTGGCATCCGGAGAGACGGAAGCCCCTATGTCAAGAATAAAAACGGAGGATGACTCATCTGCCACGACATCTTTCCTGAACCGGTCATCGATCGTCGGAGCCTTGATAGAATCCTGCAACGCCTTGCGTTTGTCGGAAAATGTCAGGAACGGATAGTCGATGGCCGTCTGGGTATTGTCGAGCACGAATGTGAAAACAGAGCCGGGAGCCGTACTCACGTTCAGATTGAGCGAGACAAGACCAGGCATACCTCTGAGCGAACCTCCCCCATCGACAAATATACGCCCGTACCATACCGGGTTCATCGCCGCATTGGTATCATAACCAAGCAGCCCGTCGGCATCGGAGAGATCAAATGAGAACGAGGCATCGTGGAAGCAACGGTGATTCACAATGCCACTCAGATTCCCGGAATTTCCATATTTATCGCACACCCGCATATTCGGCAGCCGGATTGCATCCGATGTGAAAATTACCGAATCCCGGGCAGTATATGTTACATTTGTATAATCGATCTTCATGTTCACCGGCTCAGCAACGGCATACCCAGTCAATGTTATATCCTTGAATGAGCCGTACAACTGCATGTCTCCGGAGGCACGACCGGTTACGGAGGATGTTATATTCTCCAGAAAGGGCTGTATCAGAGCCGCATTGACATGATCGGGCACAAATCTGAAGGAGAGAGAATCGCATCCGAGATACACTCCACCCTCCGCCCTGAGGCTTGCGATGTCCCCTTCGGTCACATACGCCTCTATACCGAGCATTTTGTTGTCCATATCCCAGCGGGCCTTGAGATCGGCATTGCCGAGAACTGCTCCATTGTAACTGAAATTATCCACTTTAAGACCTTCGGTTCTCGCCGTCATGTCTTTACCGAGAAGTCCGGACCCTATCGCCCTTCCTGTGGCCATTCCTCCGAAAGTCACATAATTTATGTCGAGAGTATCGAAAATGAACGACAGATCCACTCCGGCCAGATCGGCGACAAGCATATCCATCGGATCGGCTGAAACTTTTCCGTTGATATCTACATATTGTGCGCCGTTGCTTATATGGATTCTGTTCACATCAATCACATTACGGTCGATCCTTACCCCGGCTTCATCCACGTCCCACCTTTCTCCATTGATCATAAAACCAGATTTCCCGATATTCAAAGCGTAAATTCTTGATGAAGTCAGGAGGTCGCGTGTGGTATGCAGATTCAGCGACACTTCTCCCCTGTCAGACGGATTGTTGGCCATCGTCCACGAAATCGCTCCGTCGATCGAAGGAATATATGCTTTGGGATACAAGGAACCGGAAGACAGCTCGGGATTCAGTTCCCCATCGAAATTTAAAGAGATACGCATTCTGTTGTTTTTAACGGGAAAATCAGTTTCCGCCATAAGCGACATCCCGTCAAATCCCGAGATCTCACCCTCGATTACAGTGTTCTTTATAAGTTTGTCCTTTCCCTTGAGCAGATATGGCGCTTTGGCCGATAAATTGCCGGAACCGGAAGTTATATCGAAATCGCCCGTAATGTCGACAGCCTGGAGGGGTCTTGCCGGAATGTTGAAAAATGAATATATATTGTCATCAGGCAACAGCGAGATATTGAAATCCACACTCAGTGGTTTTACACTCCCGACAGCTCTTGCAGATATAAAATGCGAGTCGACTGTAAGTTCTTTTTCACCCTCGTGCGATGTCAGAGCCGCCCTGAACCGGTCGACCTTAATGGCGTTGCCCTTATCACCGCCGAATCGGAAATCTTCGAGAGAAACAGTGCCTGCAAGCGATTCCGGAGAATTGCCTGTGGCATCGGCCACGACACGTCCTGACAGCACATAACCCTTATATTTCGGAAACACGCCGAGATGCGACGGTATCAGATGCTCTACCTGCGCATCTACTATCCAGCGGGATTTATCACCCTTCGGAGAAGCGAAGAAATCGGCACTCAGTCCGACAATCTCGTCATCGACCGCGAGATTGCCCTCTATCGAACCGTTGATATTGTCAATATTTATGGTAATATCCTCTATCCGGTTCCCTCTGAAATCAACGTATGGGAGCGACACATCCGCCGTTCCCGTCGGAATATTGCCATCAAATTTCAAATCTGTGGTGAATTCTCCTTCCAGTGCTCCGAGCATATCGTTTCCCAGAATTTCTCCAAGACTGACATTTTCAATCTTGCCCTCGGCCATTATCCGCTCCGGTCGGGTTTCATTCCATGTCCCCTCTCCCGAGAGAACTATATTTCCCGACTGACTCTTTAATTCCACTACTGTCTTTCCGGTCCCGGTCCTCATGTCGGCCTTGCCTCCAGCCTTCAGACTTATGTCGCCCAATAGCGCGATTTTCTCCGGAATCCCTTCAGGAAGTCCAGGAATCATGGCAATTACTTCTTGCAGCATCGATCTGTCGGCATTTAACTCAAGGCCTTCAAGTTCATAATATGCCTCGGAAACTTTATGAGGTGTCCGTGCATTGGCCCGCATTTCGAGAATCGGCTCTCCTGTCATCTTTCTTACGCGAAGACGCTCGAGAAACAGACGGTCGAGATTTCCAGTGGCACTTATTTCTGCCGAAACAGGAGTATGTACTGCGACAAGTTTCGGATAAAATGCATCAAATTCAGACGGGATTAATCTGTCTATAGTTATTTCCACAGACCTCGAATCATGCACCAGGGAAGGAAGTATATCAGAATATCCATTGATATCGAGCATGATATCGGATATATCGATTCCTGCACTTCCTATCTGAAAATGCGGACTATTGATGGAGATACGCTTCGGCGAAATCATGGATGTAAAGGAGAGTCCCCTCACTTCAAGTCCGCACTCCTCTCGGAAAGCGAGTCTGCGCAGATCCACCTCTATCTGCCGGTCGGAAAGTCTCGGAAATGCCAGGTCGGCACGCAAATCCCTTATTCTGATATGGTTTGGGTCAAAACGGCGAGAAGCATTACGGGGAATCCATTCCTTGTCGAAACTGACCGATGATTTTCTGATCACTACATTCTTGAGTGCAAGATCGAAAGCCGCCGGTTCTTTCTTCTTCTCTTTCGGAGCGAATGCATCTATCAGAAAAGAAATATTGAGGGGTTCATCAGAAGCCGCTTGTGAAACAGAGGCATCAAGACCTATCAGTTCGACGTATGTGATTATTATCTTCCTGCCTGCAATCAGCGACCACAAGTCGAGACCGGCACCGAGTTTGTCGATTCTGACGCATTTTTCACCATCCGGAGTGTCAATACCGACATCATTGAGCACCAACTCCTTGAAAGGATGGATAGATACATCGCCGATATTCACCCTTCCACCGATAAACCCTGAAAGTTCGGATTGCGCCTTGTTTTTTATCGCCTGTTGCACAGGAGGAAACTGCAGAAATACATAAAGGCCGACAAACAGCACGCCCACAGCCAACACGGCCGTGAATAGAATGCTCCGGACAACCCGGTATATCTGTCTCGTGATACTCATCCGCACTAAAGCAACGACCGATTTCGGCCATCCAAATCCAACTACAAATTTACAACAATTTTTTGAAATTTCAGCACGGTTTCGCTCTGAATCACCGTTGGAGTTCGAGGCTTAGGGAAGCTTTCGGACCATACATAGTACAACCCGTCAATGAAAGCTCTGCATTTCCACGCAACGGCCAGTCCGGAGAAAGAAGGTGAAAATATTTTCTTGCGTTACGCCAAAGTATAGCGGGAGCCAGGGAGTTTTGTGATTATAGCGTCAAATTCAAGCTCGGTCAGGATGGCCATCAGTTCGGATATGTGGATGTTTGTGGCCTGGAAAATAGCGTCGACTGTAAGCGGTTCGGAGTGTTTTCTTAATAATTCGTAGACCTTAGCTTCGTTTCCCCCGAGTTCTGGAAAAAGATTCCTTTGTAACGGAACAGAACCAGGCACACCCAGCGGCTTCCAGTTCATCTGCTCTATCATGTCGGCCGCCGTAGTTATCATGCCGGCTTTATTCTTACGAATCAAGAGATTGCAACCTTCACTCATTCTGTCTGATATTCTCCCCGGCAGCGCCATCACATCGCGGGAATAGCTGAAAGCAGTATTGGCCGTACTCATGGCTCCGCCACGTATCTCGCTTTCAACAACAACCGTGACATGCGAAAGACCGGCTACAATCCTGTTGCGCTTCAGGAAGTTTCCTTGAAATATTCGGGTTCCCGACGGATATTCCGACACTATCGCGCCTCCTGAACGAACTATCCGGCCGGCAAGATCCCTGTGTGCCGCCGGATAAACCGTATCCAGCCCGTGGGCAACCACGGCCACCGTAGGAAGACCTTTCTCAAGAGCAGATGAGTGCGACACCGAATCTATTCCGTATGCCAGCCCACTCACTATCACTGTTTCAGGAAAATAACTGCCTATGTCATCAACCAGTCCCGAACAAAAATCGCTGCCATAGTTCGTGGGACGGCGAGTTCCGACAATACTTACAAGTTTCTCGGCATCAAGGTCGGCGTTGCCGATTTTATAGAGCACAACGGGAGCATCCGGTATCTCCCGCAGAAGCATGGGATAGTCATCATCGTACAGAGAATATGCCCGGATGTTGTGCCGCTCCATAAACTCGACTTCCTTTCTTGCACGGAACAGTGCCTCGTCCCTATGCATGGAATCGATGCCCGCAGCCCTTCGCAAGGCACAGTCTGTCCCAAACCGCTCGTCGGAAAAATCCGTGGTAAAGAAATCTCGGCAGGTGATTCCCCTTTCCATAAGATTCCTCACCAGTTCAGCGTTTACTCCCGGAATCATCGAGAGCGCCACTTTCTGTATCAGCGTTTCAGAACGGCCTTCCATACCTCTGTCAAAGAAGACTTATCTGATGAATCTGCCGAAAACAGCCGCCAGTTCATCACCTCTGCTCAATTTGCCGTTCTTGAGCACCACGACAGTCACAATGCCTTCCGCACAGACCTCCCCGTTGCTCTTGATAATGTCCTGATGAAATATGAAGCGGGGACCGCGGCGTTCAAGACGCAGACAACTTATGAAACTGTCGCCGCCGCGCAACGATGTCTTGTATTCCACTTCTATCTTCCGCACAACTGCATCGATTCCCTGATTGTGCATCTCTATGAAGGAGAGTCCCGCGTCCATGCAGAACTTATGTCTCGTGTGCTCCATGTAATGGAGATAGTTGGCATTATTCACTATCTGCTCGCAGTCAAGCTCATAATCCCGTACCTCCATATCCATTATGAAACAATATTTCTTTTTCGTATCCTTTAATATACGCATACGTAAATATCTTTTATCTCAATATTAATGGTCATATATTTGCCGATTCCACACTTGTACTCAAGCCCATACGCTCTCTGAGGTTTCTTGTGAAGGTATAATAGTCCTCTTTCTCGACAAAAACGTTCCGGGGAATCACAATAAATCCCAATAACGGTTTCCGGAGAACAGCCACAGTATCTGAACCTCCGACAGAAAGAGAGCCGATTTCATTGTAATCGAACAGAATTCTTCTTACTTTTTCGATTATCTCGTCACCCTCCAGCGATACGCTGGTAAAAACGAGCGTGGCCTCCACACCGTCATCAGTGAGACGCAACGTGTGCGGCACCGAATTGACAAAACATTCCGGACGCAACCCGTAACTGAGATAGAAAACTGCCATCAGCATCGGAATAATGACCAAGACAACCATCAGCGCCACTATAAGAAAACGAATGTCGAATAATGACGCGACAATCCCCGCCACCACAATTCCTGCAAGAACAAAGATCCACATCAACCCGAAACGGAAAGCCATCTCGTACAACATACGGCCCTGAGCGACCTTGAACCGCATTGTATCGGCATCCTTATCGGGCATTACCGACACATCGTCCGGCACGACGTGCATTCTCGATCCTGTAGGTCTCATGATTCTTTTCTATGGCTCGCTGGGCATATCCTGTTCCTTCCGGATTGTACAGTTTCAGCATATCTATATATTTGTCGCCGTTACCCTTTTTCAGAGGAAAGACCTCATCGCGAAGGCGTTTCGCCTCATCCGATAGCGGCGAATGGCCCCCGGGAAGCACCCCACGCAATTCTCTGTCGACACCGTCCGGACTGCAACGGACCGCTCTGATCTCGGAAACCGGCGGATATCCGAGGCCGGTCCACATCACATATTCTTCAGCCACGCGAGACGGAGTTATCTTCTCTCCCGGCGGCACCGGAACGCATCCTTCTATGGCGACAGTGGCCGTCGACTTGTATCGCGGGATAAAATCCTGATCGACAACCCAACGGTCACCGGCATACCTGTAATCGCGCTTCTTCAGATCATGGTAGAATGAACGGCTCACCTCCTCGGTAAGCACCTCGGGAGTGACGGTTCGCTCGTCGATGTATGGAGCGAGCAGACTGCATGCGTTTGCTTCCCTTACAAACCCGTATCCTTCACCCTTTCTTCCTGAGTGACTGTAATTTGATCTGATCAGGACATGGTCCGGCTCATCCTTCAGATCATACCGTTTGAACGAATGATTGTTGGTCTCGAAAAAGGCACCGTTCCCTTCAGCATCAATAGCCCCGAAATTAGCCTCAACTCCCATCGGACGCGGATATGATTCGAGAAAGCGGGCAAAGTCTTCCACAGTGCGGCACGTGCGCAAAGCCTTGCTCATCAGAATACCCTCCTTATCCATTTTTTTTGCCGGAATGCGGTCATCCTTGATATTGTACGATGCCGTGTTCATCACGGCGAACCCGGCATCATTCATTCCTATCCACGCCTCCTTCAGGTCCTTGTCGGCAGCATTGAAGAGCGCCACATAGCCGAATCCGGCTTCCGAAGGCGCTATGTATTCCACTTTGTTGTCGATCGCACTCGTATCGCGATGTTTCCACAATATAGGTCTGCCGGATGGATTTGCCTCAGCTCCTATTATAGCCGACGTGCATCCTGCGGCATCGATGCTGCAAAACAGAATGAATGCCGCCGCAATGGCAATTGCTATTATCTCTTTGATATTTTTAATCATGATCAAGGGTGGCTGTAATTACGATTAGCGATTCCGCGCTATTGCCGCCGCAGACGTATGCCGTCCTTCATCTTGTCGGATATGATCAGACCTCCGATAATAAGACCGCAACCCACATAGCCAAGCAGAGTCACATTCTCTCCAAATACGAAATATGCGGCTATCATTGTCACTATCGGCTGGGCATACAGATAGTTGTTTGCCATTACGGGCCCCAGATACTTCATCACCTCGTTCCACAGAAGATATGCGGCTATCGAGCAGAAGAGGACAAGGAAGAGAAAGTTGGTGAGATACTTTGGCTGGCTGAAATCCCATAATATTGAAAGATTATATGGTTCCTGCTGCGCAAGAAGCAGAGGCAGGGCGGTAAGCACTCCGTAGAAAAACATTTTTCTTGTGATGAAGAATGAAGAATACAGCGGCAGAATCCGCTTGATTGCCACAGAGTACACACCCCATGAGAAAGCAGCAGACAACGCTATAAGGTCACCGACCGGACTGAATTCCAGACTTCCTCCATGGCTGAACACTATGCACCCGGCTCCTGTGAAAGCAATGATCGAACCGACCCAGACAGGCAGTTTGGTCCGCTGACGGTAGAAAACCGCCATCAGAATAGTGGTGAAAATCGGAGAAATGGAGGCAAGCAACGATACATTTCCAGTCGAGGTAAGCCTCAGTGCGTAATTCTCGGCAATGAAGTAGAGAGAACCGGCACATACTCCCGAAACCGCCAGCGTAAGCTCGTCGCGCCAGCCATGCGACCGGATGTGCCGCCAGGTGAAACAAAGCAGAATGAGATACGCGGCGGCGAAGCGGTATATATAGACTTCAACCGGAGTCATTCCCCCACTCTCCATCAGCACCTTCGTACTGAGGAAAGAGGTTCCCCACGCTCCCATTGTGATCAATGCCGCCAAATGGGCAAGAATAATTATATATTTGCTCTTCGCTGCGTTTCCGAATTTCATGATTTAAGGTATTATATTTCTGCCGGAAAATCCACCGGCACGCGATATTGCATCGGAGCGGGCCGGACAAAAGATTTCACATTACAAAATTATCAAAAATAACTGAATTTATCAATGTCCGGATAAAAAAATGGAGACGTCCCTATCAGAAACGTCTCTATTTCAGCATGGTTCCGTACGGAGTTTTCAAGGCTCCTGAACGAAATCTTCTTTTCCTACGCCACATACCGGGCATGTCCATGAATCCGGAAGGTCCTCGAACGCTGTCCCGGGAGCGACTCCATTGTCCGGATCGCCTGTTGCAGGATCATAAATCCAGTCGCATACTTCACATCTGTACTTTTTCATATTATATCTGTTTTATGTGTTTCCATATTTTTCAACAATGACGGTACCGCTATTGTTGAGGGAATTTTACTTTTTTTATTCAGGACAAGTCTGCATCGCAATGCGACACCCTTCATATTTTGTTAAAAAAGCCCTATAAATTTGGAAAAACGGATTAATGGGTCTATATTTGCAATGCATTTCGACCAAACCTCTGTCGACAGACGGCACGACATCTGAGGATGAATAATGCAATCCGTCTTAACCGATTAAGGATAAGGCAATAACAAAGGGATGGATGGATATCATATCGAACGAAGAGTTGAAGGAGCAGCTCCATAATCAGTTTGAAGCTTTTATCAAATCAAGAAACAAGCGTCAGACTCAGGAAAGATACAAAATTCTCGACAAGATTGTGGAACGCGGTTCTCACTTTGACATCGATGACCTCTACACGGATCTGGAGTCGACCTATCATGTCAGCCGGGCCACGGTTTACAACACGGTGAACCTGCTGTGCGAGTCCGGAATTCTCAACAGAAGTCATCTTCAGGGGAACCAGACATTGTATGAGCTGTCCGGGACAAAGCACATACACCTCATCTGCTCGGGATGCGGAGAGGTGACGGAGATTACCGACGATACGCTGTCCGCACATCTCGGGAAGATGAAATTCAGACGTTTCAAAGTGCTCTCGGTCACGGCTAATTTTTATGGCCTTTGCTCTCAATGCCGCAAGAAAAAAAAGACACCCAGAAACGACTGATCCCAGATCGGTCAAAAGACATATACAATACAAAAGACGCTTAATACCTTAAATTCAGGACCATTATCATGGCAAAAGTAAAACCATTCAAAGGAGTACGCCCTCCCCGCGAGCTTGTCGAGGAAGTGGCATCCCGTCCCTACGACGTTCTCAACAGTGAGGAAGCACGCAAAGAGGCCGAAGGAAACGAAAAGAGCCTCTATCATATCATCAAGCCTGAAATCGATTTCGAACCCGGATTTGACGAACATGACCCGCAGGTTTACGACAAGGCTGTGGAAAACTTCAACAAATTCCAGGAGCAGGGCTGGCTCAAGCAGGATGACAAGGAGAACTACTACATCTATGCGCAGACCATGGACGGTCGTACACAGTACGGTTTCGTAGTGGCGGCATGGGTGAAAGACTATATGGAGGGTAGAATCAAAAAGCATGAGCTTACCCGCCGAGACAAAGAGGAGGACAGAATGAAACATGTCCGCTGCAACAACGCCAACATCGAACCGGTGTTCTTCGCATTCCCCGACAACGAGGAACTCGAGACCATCATCCGTAACGTGACAGCCGGCAAACCCGAATATGATTTCGTGGCTCCCGACGGATTCGGACACACTCTTTGGGTTATCGACGATGAAGCCACCATCAGCAAGATTACCGAAGAATTCGAGAAAATCCCGGCTCTCTATATAGCAGACGGTCATCACCGCTCGGCAGCAGCCGCTCTCGTAGGTAACGAAAAGGCGCAAAACAATCCCGGCCACCGCGGCGATGAGGAATACAACTATTTCATGGCAGTGGCGTTCCCTGCCTCACACCTCAAGATCATCGATTACAACCGCGTGGTCCGCGATCTCAACGGTCTTACTCCCGCCCAGTTCCTCGACCGTCTGGCCGAGAATTTCATCGTAGAGGAAAAAGGCAAGGAAATCTACCATCCCAACGGACTCCATAACTTCGCTCTATATCTCGACGGCAAATGGTATTCGCTCACTGCAAAGGAGGGAACCTACAACGACAGCGATCCCATCGGAGTACTCGACGTGACCGTATCGAGCGACCTTATCCTCCGCGACATCCTCAATATCACCGACCTCCGTTCCGACAAGAGAATCGACTTCGTCGGAGGTATCCGCGGACTTGAGGAACTCCAGCGGCGTGTGGACAGCGGCGAGATGGCAATGGCGCTCGCTCTTTACCCCGTCACCATGGGACAACTCATCACTATTGCCGATACAGGCAACATCATGCCTCCCAAGACAACATGGTTCGAGCCGAAACTCCGTTCCGGTCTCATCATCCACAAGCTCGACTGATAAACCAGCACGACAAACCCTACACACTTGCACCCGTGGCCTGATGCCGTGGGTGCAAGCTTTTTTTATATCCCGCAGAGTTGCCGGAGCAAACAAACACACTCTTAACAAAGTTTAAATTTAACAATTTAGTGTTAACCGGTGTAATAATAAAGACTCCTTTTCTTTTTTATAATTAGAATGGTAAAATAACACAAAATATAGGCATGAATAAAAGTAAATGTTTTGCTGCCCTCTTCATGGCAGCGGTTTTCGGACTTTCGGCATGCGCCAAGGATCCGACATTTGTAAAGGCCGCATCATCCACTATGCCTGCCTTTGAGACTGATTTTACGGTAGCAGCTGAGAAAACAGTCAACGCCGTAGTGTGCATCAAAAGCTACACCACCCGCTCGAGAAACCAATACGGCGGCCAGGGATACGACCCCTTCGGCATGTTCGATTTCTTTTTCGGCCCCGGTCAGCAGCAGCCACGCCAGCAACAAAAGAAATCTGAGCCCGTGCAAAGCGGACTCGGTTCCGGGGTGATTATCTCGGAGGATGGTTATATCGTCACCAACAACCACGTGATTGACGGCGCCGACAAACTCGAAGTGCTGTTCAACGACAACTCCACATACGAAGCAAAGATAATCGGCACCGATGAAGACTCGGATCTCGCTCTGATCAAGGTCGATGCCAAGGGTCTGTCGCCTATTACGTTCGGCGACTCTGAAATCGTAAAAATCGGTGAATGGGTTCTTGCCGTAGGCAATCCTTTCGGGTTCAATTCCACTGTGACCGCCGGTATCGTGAGCGCAAAGGCGCGCAGTCTCGGCCAGAACGGAAAGCGTCCGGGAGGTCTCAACATCGAATCGTTTATCCAGACCGACGCCGCGCTCAATCCCGGAAACTCGGGAGGAGCTCTTGTAAACCTCAGAGGAGAACTGATCGGTATCAACTCAGCAATATATTCCAACACCGGAAGCTACTCCGGCTTCTCCTTCGCAATCCCCACTACCATTGTCAAGAAAGTTATCGCCGACATCCGGCAGTATGGTTCCGTACAGCGTGCCGTGCTCGGCTGTCAGGTAATAGAACTGGATGCCAAACTTGCCAAGGAGAAAGGCATAACAATCGTGAAGAGCGGTATGCTCATCGCCTCGGTCAACGACATGAGCACGGCCAAGGAACTCGGACTCAAGGAGGATGACGTGATCACCGCCGTCAATGGAGTGGAAGTGCACAACCATGCGGAGCTTGTGGAGCAGATGAATAAATTCCGCCCCGGCGACAAGATTACCGTCACTTTCGTGCGCGACAACAAGAAAATGTCGACAAGCGGTACTCTCAGAAATATGCAGGGAACCACTTCCATCACGAAAAAGGGTGACTTCAGTGAACTCGGATGCGCGTTCATGAAACTGGGCAGCGAGACCAAGGAGCATCTCGGCATCAGCAACGGAGTCAAGGTCCAGGGGCTGAAAGCAGGAGCTTTCCGCGACGCAGGTGTGAAGGATGGGTTCATCATAACCGAAATCAACGGTCAGCCCGTCAACTCTACCGATGATGTGGAATACATCTACAACGCGATAATGAAAGATTCCGATGAAGACAAAGTAATGTTCCTGACCGGTCTTTATCCAACGGGACGGAAATACTATTACGCCGTAAACCTCTCCGCCGAATAACGGAGTGACCAAACAGATCAAAGCCCCTGAATCCGGATGATTCAGGGGCTTTGTAATTTATATCTATTCAATATCTTTCGCAAGTCCTCGCGTCAGCTTGTCTCAATTATTTGCCTATCATGCGGAGGAATTCCTCTCTCAGTCCGCGGTCTTTTTCGAAATCGCCGCAATAATCAAGTGTGGCAGTAGAGGAATCCTGTTTCTCCACCCCGCGCATCTTCATGCAGAGGTGCTCAGCGTCGCAGTGTACGATCACGCCTTTGTTGGGCATCTCTTTTGCAAGCAATTCACAGACCTGAGCCGTAAGACGCTCCTGAACCTGAAGCCGTCTTGCGAAATTGTCGACAATACGGGCCAACTTTGACAATCCTATCATCTTGCCGTCTGGTATGTAGCCGACCGACACCTTGCCGAAAAACGGGAGGATATGATGTTCGCAGGTGCTGTAAAACTCAATATCCTTTACAATAACCATCCTTGAGCCGGCATGCTCGAATATGGCCTGCCGGGCCAACTCGCCCGGATCCTCCCTGTAGCCGTGGGTGATATCGAGCAATGCCTTGGCGGCCCGTACCGGAGTCTTCACAAGACCCTCTCTGTCGGGATCTTCACCTATCAGAGATAAGATCGCCTTGTAATGCCCGGCGATTTCCTTCACCAATTCTGGATCGTGATTATATTTTCCTGCCACTTTATTATTTCATTTTTTGCATAGACCGGATAACCGTCAGCGGAACTATTTCACCACTACTATCCGGCTTCTGACCACTCTCATCTCGGAAGCGAACTGCGGGAATGCCCGCTTCAGTTCGGCAAGCGCGGACGCCGCTTCCTCCTGGCTTCGGAAGTTGCCGACACGGGCATACCAGTTCGGAGCGCTTGAGAAAGTATAGACCTGTCCCCTGTATTTTGGAAATCTCGCCACAATGGCGCTCCCTCTGGCCTTGGCTCTCGATTCGAGCGAATGCTGGTTGCGACCGTCGCTGAACACCTGTATCCTGTAGCCGGGCATCTTGTTTATCCCCGGCACAAGCTGTCTCTCTCCCGCCCCCTTTTTCTTCTCCTCCTTGAGAATCTCTTCGAGAATATTTCCCGGAATGTCGATCTCGACATTTCCACCGGAAGTCTCCTCTATCATTTCAACCGGATTGGCCGGTTCCTGCTGTTCGGTAGACAGAGACTGGGCCATGACCGGGAACAATGACGTCCCGGCCATGACTGCCGTCATTATCAATCTGTCTGCTGTACGGAAACTCATCAACCGAATGCCTCGATGATTCCCATAAAAGAGTCTGCCTTGAGTGCGGCTCCTCCGATAAGGCCGCCGTCAACGTCGGGCTTGCCGAAAATCTCCGGTGCATTGTCCGGCTTGCAGCTTCCTCCGTACAATATGGAGCAGTTTCCGGCGATTTCTTTGCCATATTTATCCTCCACGACCTTGCGGATATGCGCGTGCATGTCCTGAGCCTGGTCGGCGGTAGCGGTCTTGCCGGTGCCGATGGCCCATACAGGCTCGTATGCGATTACGATTTTGGCGAAATCCTCGGCCGAAAGACTGAACAGAGCCTCTACCTGACCTTTCACCACATCGTTGTAGCTTCCGTCCTCGCGCTGCTCAAGAACCTCTCCCACGCAGAATATGGGCCTGAGTCCGTTCTCGAGTGCAAGCTTTGTCTTGGCGAGAAGGAGCTCGTTGTCTTCTCCGAAATACTGGCGGCGCTCGCTGTGGCCGAGTATAACATATTCCGCACCGGTGGATTTTACCATTGCAGCGCTGACCTCACCGGTGTATGCGCCTTTGTCGTGTGCTGAGCAATCCTCGGCTCCGAGTTTCACAAGTTCCGGGTTGAGAACTGCGTGTACTGACGTGAGGTGGGTGAAGGGCACACACGCAATCACCTCACAATTAGCCTTATGGTCTTCAAGAAGTGCATTAACTGCATTCGCAAGCTCCACGCCCTCTTCGAGGGTCGTATTCATTTTCCAGTTGCCTGCTACGATATTCTTTCTCATACTATTAAAATATTATGAAGATGGGATTCTTCTTTCAATTCACAAAATTAAGTCAAATTTCCCGAATTTTCAAGGATTCCGCAATTTATCTACCCTATTCCGCACCATTCTCCTTGATTCCTGCCGTAAGGAAAGGTGCGATGCGCCGCATCGCCGGAGATTCAATTCGCGTCGTCATTTGTGATTTCGCGATATTCCGACATGAAAATCCGGAACTGCCGCAACCCTATGAGCACTCCAACCAATCCTCCCCCCGACATACCGAATATAAACCACTTATCGAAAGGAAGGACCAATCCGAGGCAAGTGATAAATATGACAGCCAACGGAATCAGTATCGCCATGAACTGGAAATGTTTCTTGCGATAGTAAAAAGCGAGCCGACAGACCTCGGACACCGGCATGGTAGCCACATCTATCCGGGATATCCCTTTATAAAGCCAACGGTCCATCACCGAAGCGATAACGCAATAAAGCATTCCTAACAGAACTATTCCGACGCGGGGCCATGGGTCAATCTCCACGCCATGACTCACCATGTTCCATATCCACAACGGCATACAAAAAGCGAGGATAATACCCACATTCGAGAATCTGTTATAGTGAGCGGCGAGTTTGCCGAGGGCGGTCCTGCGTCGATTGCCAGGAGCGCCGGTCGGTGTGTCGCGGAATCTTGCTCCACACCAGCAGTCTTTCAATTCTTCCATATTATTTTTCCATTAATGTTCTTATTTTCTCCTTGGCTCTATGAATACGGACCGCCACGTTGTTTCTCGACAGCCCTGTAATCCTGGATATCCCTTCATAGCTTTCCTCTTCCAGCCAAAGAATCATTATGGCTTTGTCGAGAGGATTCAGGCAACCTACCGCATCATGAAGTTCAGCGAGCGTCTCCTTCTGGTCCGGATCATAATCCACGATGTCATACAATTCGTTAAGCGACACAGCCGACACGCGCAGATATGACTTCCGCAACGACGTGACACAGACATTGAGCGTAAGGCGGTAGACCCAGGTCTTCATCGAGCACTCGCCCCTGAACTTCGGTATGGATTCCCACAGATTCATCAGCACATCCTGCTTGAGGTCATCAAAATCTGATCTGGTTCTTGAATACCCGAAACAGAGGCGGTCAATCAGGGAGCCGTACAGTCTTTCCACCTCCTCATACCTTTGCCGGTAAACCGATGAATCCGACTCTGTCAGACTGCCCGCAAACCGGGCAAACCAAACAATGCCTTTACGTAAGAATCCACCGGAAGGATAAGAAATCAACGGGAAAGATATGTCAGTGGTGAGAACTGTATCCATTATTGTTAAAATCTCGTACAACTCCTATAGTCGCACATTTTCACGCAAAGTTACAAAACATCGAAAAAAATCGAACCAATAAAATAACGCGGCCATCACAAGCCACGCCATCCGGGATACAGCCGAAGCTGTAAACAAGTTTTAGGTAAATGTCCTGACATTTTGGAATACAATGATGTGTATATAACAGTTGCTTGAATATAATTCAGGTTTATCCATTTTTTCTACAAGAAGTTAATTTTTTTTATTATTTTTGTGAAGCAGTTTTCTGAAATTCAGAATAACGATAAAAAATGATACGGAAATAAGGAATAGTCAGGAACATGATGACAGAAAATAAGAAAATTCTTACCCCCGCTCAGTCGATTCAAAAATCTTATCTCAGGCAACCTGTTGATCCGGATGCCATTGAGAAATTCCGTCATCATTTAAGCATACTGTTAAGTGCGTTGAGTCCTACGGATAAAGAGGGGGTAAACAAAGGGCGCGTCAAGACATTCCTTGAAAACACTCATTGGCCCACGGAAAGATATGAAGTAAATGAGTCCATAAATTCAAATGCAGATTTGGTAATCAGGGACAAGAACATCGGAAAGAATGTTGCGCTTTTTGAATTCAAGAGAGTAAATAGCCAAGAGATGGTCTCTTTAGAAAATCTTGTTCAAAAGGCCTTGCTTGAGCTTGTATTTTACTATATTCTTGAAGAACATGATGCCCGCAACACAAACCTTAAGCATCTTGTGATTTCCGATGGGTATAAATATTTTATCTTTGAGAAGGGCCTGTTTTGGGAGCTTTTCGGAAAGGATAAGGTGTTTGTAGATAATATCATGTCTTCCGAGCGGAATAGCAGCGAAAGACGTGACTATATATACAGACAGATTATTAAGCCAAAAGTAGAGTCAGTAAAGGAAAAACTTGCCTTTACATACGTGGATATAGAAACATTCAGGGATTCATTGTCGACTTCAGACATAAATTCCAAACCTCGCTTTAAAGCTCTGTATAAGCTTTTCTCTCCCACACATCTTCAGAAACTTGCTTTCTCCGAGGACCATAACACCCTTAACAAGAGCTTCTATGCAGAATTATTGTATATAATGGGCTTGGAGGAACGTGGGGACAAGCATCAGATACAACGTCTAAAGGATAGTGAACGTCAGGATTATTCACTTATCGAACAGACTTACGCCATGCTGAATGATTATGATGCGGTTGATTCACCCAGTCTTTATGGGAAAGATGACCGACGTTTTGAAACCGCTCTTGGATTGTCAATTATATGGATCAACAGAACACTGTTCATGAAACTTCTGGAATCCCAGCTTATTTCATTCAACGCCAATGACAGAAAATATGCCTTTTTCGAAAAAATTACGGATTTTGCCATTATGCATTATCTATTCTGTAAGGTTATGGCGATTCCCGAATCAGAACGTTCTAAAGAAATGAGACAAAAGTTCGGAGAGGTGCCATATCTGAATAGTTCGCTGTTCGAACTTTCGGATTTTGAGAGGCATTATTTTCCTATCAGTAGCCTGCGGAACGGCGAGATAGATATAATGAAGGGGACATGTCTCAGGAACAACAAGGGAAAGGAGGAAAAAGGCAAGATTCAGATTCTGGATTATCTGAAGCGATTTCTGGACAGTTACGATTTTGGAGCACATGACGGTGAAAGTGGGAAGACAATCATCAACGCTTCGGTTCTGGGTTTGATATTTGAGAAAATCAACGGATATAAGGATGGATCCTTTTTTACTCCGGGTTATGTTACATCATATCTTTGCCGCAATGCCTTGAGAAGTTGCGTGACCGATAAGTATAATGATAAGTTCGGCACTTCATACAAAGATTTCAACGAGTTGGCGGAGGACTTTGATTATACAGTTAAGTCGCGATGCAAAGAGGTCAACGATATGATCAACAGTATAAGAGTGTGCGATCCGGCTGTTGGCAGCGGACATTTCCTTGTCTCTGCACTCAACGAGCTTATTGCCATCAAACGAGATCTAAACATCTTACGAAATCGAGATGGCAGGAGGTTTGTCTACAATGTGACTATTGAGGATGACGAGCTTATTGTAACGGATGCTGACGGTGAGTTGCAGTACAATCCAAACGATGTGGAAAGTCAGATGGTACAGGAAACGTTGTTTGAGGAAAAACGAATCATAATAGAGAATTGTCTTTTCGGGGTTGATATTAATCACAGCAGTGTGGAGATATGCCACCTCCGTCTTTGGATTGAACTTCTTAAAAATGCATACTATATCAAGAAAGATGACGGCAGTCGCCATCTGCAAACATTGCCTAATATCGATATCAACATCAAATATGGCAATTCCCTTGTGATGAAGTATAATCTTGAGTCCCCTATAAGTCAGGTACTGAGAGGAGCCAATATATCAATGTCCGGATACCGCAGACACGTATCCGAGTATAAAAATTGTCCATCAAAAGAGACCAAGAGGGTTGTAGAACAAGACATAGCAAAGATCAAGGTAAATCTTGACAAGGGGCATGACAAGGAAACCTCACAATACAAGAAATGGGTTCAGGTATGTTCGGAAATTCTCAAACGGGATAATTCACTTTTCCCTTCGGAAGAAGAGGAAACCAAGAAGTTGATGGAATTGAGAAAACAAGAAGCAAAACTTCGTCAGACCATGGAGGATATGACGACTCGTTATGCCCGGTTAAAGTCATTTGAATGGCGATATGAGTTTCCTGAGATTCTTGATGACAATGGACGGTTCCTTGGATTTGACTGTATCATAGGCAATCCTCCTTACGGAGTAAGCATACAAGGAGAATATCGAAAAACAGTTGAAGAAAAACTGAAGCATGTCCCTGATTATGAAATATATTATTTCTTTATCTCCTTAGGCAGAAATCTGCTGAGGGATAATGGATATTTAGCTTATATAATCCCTAATACCTGGCTATTCAATCAGTTCGCCCAATCATACAGAGAGTCTCTTGTTGAAATAGATGCCAGTAAGAATTACGTATGGAACATCAAGGAACTGCTTGATTGTACAAACATACCGATATTCGAGGCGGCAACAGTACGGAATGTGCTGGTTATCATGCAAAAAAGCAATGAGTCCGCTGGCTGCATACGCTATAAGAACACGCGTGCGCTTTCTGGAGGAAACAGCGGTAAGGAAGAGAGCCGGGGCATGTTCTTTAATCTGGTGGAAAGAGATACGTTATCCATGGACATTCATGATGTCAAGAAAGATTTTTCTCAGAATTGGGGACTGGCTTTTTCCCTCTCGCCGGAAGAAAACATACTTTTAAGAAAAATAGAGGATAAAACCATACCCCTTGAAAAATGTTTTACCGAAATATCACAGGGAATAATAGCATACGACAAATTGAAGGGAGTGTCGGCAAATGATATTGACAATAGGATATTTCATTCCGACGTATATAAGGATGGATTTAAGAAATGGTTGCGAGGGTTTGATGTGAGCAAATACAATGTAACCTGGAATTCTGTTCCTGTACGGAGCGGAGGGAAACAGACTGATAGGGAAGTCTACGTTGATTATGACAAGATTCCAAGAGCCCGAGAACGGAAATACTTCCAAGGTAAACGGATGTTGGTGCGTGAGATTACCAATCCTTCCATATTTGCAGCAATCACGGAGGAGGAATTATACAACGATCCGGCTGTCCTTATAGTGAAGGACAGTGAAAATTATTCTCTGGAATTAGCTTGTGGCATATTGAACTCTCGCCTTGCCTCGTTCTATCATTTCAGACATTCACCTAAGGCTACAAAAGGGGCTTTCCCAAAGATAATGATTTCGGACATCAGATCCTTTCCACTTCCGGTAATCGTAAAGGAAAACATAGAATATGCTGAAAGAATTGAGAAACTGGTAAGTGAGATTCAAAGAGAGAAGGCCGCAGCCGATGGTGACAGTAAGCAAATAGCATTATGGGAAAGCCAGATAGACGATCTGGTGTACAGGCTTTATGGCTTGACAGATGATCATATTTCGTTGATAAACGATTACTGCAATTAATACGGCAACGACTACAATTCAATAAGATTGTAGTCGTTGCTGCTTTATGTTGAACCTGCAATGTGTACTTCTGCTAATTTGTTTAACAACCCCTTACATTAATCAGTAGAAATGACTTTCAATATGGAAGAGGTAATATTTTGACCTACTTCATTATGATTTTATGAGTTCTGCCATCTATAGCTAAAATGTATATTCCGGAGTCAAGTATTGGCAGAGCAACCCGTTCTTCAACCGCTTTAAGGCTGTGAATTATCGTTCCATTGACCATCATCAAACAGATTGTCGCTCCTTCCGCCACTGACTCAAGGAGGATTTCACGATCATTTGTCCTGACCGTATATCCCGATATTTCTACACCACCAATACCACTGATATTCTGTAGATTCCTTACAGATAGCTCCTCGCGCTGATTCACTACTATATCCACATCAGTTGACACAACTGTGCTTTCCGGTATCACTATAGAATATTCTTTGCCGGACTCAAGCTTTATACTCTGAAAATCAGCGACTATTACCCACTCTCCGGCCTTTTCTTCAAATTCAGGAACAATCTCTTTGACTACAATGCGATCTGCAGTGTTATAAAGTTGTACAACGGGATTTAAGGAAAGAGCAACAGGTACATCATAAACAAACTCCACTTTACCAAGAATGTCGTCTGAGCCGCAGTCTGAACGACCGCAAGAAATATATTTTATTGGCTTGAACTGTTCCTCCGAACCACCTATGAAGCTGACTTCCATATCCTCGTTGACGATGTCCGGACGCAATCGTGCACTGACACAGCCTTCTGGAATTCTGACTGTATAAGTCACTCCTTTTTCAAATTTGCAATTTGTTGTTGATTGCCATCCGGCGTCTTTCCACATCTCAATTCCCGCATAACCTATATTCCAATCCCAGCTGACCTCGCACTCATACTCCCTGACTGGAACTCCTTCGCGATAAAGTATCGCCTTCCTGTTTTCAACGGGTGCCGTTTCAAAACCAAAGTTGAAACCGATTCTATCTATTTTCTCAATAATCGAACCCTCCTTGATGGTCGGCCATGTCTCCCCAAGGCTCCCCGGCACACCGAATTCTACTGCAAGTTCATCATTTGAGATGCCGTGATTACCCTCCTTGAAAATAACGCCCTCAGGCACTACCAACTTATACATCCTCCCTTTCGGAAGTGAGATTTCCGGTTCGAATATTATATTCGCTCTACCCTGCGTCCTTTTGGATCCGACAAAATTCTCACACTCCAACACCCCCGCCTCTACCGGCTTACCATCCGAATAGATTATGGCCTTGATGTTTTCCTCTACTTCAATAGCACCGTCAAAGCTAAAACCTATATATTGAATAGGATAACTGATCAGTTCCTTTTCGTCTATGTTACAGAATTCCGGTACAAGCCCGGTAGCCGTCCCCTCCAGCGAAGCCATTGAAGACATCCCCGCTAACAACCCGATTACAAGTCTAACCTTTTTCATAAGCTCAAAATATTAAAGATTCAAAATGCCATGATTATTTTTGATTCCGTGGAGTATTCAGAACAGCTTTATATGCATCTATCAATCCATAACCATAACACGGATTCCAAGTTCCATATTTTTTAATGGCAATATATTCGTAGGGAATATCTCCAACTTTTTTTGTATTTCTTGCAATAATCTCGCGAACCTCTCTTGCGGTCAGCGATGGATTCCGTTCAAGAATCAATGCAGCCAAACCTGCAACATGAGGGCAAGCCATTGAAGTACCACTATCAAATTTATATCTATTGCCACGTATTGTTGACAATATATAAGAACCTGGAGCTGATACAAATAGATTGGCCCCGACACAAGAAGTCACACTTAATAATCCATCATTAGTAATATTTGCAACTGCAAGCACATCTTCGCAAAGTTTTGCAGGATAAGTAAGAGAACCTCTTGGTCTTATACAATTACCTGCGGAATTAACGAAAACGCATCCTTTGCCTTCACGTCCTCTAAAAACCGCATAGTATATAGCCTCCTCCACAAATTCATTTGGTTCACATGCCCAGGAACACGAAATCACGTCTGCACCATTTACCCATGCCCAATTAATACCATTAGCCATTTTTCTTTCATAATTAGTCGAGTACGCCAATTTATTGCTGATCGACATTAATTTTGCATCAGGAGCTACTCCAGCTATTCCTATTCCATTGTTCCTAACAGCAGCGGCAATACCTGCACAATGAGTCCCATGATCTCCGTATGGCACGCTGGGAGATTGAAATTGTTCTGTATCATAACTTTTATAATAGATATTAGACGCCAAATCCTCATGTTCCATATCAATGCCATCATCCACAACTGCAATAACAATACCCCTGCCAGTTGCATAATTCCATGCTTGACTTATAGATATATCAATCCCCTCATATTTTGAATTATATAATCCCCATTGTTCATCAATTCTATCATCGTAAGAGAACTCGTATCCATTACATGAAAAACTCGGAAAAGCGTATGCAAACATGCCAGTCTCGTATATAGAATTCGCGGCTTCAACAGAGTTATTTCCTCCCGACTCCTTAATTCTCAAAGTATACCATAATGGCATAAACTGATCTTGCTCCATGATTTCGCAACCATTGCTGAATGCAGCGGCTCGAAGTTTCGAAAAATCAGATTTTGATTTTAATTTAACATTGATATAACCATTTGGAATTAAATCTACTCCATTTGAGCTCAGATAGCATCGCTGAATGCATACAGAAGAAGAAATCTCTTTTATAGCTTGCTCTATTGTAGCAGATGAAGCAAGTTCATACACCTGCACATTCCCATACATATCCGATATTGTATTTACAAGTGTAAAACCTTCAAGAGAATTCAACGACACATTATCCGACTTAGGTGCAATCGATACTATTTTATTCGTAGACTTCACCAATGGTATCCGGGTGCCGTGATAATAATAATAGCTATCATGCGCTAATAAAGTCGCAGACAAGCATAACACAGCAACCATGATAGTACTCAACTTCTTTATGGCATTATTCATCTGATTGAAATTTTTTGTTTTGTAATTGTATTTCTTTCGTTGACAAAAGAAACAATATATACACCATGAGAAATTTCTGGTAATCGGCAAACTGCATCATTTATGATATCGGAGTATATCAAACGTCCCGAAATGTCATAAACTGAAACTATTCCATTAGTATTATCACCGATGATATGAATATATCCATCCCGATAACCCATCGAGTAAGGTTCCCTTTCATTATCTATATTATAGATGCCTGATTCTACTGGATTAATCACCGGTCGAATATTCATTCCGAGAGCCCTCATTGTATGTGCCTCTTTATAGCCATTTAAATCCACCCACAGTGATTTTGAACTATTGTACGATGATGCGTTTAAGTCGGATTCGAGAATTCCTACACCAGTCCAATACGCTGCTATATCCTCACCGTATGGAAAATCTTTTCCCTCCCATAGACCTAAACCACATGCCGGTAAGAATATGCTGTGTTCATTACGTCCATATATTCTCACGCCATTAACACCATTTTCCGTCAACAACCCATTAGACCAACAATATCTGAGCAATTCATACTTCTCCTTCTCGTTAGGAAGTCTCCAACCATTTCCCCACTGAAAACGCGCTGCATCATATTCTGTTGCGGAAATGTCATCACCAATATTTTCCAAAATCGCGGTATTACCTTTATTGGAGTCATATCCCTTGAAAAATCTATAGTTTTCCCATGAGAAATCATCTTTGGACTCCACTTCACCCCAGGCAAAGAATTGACCTTTCTCGTATGGCGATGTAGCTCCCAAATTATAAGTCGCCCACAGAGTACCGCTCGGAAGACCCAAATCCACGTATTCATGTCCTCCTATTATTCCATCGGGTTCACATGGTTCCGGAGATTGAGGCCTCTCCGCAAGACTGCTTGTAGAAGTGTCTTCCATATCACCATCTTTGGCTCTCGATTTAGACATTGATTGAACCACACCCTTTGACACGCCAGCAATTATTTTACAATAGTTTTTTGGGCTTAATGAACTGTAATTACTTACACTTACACCCGTAGCCTTGATTTTGTACTTTTGCGAAATATATGAATCGAAGGTCGAGAGACTGTTATACTGAATTTCCTCTTTATCTCCATCGTCATTGAATCCAACTATTCTATCACATCCGGCGCCGTGAATGAAAAGATATGGATCTATATTTTTATTCTTGGCGCTACTGGTCATAGTGGCGTATTCGTTTCTGTCAGCAGGAATGTCACATCTCACATAAGATAGAGAGATTGGAACATCCTCATAATAATATGTACCGTTTATATTTACATCGGCTAAAGAAATGCCGCCGTTGTCAAGATGACGCACTCTTATAAGGTATTGACCTGTTTTAGGGATGGTCATTATGGCTGATGCGACCTGAATTGAGGAATTCTCCGCTGTCTCTGAAGGGAACACCCAGCCTAACCTCTGCATTTCCTCTGAAGTGGCACGCTCGTATTGTGGATGGAATTTAGATATCGGCCTATCTATTACGATACTATTTGTCTCAGCAATACCATTAACTATCGAAAATTCCAATGGGATAGAGCCATAATAAACCATATCCAATTTGTGCGGTGCAACACTTGATGAAGTGATAAAAATTTGCTGATTCCGAGTGAAATTAAATGTCTTATAGAAAGTATAGTTCAACTGTACATCTGTAATTACTTTCGCTTCATCGGAGAAGTCGGCATCACAAGATGAAATTTCACAATTTATGGGAATATTACACATTGCCCCGATATCAGCACATTCCATATATTCCTCATAAGCATCTTTTGAGAACATGGCAGCCTCATCGCTAAGAGCTACATTAACTTTTTCTACTTCAGGAAATTCCGGAATCGGGACAGCGATCGTTATAGTATTCGCTCCTTTATTATACTTAATAGCTTCATTCCCATTAATTCGAGCGGATTGCCAATTGCCATGATCCGGACATATTGATCCAACATAATCATCATTGACAAAAACCTCAAAGGTGGTAAAACTATTATTGGCGTATCTTGCCGGTAAAAGCCAAAATTCCGTATAGTAAAATCCTTCTTCTGGAGCCTCAACCTCGAAACTTCTAAAATTGCAGTTACCATCTGTGGATTCTGAGACCTTGGATACAAGCAATTTAGATATTTCAGAAGTACTAACTTCAGCCTGTTTTTGAGCTTGAACAGCAAGAGAGTTCATCATTGCAAGCAATAAGCCAGCAACCACCAACATTAAAAATTTTTTCCTTTCCATAATCTTTTAAATTACAATTAATAAGGAGAATTATATCGCAGCCAGCACCTATTATCATTCACGCCTCTTATTCAATTGGTATTATAACTCATTGCCTAATGCTCTTAGAGCTTGTTTAAAAACGATTGTTAACGGAAGTTAGTTTGCGTAGGGTAATC